>Ga0126307_10000660_pt1 | contig 22471 bp, 27 predicted proteins | sample Plot28_FD_89955 | JGI IMG/M metagenome (GOLD analysis project Ga0126307, IMG submission 89955) | Serpentine soil microbial communities from UC McLaughlin Reserve, CA, USA - Plot28 | ecosystem: Environmental > Terrestrial > Soil > Grasslands | place: USA: UC McLaughlin Reserve, Lake County... | reverse complement strand
CGCAGCGACGGCAACGCTCCTCTATCAAGCGTTTCAGGCAGCGCGGGCACCGACGGAGGTGGTTCGAGGATCTCGCGCCGCTCCGCGCCGAGCCACGTGCGATGGAACGGCGAGAAGACGCTGTAGGGCCGCCCTGTGTGCGTCTGGAGGGACGCCAGGTCGTCGACGGCGTGCAGCCCCGGATGCGCGATGCACGCGACACCCGCCGCCTCGAGCGCTCGCCCCACGCGCGCGATCCTGCGGCGCGCGAACGGCCCGGAGTCGTCGCTAATGGAGCTCACGGGCGCCCACGGCCCGCGCAAGTTCGAGCAGCTCCTCCTCGGGGCGCCCCCGCCGGAGCACGAGGGTCCCGCCAAGGCGCTCGTCGAGGTCAGCGAGGCACTCGAGCATGAACTGCGTGCGCGAACCCGAGGCGTGCCTGCCCCGCAGGAGCCGCTCGTCGAAGCAGAAGACCGGCACGACCGCCGCACAGCTCCGGAGCGCTGCCCGGAGGGCGGGGTGGTCGTGCACACGCAGGTCGCGAGTGAGCCAGAGGAGCGCCGTCACGCGCTCTCCGCGAGCGGCTCGACCCCGGCGCCGGCGCCGGCGCCGTCGCAGAAGAAGTCCCAGAGCTCGACGCGATTGCCCACGGGATCGAAAAAGTACGCGGAGCGATCGCCTCCGTCGTGCACCACCGGCCCCTCAACCTCCGTCCCGGAGCGCCGCAGCCGATCAGACAGGCGATCGAGCGTCCCGCGCTCCACCGCGAGCGCGAAGTGCACGTGCCGGCCGCCGCGGTCGCTGTGCTCCTTGCGGCCCGGCGACCAGATGCCGAGCCGGGACCGCTCGCCGGTCGCGAGCCAGATCCGGTCGCTTCCGCGGGAGAGGAGGTCGAGCCCGAGCCCCGTGTAGAAGGCCTCGAGCCGCTCGAGATCCTCCGCCTCGAGGACGAGCTCGCAGATGCCGCTGGTGGATGCCGCCATCGGAACGAGTCTATACCCGGTGCCGAGGAAACCATGTACCTGTTGTAGAGGCGTTAGCCAAGCGTCGCGAGCAGCCGTGCCGTCACCGACCCGGCCAGCCGGAGCTGCGACTCCGCGCGCGGCGCGGGCGTATCGGCGAGTCGCGCGCGAAGCTCCTCGGCAAGCCCGGGCGCCGCGGACGCGCAGACGGCCACTCCTGCATCGGCGGCGTCGCGCACCGCGCTCGGGTCGAAGCTCAGAAGGAGCTCGAACTCCCGCTCCAGGTCCTTCGCCGGCCCGCGCCCGGGCGGCTCCCATGCGACGAGGCACGCCGAGTGCTCGGCTGCCACGCAGATCACCCCCCACTCGCGCGCGACGGGGTGCGAGCGGTCGACGCGGACCTCAGCGGGCGCGCGGCCGCCGCGGCGGGTCCGCTCGAAGTCGGCGAACACGACCGCCAGCTCGGCACCGGTGGCGAGCGCGCGCCAGCGCTGCTGCGCCTGGCGGTAGAAGCGCTCGCGTTGAAAGGAGCCAATCAGCACCGAGCGCTCCGCGCGGGCCGCGCTCTCGTCCTCGAGGGCGTGCGAGAGCTTCACCAGCATGGACTTGCGCACGAGCATCGGATGAAGTTCGGGCCGGCTCGCGCGCAGCCGCGCGAAGAGCGACGGCACGCCGAGCGGCGCGCCCCGGGCTCGCTCGATCGCCGCCGGCAGCTCCACGCCGCGCTGCCGCTCCTCGATCACCCGCAGGAGCCGCTCTACGTCTGCCTGCGAATAGCGGCGGTGGCCGCTCGGCTCGCGCCGCGGCTCCGGGAAGCCGTAGCGCCGCTCCCAGGCGCGCAGCGTCGCCTCGCCCAGGCCGGTTGCGTGGACCACGTCGCCGATGCTCAGCTCGTCCGGAAGCACCTCTACAAGCTATCCAGGTTTGGCATGAGGCGCTCCGGAAATCTCGAAATCTCCCCCCGACGAACGGAGACCAGCAATGTCGACGATCGAGCAGTCGATCGAGGTAAATGCCCCGCTCAACACGGTCTACAACCAGTGGACGCAGTTCGAGGAGTTCCCGCGCTTCATGGAGGGCGTGGAGGACGTCCGCCAGCTCGACGACACGCATCTGCACTGGATCGCGGAGCTCGGCGGCAGCCGCCACGAGTGGGACGCCGAGATCACCGAGCAGAGGCCGGACGAGCGGGTCGCGTGGCGGAACACCGACGGCAAGGAGAACGCCGGCGTCGTCACGTTCCACCGCATCACCGACGACACGACGCGCGTGATGGTCCAGATGGACTTCGTGCCGGAGGGCGTGAAGGAGAAGATCGGCGACGCGCTCGGCGCGCCGGATCGCCGCGTGAAGGGCGACCTCGAGCGGTTCAAGGACATCATCGAGGCGCGCGGCCGCGAGAGCGGCGCGTGGAGGGGTGAGGTGGAGCGCCCCGACGAGCGGAGCGCGTAGCGCTAACCCGCGGCGGCTTCCTCGGGCCTGTCGGCGGGCGGGACGTTGTGGTTCAGCCGGAACAGGTTCGTGGGGTCGTAGCGAGCCTTGATGTCGGCGAGGCGGTCCCAGGTCGACCCGGGGTACGCCTCGCGGACGCGCTCCGGTCCCTCGTCGCTCAGGAAGTTCACGTAGGCGCCCGACCGGCCGTCGGCGAGCTCCCCGGCGAGCCCATCCACCCACTCGCCGAGCCCGTCGACGGCCGCGGGATCGAGCGTGCCGGCCGCCACGTTGACCATCATGCGCCGGTCGCGGTGCGCGTACGCCGTCGCATCCGCCTCCACACGCGCCACCGCGCCGCCGAGCACGCGCAGCTGGGTGACCGCGATCGGCGCCGGCGCGGCGGTCAGGTGCTCCACGATCGCCTCGGCGGCCGCGCGGTCGAACGAGTCGACATAAGACGTGCGCGCCTTGAAGATCGGGTGGAAGTCCGCCTCCTCGGCGGGGAACAGCTCGGCGTAGGTCATCGGCCGCAGCCCGTCCACGATCGGCTCGGCGAGCGCGCGGAACGGAGCCACCGCACGCTCGCCGTCGGACGGCGGGCCCGCGAAGGCGAACATGCCCATGACGAGCAACCGGCCGTGCAGCTCCTCGGGTAGGAACGGCAGCGGCGGCGCGCGCATCACGTTGGCGATCGTCGTGAGCTCGTCGGGGGCGTCGTCGGCCGCCGCCACGAACCCCTCGATCACGTCGGGCGTGACCGGCAGGATCAGCGTCCCGCCGTAGATGGCGGGGAGCTCGTGAAGACGGAACCGCAGTCGCGTGGCCACACCGAAGTTGCCTCCGCCGCCCCGGATCGCCCAGAAGAGGTCCGAGTGATGCTCGGCGTCGACCCGCAGGATGCGAGCGTCCGCGGTCACGATCTCGGCGGCAAGCAGGTCGTCCACCGTGAGACCGTGCTTGCGCGCGAGGAATCCGACGCCGCCGCCGAGCGTGATGCCGCCGATCCCCACTGAGGGGGCGTCGCCGAAGCCGGTGGCGAGTCTCGAGGTGCCCGCTGCGGCGGTGTACTCGCCGGTCGTGAGGCCGGTCTCCGCCCAGGCCACTCGCCGCTCGACGTCGATCGCGAGTGATCGCATGTCGCGGAGGTCGAGCACGATCCCGCCCTCGCAGACGCCATGCCCGGCGCTGCTGTGACCCCCGCCGCGCACGGCGAGCTCGACGCCCGAGTCGCGCGCGATCTTGACGACCCGCGCCACGTCGTCCGCGCCCGCGACCCGCGCGATCGCCGCCGGCCGCCGGTCCATGCCGCCGTAGAAGATCGCGCGCGCCGGGTCGTAGTCGCCGTCGCCCGGCTCGATCACGCGGCCCTGGACGGCATTTCGCAATACGCGGATCACGTCGTGGCTGGGCGCTGACGAGGTGTTCATGGCGCCTAGATCTCCCGCTCGTAGAAGTAGTTGATCGGACCGTCCGGCTTGCCCCCGCGATTGTTGAATCCGAGGCTCTCGTAGAGCGCGCGAGCCGCGTGGTCGTCCTCGCCCGTGCCGAGGTCCATGTACGTCGCGCCCCGCTCGCGTGCGCGCTCGATCGCGGTCTCCATCAGCGCCCGGCCCATGCCGCGGCCGCGGCTCTCCGGCACCACGTACAGCTCCGCGAGATAGCACTCGAGCGCCTCCGCCCACAGCGACGGGCGGAAGCGGAGCGCCGCCAGGCCGTCTGGTCCGGCGCCCACGAGCAGGACCATCAGCTCGCCGTCCTCGAGCAGCTGGCCGACCCGGTTCGCGAGCGCGTAGGCGCCGGGCGTGGGCTCGTCGAACTCGGTGTTGAAGTCGTGCAGCAGCCGGCCTATCGCCTCGGAGTCGGCGACCGTGGCGCGCCGGACCTCATGATCGCTCGGGCACATTCGAGCCCGCCAGTATTCCGGCGGCCCCGACGGGCTTACAGCGGGCTACCCGGACAGTTCCGGTACGGGTACCCGAACCTCGATCGCGACCGAGGCGGTCACCGAGATCGGCTCGCGCACGCCACCGAGCCGGCTTCGCACGTCCTCGCGGCTCACGTGGTGCGCGCTCGGCCCCATCGCCACCAGCGCCTCGGCATCGACCTGCGAGAGCGTCATCTCGAACTCGAGGTCCCGGCTTCCCGCCGGCTCGAGCGCCGGTGAGAGCGAAGCGTCGAGCCGAGCTCGCTTGGCCGGGTCTACGGCGATCATGCCGCCAAGCCGCACGAGCTCCGCGAGGTGGCGCTCGGTGGGCGTCACCACGATCAGCGCCCCGCCCGGCGCCAGGATGCGGGCCAGCTCGGCGCCGTTGCGTGGCGCGAAGACATTCAGCGCCAGGCCCGCGGCGTCGTCCTGGATCGGGATCCGCCGCCACACGTCGCACGCGACGGCGGCGACGCGCGGATGGGCGCGAGCGGCACGCCGCAGGGCGGGGCGTGAGGCATCGAGCGCGACGCCGTAGGCGCCGTCGAGCGCGTCGAGCAGCGCGGCCAGCTGACGGCCGGTGCCCGCGCCCACGTCTGCCACGAACGCGCGGTATTCGGCGGGGCCGACGAGTACGCGGACCTCGTCGACGATCGCTTGCTCGAGCGGCGCGTAGTGGCCGGCGGCCAGGAACGCCTCGCGCGCGGCGACCATCTCGGATGTGTCGCCGGGCGCCGGCCTCCCGCGCGGCGGCCCGAGCGCGACATAGCCGTGACGCGCGACGTCGAAGCTGTGGCCGCGCTCGCAGCGAAGCGCGCTGCCGACCACGGCGAGCGACCCTCCGCAGTTCGCACAGGCGAGGCGCGGCGCGACGCGTTCCAGCGCTGCGGGGACCATGCACGACACCGTATGCACTACCCGCGAGGTAATTGCCGCAGGGCCGCGCTGCTGAGACGGTGCCCGCCATGGACGGCTACGCGATTGCACAACTGAAATCGGTGCGGATGGAACAGGACATCGTGGAATACCTGCGGAGGATCGACGCGACGCTCGCGCCGTTCGGCGGGCGCTTCGTAGTGCACGGCGGTCACGCCGACATCCGCGAGGGCGAGTTCCGCGGCGACCTCATCGTGATCGGCTTCCCCAGCCGGGAGGCCGCGGTGAGCTGGTACGAGTCCGACGCCTATCAGGAGATACTCCCGCTCCGGCTCCACAACGCCGAGGGCTGGGCGATCATCGTCGACGGGGTTTCGGATGACCACCGCGCCACGGACGTCCTCGAGGGCTCTGCGCCGGCTGGCTGAGCCCATAGGCGGCGACGCGCAAGAATCCCCGTGTGGTGATAACACGGGAAGAGTCGCTCGCGCGGGTGGAGGCGCTCGCGCGCGAGAAGGAAGCGCTCAGGCGCGTGGCGACGCTCGCCGCCGGCGAGTTCAACGCCTCGCGCCTGTTCGACTGTGTCTGCGAGGAGCTCGGCCGCGTGCTCGGCGTGGAGACGACGGACATCATCCGCTTCGGGCACGACGGCACCGCGACGGTGGTTGGCGCGTGGGCAACCGGCAAGGGGCCGCTCTTCGCGGTGGGCATGACGGTGCCCGTGGACGGCGAGACCGTGACGGCGAAGATGTACCGCAGCGAGCGCCCGCAGCGGGTGGACGACTACGGGGAGATCGGCGGCGAGCTCGCCGCCAGGCTGCGCTCCTACCGGGTGATCTCGGCCGTGGGTGCGCCGATCACGGTCGCGGGCCGGCTCTGGGGTGGGCTGATGGCTTCGAGCGAGCGAGCCCATGCGTTCCCGCCGGGGACCGAGCACCGCATCGCCGAGTTCGCCGAGCTCGTGACGGCCGCCCTCGCCAACGCCGACGCGCGCGACCAGCTCGCCGCCTCGCGGGCGCGGATCGTCGAGGCGGGCTACGCCGAGCGCCGGCGGCTAGGCCGCGACCTGCACGACGGCGCACAGCAGGCCTTCGTGAGCGCGGCCGTGACGCTGCGGCTCGCGCGGCGCAGCGTTGAGGACGCGCCCGAGGAGGCCGCCGGCCTCATCGACGCGGCGATCGAGCAGGTGCTCGAGGGCCTGCGCGACCTGCGCGACCTGGCCGCGGGGATACATCCGAGCGTGCTCACGGACCGCGGGCTCGCGTCAGCGCTCGAGGCGCTCGCGAGCAGATCTCCACTCGCGGTGGAGGTGGAGGCCGTCCCGGCCGGCCGGCTCCCGCCGTCCGTCGAGACGACCGCCTACTTCGTCGTGGCGGAGGCGCTCACCAACGCCGCGAAGCACGCGCACTGCGAGTGCGCGCGGGCGAGCGTCCGCCTCGACGACGGCACGCTGATCGTGGCGGTGAGCGACGACGGCGTCGGCGGAGCCGATGCGGCGCAGGGATCCGGCCTGCGCGGGCTAGCCGATCGGGTGAGCGCGCTCGGCGGCACGCTCGAGGTGCAGAGCGAGGCGGACCGCGGGACTACGATCATGGCCTGGCTCGCAGCGGACGCCGCGGACGCCACGCGCCCGGACGGGCCGGCGGCGCCCGCCCTGCCGGCCGCGCGCCGCTAGCCGGGGCGCTCGCCCTCGAGGAAGCGGCGCCGCGCCTCCGCGGCATCAGCGAACATCCACCAATGGGTCACACGGCGGTCGCGCAGCCTCAGCACGTGGCCGAGCTCCTGCTCGATCGGCACGCCGCTCCCTGCGCCGCGCACGCGGTAGTTCACCACCACGAACACGTCGTCGTCCCGCTCGATCACCTCGACCGGCTCCATCTGGAACTCACCCCATGACTCCGACCAGCTCGCGAGGCCGTGGCTCATCTCCTCGACGCCGCGGTAGAGGGAGCGTCCGAGCGAGTCGTCGGGCCAGTGCCACTCGATGTTTGGATGGAGCAGCTCGGCTACCGACAGGTCGCGGGCGTTCATGCGGCGGTAGACCTCCTCGACCACCGCGCGGTTGCTGCCTGGCACGCCCGAAAAGGTATGGGTTGACGTACCCCCCGGGGGTATTTATCATACGGACACATGGAAGCCGCGACGCATCTCGACCACGATCATCATTCGCCGACCTCCGGCCGCGCGCTGAGCGCGGTCGCCCTGAGCGCCACACTCCACTGCCTCACCGGCTGCGCGATCGGCGAGGTCCTGGGCATGATCATCGGGACCGCGCTGGGGTTCTCGGACTGGGGTACGGTCGCGCTCGCCGTGGTCCTCGCGTTCCTCTTCGGTTACTCGCTCACGAGCATTCCGCTCGTGCGCGCGGGGCTGGCGCTCGCAGCGATCGTGCCGATCGCGCTCGCGAGCGACACGTTCAGCATCGCCGTCATGGAGATCGTGGACAACGCGATCGTGCTGGCGATCCCGGGCGCCATGGAGGCCGGCCTCGGCGACGTGCTGTTCTGGGGATCGCTCTCGCTCGCGCTGGTGATCGCGGGCCTCGTGGCGTTCCCGTTCAACCGCTGGCTGATCGCCCGCGGGAGGGGCCACGCCGTGGTCCACGAGAGCGGGCACCATCCGAGCTTCCCGACCCGCCAGGCGGCGGTCGTGGCGCTCGTGCTCGGCGTCTTCGGCGTCGTCGTGGTGGCCGCCGAGGCGATCGCCGGCTAGGCCGCGTACTGCCGTAGCACCTCCGCGGTCGTCGCATTGGCCGGGAAGAACGACTCTATCGAGAGCTCGCTCGACGTTACCTCGAGCGCCGTCCCGAAAGTGGAGACCGTGCTGATGAACGCCAGCTCGCGACCGTCGACGAGCAGGCGGAGCGGCACCGCGATGTCCGACCCGGAGTCCGGTTCCGGAGCGTCGGGGCCGGGGTATCCGCGCAGCTCCTCGAGCAGCGCCCGAAGCGCCGAATCGCCGCTCAGGGCCACCTGACGTTCGAGGCGCGCCAGCAGGTGCTCGCGCCACTGGCCGAGATTGACGATCCGCGGGGCCACGCCGCCGGGATGCAGGCTCACACGCAGGACGTTCACTGGCGGCTCCAGAAGCGCCGGCTCGACGCCACGCGTGAGCAGCGCCACGGCGGAGTTCGAGGCAACCATCTCCCACGCACCGTCGACGACGAGCGCGGGGTACGGCTCGTGTCCGTCGAGGATCTGCCTGAGCGCGCCGCGCACCGGCGTCATCTCCGGGTCGTCGAGGTCGTGCTGCTCGTAGATCGGCGCGTACCCGGCGGCCAGGAGCAGGCGGTTGCGCTCGCGGAGCGGTACCTCGAGCCGCGCCGCAAGCTGCACGACCATGCTCGGGCTCGGCCGCGAGCGACCCGTCTCCACGAAGCTCAGATGGCGTGCGGAGACACCGGCGTCGAGCGCCAGCTCGAGTTGGCTCAGCCGGCGTCGCCGGCGCCAGTCGCGCAGGAGGGGACCGACGCGCGCCTCCTCGAGCACCCCGGTCATGCTGGCGGGGAGATTATTGGGTCGCGCTTGCGATCTCCGCGCGCCTCCCCCAAGATGGCCCGCGGGACTCGCATGGACATCGGGAAGCCGGACACGGAACGAGAGATCGAGATCAGGCCCCTCGAGGAGCCGCTCCCGGCGCCCGCGCCGGACCCGGCGCCGCTGCCCGCCGAGCAACCGCTGCCCGCGTGACTACGTCGTTCGAGCCGATCCTTGGCTGGCGTGTCTGGCACGTCGAGCCGGGTGCGGACGGCGCTCGCCTGCTGTCGTGGTCGCAGTCGGCGGAGTGGCCCGTCGCACGGCGGATGGACGCCGGCTGCCGCGCGCCGCTCGGGCTCGGCTGGCGGCGACCGGCCCACGGTGCACCGCGCGCCGGCCACCGCTGCGGGATCTATGCGTTCCGGGAGCGCGCCGACGCCGAGCGCCTCCTCCTCGAAGCGGGCCCGGCCGGTGCCGGCCGGGGCCGGCTCGCCGCGGCGCTCGGGCGCGTGTCGCTGTGGGGGCGCGTGTTCGAGAACACCCGCGGCTGGCGCGCGGAGTTCGCCTACCCGTACGACCTTCTGCTCTTCGGCGGCGACCAGCGCCTGGCCGCCGAGCTGCGGGCCGGCTACGCCGTCGACGTGATGCTGGCCGACGCCTAGAAGAGCGGGCCGCCCGCCATCAGGCCGAGCTGGTCGCCGCACTCCACGAACAGCGCGAACAGCAGGAGCGAGGCGCCCGCGAGCGAGACGTTCTTCCAGAAGTGCGTCTCCTGCATCGTGCGCATCTGCGGGTCCTCGACCCTCCAGAACCCGTGCATGTAGTAGGCGGTCGGCAGCAGGAACGCGACGAGCAGCAGCGCTCCGAGGTCCGGCCACAGACCGAGCGCCACCAGCGCCCCGCCGGCGAGCAGCATCACGCCGGTGAGCGGCACCATGAGCTCCGGCGCCGGGCCGCCCGCAGAGCGTGCGTAGGCCACGAGCCCCTCGCGCTGTCTCAGGTGCTTCACGCCCGAGTTCAGGAACATGATCACGAACAGGATTCGGCCAATGAGGGCGATCACATCCATTCTTCGACGCTTCCCGGCGCGCACCCCCGGAAACCAGCACGAGGTGCGATCAGCTAGCGCTCGCGCGCGCGTAGCGCGTCAGGAGCGCTCGATCACGAGGTGCTCGACGGGCAGCTCGAAGCGCTCGCGAGCATCGTCCACGAGGCCCCGCTCGGCCCAGTTGACCTCGCTCGAAGCATGCGTGAAGAGAACGATCTCGTCGGCAGGGAAGGTCTGCAGGGCGTCCGCGATCGCGAGCAGCGGGTCGGATTCGCCGGTGTCACCGACGGCGTCGACACCCTCCTCGTCCATGCGCTCGACGGTCTCCTGCTGCACCTCGTTCGCGCGTGCGATCGCCTCGTCCACGTCCGAGGTCCAGAAGCGCGTGCGCGTGTTGAGCGCCGGCGCGACCACCATCACCTCGGACGTCTCTGCCCGCTCGCGGCCGACGGCGCTCCTCAGCGCCTCCGCCGAAACCGGCTCGCTCACCAGTGCGAGGATCTTCTTGGCCATGTCCGCCTGGTACCCGGGCGGCCGCGAGCGAACGCTCTCGCTACGAGCCGTGGCCTAGCCCTGCCGCGCCGACGCGCGCTCACGTAGCCGCGCGAGCTCACGCTCCACCTTCGTCGCCGCGCGCTCGGCCTCGCGCGCCCGGCGTTCTGCGTCGGAGGCCGCGCCACGCGCCTCGCGCTCGGCCTGCGCCGCCCGCCCAGCCTCGGCGCGCGCCCGTTCGTGCGTCTCGGCGGCGTCAGCCGCCTCCGCGCGTGCCTGGTCGAGCGCGTCCCGTGCCTCCTCGAGACGCCGCTCCGCCGCCGGGAGCTCGGCGGCAGCCCGCTCCGACGCGCTCGGCCGCCGCTCGCGCGGCTTCGCGGGGCGGCCGCGCGCGCTGTCCGGCTCTGCGGGCTTGGGATCCCGCTTCGCGCGCACAGGCTCCGCGGGCGCGTCCGGCATGGCCTGACCGAAGCCGACCGCCTCCGTTTCACGCACGAGCCGTCCCGTCCCAATCGCGCTCCGCGTGTCCTCGTCGAGCGCGGCCGAGTGGAGGGTCGAGCGGACCCGCTCACGCAGGGCCGGCCCGCTCTTGCCGGCCTCGCTCGCGATCACCTCCGCGCATGTCGCAATCTGGCCGACCAGGTCGCGCTCCATCTCCATCGCCTCGCGCAGGTCCGCGCGCCGCGCGCCCGTGAGCAGCGCTTGGTGCGCTCCGCGCAGCCGCTCGCCCGCCTCGAGCAGAGCCCGCGTCTCCGCGCCGCGGCGCCGCACCGCCTGATTCAACGCCCACGCGGCCACCGTCGGCTTTCGGAGGCCGCGGACGAGCTTTGCGCCGTCGCCGTCACCCTCGCGGCGCAGGCGCTTGGCCAGCTCGTCGCGTTCGTGTACGAACTCGTCGAGCGGCAGGCCATAGAGCCGGTCGATCTGCGCGTCGTGCTCGGCCACGCGCGCAGACTACGACGCCGCGGCCTCCCGGTTGAACTCCGCTGCGGTGAGCATCAGGCCGCCGTCGACGACTAGCGAGGCGCCGTTCACGTAGCGAGCTCCCGGCCTGGCGAGGAAGGCGATCGCCTCGGCGATCTCGTGGGCGTTCCCCGGTCGCTCTGCCGGCAGCGCCGGACGCTCCTGTTCGGCGGGGTCCTGGTCGTGGGCTCCGGTCATCGGCGTGGCGATCTCACCAGGCGCGACCGCGTTGACCGTGAGGCCGTGCTCACCGAGCTCGAGCGCCATCACCTTGGTCAGGAGGCCCAGCCCGCCCTTCGCCGCGCAGTACGGCGCCGCTCCCCGCAGAGGGATGTGCTCGTGCACGGAGGTGACGTTGATGATCCGGCCGTTCGTGCCCGAGCGAACCATGATCTGCGCCGCGCGCTGGGCGCACACGAACGCGCCCGTGAGGTTGAGGTCGATCACGCGCCGCCAGTCGTCCAGCGAGAGCTCGAGGACGCTCTCGCTCACGCCGCCGCCGGCGTTGTTGACGAAGACGTCGAGCCCGCCGAGCTCGCCGGCCAGCGCCTCCACCGTCTCGGCTGCCTCCTCGAAGCGCGTCACATCGAGCTGCGTCAGCACGGCCGCGCGGCCGTGCTCCTGTACCTCCCGCGCGGTGCCCTCGGCGCCCTCGCGGTCCGTATGCCAGGTGATGCCGATGTCATAGCCCCCGCTCGCGAGCCGGACGGCGGTCGCCTTGCCGATGCCGGAGTCGGATGCCGTGATGATCGCGGTGCCGGCCATGGACGCGCTCTAGGTGCGTCCGACTCGCCCACGCCGGTGCGGACGCCTGCGAGCCACGTCGGGCCGCGACTGCCCGAAGCGGTGCAGCAGCAGGTGAGCGAGCAACCCGAGGAGCGCCACGGCAACCACGATGCCGGCGATCAGCACGATCCCACCGACCTGGCTCGGGTTGTCGCCGCGACCTGCGGCGAGAAGCGCCGCGGCTGCGTTCTGAGCTGCGCTGAGGAGTTGGACCACGCTCATGCCCACCTCGCTACCCGGAGCGGGTGAAGCGTCAACAGGCAACCGCGGGCGCGGGCGCGCGCTCGTCGAGGCCCTCGAGCGCATCGAGCACGTCGCTCACCGTGATCTCGAGCAGGCCCGCGTCCGGCCGTTGCGCGTGTGGATCGCCGCCGCGGCCGGCCCAGAGCGCCGTATGACGCGGGTCGCCGGCCGGCGGTCCCCAGCGCGAGGGCGCGGTGGGCCCGAACAGCACAACGGAGGGGGTTCCGAGCGCGCTGGCGAGGTGCGCCACGCCCGTGTCCCCGCAAACCACGCGGCCCGCGATGGCGACCACCCGGGCGAGACCAGCGAGGTCGGTTGCTCCGGCGATGACGACCGACGCCGGCAGGCCCGCGAGCGCCGCCACCTCCTGAGCGAGCTGGCGCTCTGCGTACGAGCCGCTCACGACCACGCGGCGCCCGGCTGCGGCCTCGGAGCGCGCGACGGCCGCGAAGCGCTCCACCGGCCAGCGCCGCGCCGCGCTCGCTGCGCCTGGGTGCACGAGCGTTGCGCCGCGCACGCCGTCCGGGGGCGGGCCCGGAGGAGGCTCGAGGGCGAGATCGCCGGGATCGGCGCCGATCCCGTGCTCATGAAGGAGCCTGCACCACCGTTCCACCTCGTGCTCCTCGTCCGACCACGCCGGCGCGCCGCGACTCGCCGGCACATCGGGGTGCTCGAACCAGATCGCGCGGCGCGGGCGCGCCGCGGCGAGCAGCGTGTGGCTCTCGGGCCCGCGCCCGTGCAGGTTCGCGGCGATCTCAGCGCCGTGGAGGGCCTCCGGCAGCGGCTCGAGCTCGCCGGTCGGCACGACGGTCCAGCCCGCCTGGCGTGCCAGCGGAGCAAGCGGCTCCGGGGCGGCGAGCAGCGGCTCGTGGTCGGGATAGGCCCTCGCCAGGCCTCGGAGCGCCGGGACCGCCGTGAGCATGTCGCCGAGCCCGAGTGCCCTGAGCGCGACGAGCCGCGGCCGGCCGCCTACGGCCACGACGGCTCGGTGGACGGACAGACCACGAGCTCGCGCATCTCCACCCCGTCGGGCCGCGTGAGCGCGAACACGACCGTCTCGGCCACGCGCGCAGGCGGCGCGAGCTGGGCGTCAGGCGGCGGCTTGTACTGCTCGTCGCGCCCGTCGAAGAACGCGGTCTGCATCCCGCCCGGGATCAGACAGGTGACCCCGACACGCCCGGCGGTCTCGGCCGCCAGCGCACGCGAGAAGCCCACGACTCCGAACTTGCTGGCGCAGTAGGCGGTCGCGTCGCTGAGCGCGCGAAGGCCGAGCGTCGACGCGACGGTCACCACGCGGCCGTTCGCCCGCTCGAGGTACGGCAGCGCCGCGCGCACGATCGCGGCGGTGCCGAGCAGGTTCACCGCCACCACCCTGTCCCATTCGGCCCCGTTCACGTCCTCGATCCGGCCGCACGCGTCGACGCCGGCGGCGGTGACGACCGCGTTCAGGCCCTGGTCCTCTGCCACCGCGCGCACCGCCGCCTCGGCCGCGCGCGCGTCCGCGAGATCGACGCGGCGGTGGGCGACGCCATTGTGTGGCTCGTTCACGTCGAAGACGACCGGCGTGCCGCCCCGCTCGGCCACCGCGTCGGCGACGGCGCGGCCGAGGCCGGAGGCGCCTCCGGTGACGATCACGGTTCCAAGCTCACGCACGGTCTGCTGCCTCCTCGATCAGTCGGGTCGTTGAATGCCCCTCGATGAAGGGGAGGATCACGGCGCTGCCGCCCCAGCGACGCAACACACGCTCCTCGGGAAGCGGCGTGGACTCGTAGTCGCCGCCCTTCGCCCATACGTGCGGGCGGATCTCATCGAGCACGCGCTCGGGCGTGTCCTCGTCGAAGATCACGACCTGGTCCACGCAGCCGAGCGCCGCGAGCACCGCGGCGCGGTCGTCCTGCGGCACGAGCGGACGACCGACTCCCTTCAGGCGCCGCACGGATGCGTCGGAGTTCAGGCAGACCACGAGGCAGTCGCCAAGCCGGCGCGCCGCCTCGAGCGTGCGCACGTGCCCTGCGTGGAGCAGGTCGAAGCAGCCGCCGGTGGCGACCACGGTGCCTCCAGCCGCGCGCACGCGCACCACCTCGGCGGTCCCGTCCGCCCCGGCCGCTCGCGGGTCGGGCGACGTCGCGCGCTCGGCCAGCCCGGCTGCGCCACCGGCGGCCACGAACGCGGACGCCGCGCCCACCGCCGCGACGACGCCGTCCTCGATCGACGCCCCATCCGCGAGGGCGCCCGCGAGCCGCGAGGCGAAGCGGTCGCCCGCACCGCACGGGTCGCCGCCGGTGACGGGCGGTGCGGGGACGGCGAGCGGCGGGCCCTCGCCACGAAGCAGAAGCGCGCCGTCCGCGGCGCGCGTCATGCAGAGCGCCATCGCCTTCCAGCGGTCGCGCAGGCGACGAGCGCGCTCGGCGGCGTGGTCCAGGCCGCGCCCCTCGGGCTCGCGGACCGCGTGCGCCACCTCGTCCTCGTTCGGAGTGGCGACCGTGACCGCCGGCGGGGGTGCGGGACCACGCGGGTGCGGATCCCAGGCGACCGGGTGCGACGGTTCGAGTGCGGCGAGCGCGGCCCGCAGACCAGGCTCGGCGGCGACGCCGCGGCCGTAGTCGGAGACGAGCACCGCGGACGCCCAGCCGACGGCGGCGCGAGCGGCTGCGGAGGCCGGCTTGACGAGGCCCCCGGTCGAACCGCCGCGGTCGACCCGCATCAGCGAGCGGCCGCTGTGACGGAGCCGGATCTTCTCGGGCGTCGTGCCCGCCAGGCCGAGGTCGACCACCTCCACCCCGGCCTCCGCGAGCGCGGCGCGCAGCGCGTCGCCGGCGGAATCGCGGCCCAGCGCAGTGATGAGCGTGACCGTGCGCCCGTCGCGAGCCGCCAGCGTGGCCGACAGGGCCGCGCCGCCCGGGCGCAGCCGCTCCTCCTGCGCGTCGAGCACGGGCACCGGAGCGTCGGGGGCGAGCCGCTCCACGCGGCCGACGACGTCGCGGTCGAGCAGAGCGTCGCCGATCACCACCACCGGGGCGCTCACGCGAACGCCTCCGCGCCCACGCGCAGCGAGACCTCGCGATCGACTGCGCCGCAGACCATGTGGATCGCGACCTGGTGCAGTTCCTGGACGGTCGCGGTCGAGGGACAGTCGAACGCCACGGCGTCATCGCACTCGGCGACGAGCGGGTTGGGCGCCGGGCCGGTGAGCGCCCAGACCTCGACGCCGCGGTCGCGCGCGGCGCGCGCGGCCGCGAGCACGTTCTCGCTGCGACCGGAGGTCGACAGGCAGAGGAGCACGTCGCCCTCGCGGCCATGGGCGCGCACCTGGCGCGCGAACGCCTCGCGCGCGCCGTAGTCGTTCGCGATCGCCGTGAGGCTGGAGCTGTCGCCGTGCAGGCAGATCGCGCTCAGCGGTTCCCGCTCGGATTCGTAGCGGCCGACGAGCTCCGCCGTCAGGTGCTGGGCCTGAGCCGCGCTGCCCCCGTTCCCCGCGACCATCAGGCGGCCGCCGTCGAGCAATCGCGCCGCCAGCCGCTCGCCCCAGCGGCCGAGCCGGTCGAGCTCGCCGTCGAGCCGCTGGAGCGACTCGGTCAGGACCGCGAGGTGCTCGGCCGGCGTGGGCGGGAGCGTGAAGCGCCCCGTGCGGGCAGGGCCGCGGCGGCGCGGCCGCGAGCGCGCCATCCGCGCGTACACGTCGAGGGTCGCGGCCGCGATGCGCCGCCAGTCGTACATGCGGCGCGCGCGGTCGACGCCGGCCCGGCCGTACTCGACGCGCGCCTCGCGGTCTGCGAGCAGCGACTCGAGCGCCGACGCGAGACGCTCTGGATCGCGCGGCGGCACGTGTATGCCCGTCACCCGGTCGACGACCGTGTCGATCAGCCCGCCGACGGCTGACGCCACGACGGGGATGCCGCACGCCATCGCCTCTAGCGGCGTGATCCCGAAGGGCTCGTACCAGGGAACACTGACGAGCGCGTCGGCCGAGCGCAACAGCGCCGGCAGGTCGTCGCGCTCGACCCGCCCGCGGAAGTCGACGCGATCCGCCACGCCCTCCTCGATCGCGACACGCCGCAGGCGGCGCGCCTCGGGGTCGCCGTCGAGCTCCTCGCGCGCCGGGCCTCCGGCGACGACCAGCTCGGTGCCGGGAAGCATCGCCAGCGCCGAGATCGCGTTGCCCATGCCCTTGCGCTCCACGAGGCGGCCGACGCACACGAGTCGCCGCAGTCCCGCCCGGCGTCGCTCGGCGCGTCCGTAGGGGCGGAAGAGCTCGAGATCGACGCCGCAGGGGATCACGGTGAGGTGTCCGCTCGCGGCGCCCATCCGCACGAGCTCGAAGACCTCGTCGGTGCACGTGGCCACGATCTGGTCGACCCGGCGCACGAGATCGCGCTCGATCTCGATCCGCTCCGGCGGGCTCGTGTCCTTCTCGCCCTGGTAGCGGCGCTTGACGATTCCGAGCGCGTGGAAGGTCTGGGCCAGCGGGATCCCAAGCGGCGCGGCGGCGCGCAGGCTTGCGTAGCCCGACATCCAGAAGTGGGCGTGAGCGACGTCGGGCCGCTCCCGTCGCCAGAGGTCGCCCAGCTGCGCGGCGAACTCGTCCATGTGCGGGAGGAGCTCGTCCTTCAGGAGCGGCTCCGGCGGGCCCGCCTCCAGGTGGCGCACCCTGGCTCGCGGACCGATCGGCACCACATCCGGCAGCTCGGTGCCATCGCGCCGCGTATAAACCGTCACGTCCGCGCCGCGCCGGGCCATCTCAAGCGCGAGCGCCGCGACGTGCACGTTCTGTCCGCCCGCGTCCACGCCGCCGAGCGCGGCCAGCGGGCTGGCGTGCTCGGATACGAGTGCGACCCTCATGCCGCCAGCTCCGACTCCGCCGCCAGCTCCAAAAGCAAGGCGTCCCAGTCGGACAGGAAGCGCTCGAGCCCGTAACGGGCGACCGCGGCCTTGCGCGCCGCCTGACCGCAGGTCCGCGCCGCATCGGGGTCGCAGACGAACAGCCTGAGCGCCGCCTCGACCTTCTCAACGTCCGTCGAGACCACCCCCGCCTGCGGGGGCACCGCCTCGGGCACCTCGGTCGTGCCCAGCGCGACGACCGGCATCCCCAGGTGCATCGCCTCGAGCAGGGTGAGGCCGAGCGAGGTCCAGCGGATCGGGTGCAGGTACACGCGCCGCCGTGCGAGATCGCGGTGGAAGCTCTCCTGCGGCGGGTCCTCCACGCCACCGAGCTCGCCCGCGCCTATCCCGAACAGGTCTATCGGGACGCTGCGCCCGAGCCGCTCGAGCAGGTCCGTGCCGGTCACGCGCCCGCGCCGAACGGGCTCGTTGATCGCGGCCGCGGCACGCGGCAGCGTGCCGTCATAGCGGTAGCCGGGGTCGAGGATGCCGTGCTCGATCACGCGCGTGGGCGTGGCACCGGCGTCCCAGAAGAGGTCGTTGAAATGGGTCACGTGCACGAGCGTCAGCTCAGGCCGGTCCGCCGCGGGGTGCCGCATCTCCGTGATCCGGCCCTGCGGCGCGTTGTGCTCGAGGTAGATCGCGGGCAGGTCGCGGCCGGGCCGGCGCCCACCGAGCCAGCGCTCGCAGAGGCCGTCGAGCTCCTCGGGACGCTGGAGGATCACGACGTCGAGATCGAGTTCAGCGGCCTCGCCGGGGCCGACCTCCACGGCCGAAGCCGGCCAGTGCCAGGTGAGCGCGCGGCCGCGGCCGTCCGGCCCCCGGTCGGGCAGTCTCGGGATGAAGTACTCGTGCCCGCCCTGGACCAGGGCGGTCGTGTACGAGCCGTGCACGTGCCAGAGCAGGACCTTCACGACGCCCTCCCGGTGAGCGCCAGCTCGACCGCCTGACCGAGGTCGCGTGCCACCACCGGCGCGTCCCGCACCTCGCCCGGCCGCGTCCGCGGCGTGGGCACGAGGATCGCGCGCGCACCGGCGGCGCGTGCCGCCTCGATGTCGGATCCGATGTCGCCGACGACGACACACTCGTCCGGTCGCACGCCGAGCTCGCGTGCGGCCCGGAGCACCAGCCCGGGAGCCGGCTTTCGGCAGTCGCAGCGCTCGTCCGGCGCGTGCGGACAGACGAGCCACGGCCCAAGCGGCCCGAGCAGCTCATCCACGCGCTCGTTCACGGCGTCGACCTGACCGGGCGAGACGAGGCCGCGGCCGACGCCGCTCTGGTTCGACACGACGGCTAGCCGCACTCCCTCGGAGCGGAGCCGGTCGAGCGCCTCGCGGGCGCCCGCGACCGGCCGGACCGCGGCCGGATCGCCGTTGTACGGCACGTCCTCCACGAGCGTCCCGTCGCGGTCGAAGAGGACGGCGGCGGGACGCTCCGGGTCGGCGCCGCTTCGTCGCAGACGGCGCGTGCGCAGCTCGCCACGCAGCCGCTGAAGGATCGCCACCGGCGGCATCAGCGCCGAGGTCCACGCCATCGTCGCGATCTCGCGAGCGTCCCGCGGACCCGGCGCTATCCGCGCCCACGCAAGCTCCGAGACGCCGGCGAGCCACGCCGCCCCGGCGGCGGCGGCCAGCCGCCGGCGTCCGAGCGCGGCGGCGAAAAGGCCGCCGAGGCCGGCGGACGTGGTGAGCAGGTGTACGGGCAGCCGCCCGCGTGGCGCGCCGGCGCGCTCGCGCCAGTCGCGTCCGTGAAGGGCCCTCATGAGCGCATCGTCCGCGTTGCCGGCCTGCAGGCGGAGGCTCGCCGACGGACGCGCGCGCCCCGCCGGGTGGAGCACGTGACGGCTGCCCCGCCGGATCTCGTAGCCGGCGTCGGTCAGGCGCAGGCCGATCTCGGCATCCTCACGGTACGCGCGCCTGAAGCGCTCGTCGAAGCCTCCTACCGCCTCGAGGGCGGAGCGGCGGTACGCCATGTCCGCGGTGGCCCAGCGCGCGTCCTCGAGGCCGCGAACGTTGCGCTCCCAGTCGGTGGGCCGTCGCCCCGGCTGCAGCGGGACCACGATCCGCCCCTGGCTCCCCGCCACGCGCGCAGGCAGCTCGGCTAGGTCGCGGGCCAGCGCCGCGCGCCAGCCGGACGGGACGACGACGTCGTCGTCGAGGAAGGCGACCCACTCGGCGCTCGCCGCTCGCCAGCCGGCGTTGCGGGCCGCCGCAGGGCCGCGCGCCTCGCCGCGCACCACCTCCACGCCGGGCAGCTCGAGCCCCGGCACGTCGGGACGGTCGCCGACGACGATGAGACGCTCCGGCAACGGCCCGTGCCCCTCGGCCAGCGAGCGCAGCAGGCGGCCGAGCGACGCACTGCGGGCGCTCGGGATGACGACGTCGAAGCCGGTCACGCGGGCGCCTCCACGAACTCCGGGCGCGCCGCCGCGGCAGAGCCCGGACGGCGGAGCAGGAAAGGGCCGATCACGAGCGCGTCCACTGGCGCCGAGCCGAAGCACTCGAGCGCGTCACGCGGGTCGTCCACCATCGGCCGCCCGGCGGTGTTGAGGCTCGTGTTCACCACCACCGGCACGCCGGTGCGCCGCTCGAACGCCCGCAGCATACGCGCCACCGTCGGCTCGCGGTCGGCGTTCACCGTCTGGATCCGCGCCGTGCCGTCCACGTGCACCACGGCCGGAATGCGCTGCGGCCAGGGCGCGCGCACGTCGTGGGTGAACAGCATGTACGGGCTCGGCAGGGGGCCGCCGTCGAAGATCTCCGCCGCCCGCTCCTCGAGCACCATCGGCGCGACCGGCCGGAACTGCTCGCGGCCCTTCACGTCGTTCAGCCGCTCGAGGTTCGCGGCGTCGCGCGGATCGGCGAGCAGGCTTCGGTGTCCGAGCGCACGCGGGCCGAACTCCGATCGCCCCTCGAACCACGCGACCACACCGTTGCGGGATAGCACCTCGGCCGCCTCCTCGGCCACGTCGTCGGGGCGCTCGTAGGGCAGCGCGGCCCGCTCGAGCCGGGCCTCGAGCTCGTCGGCGGACCAGCCTCGCCCCAGGGCCGCGCTCGTCATCGGCTGGATCTCGTCGCCGAGCTCGCGTGCCAGCCACAGCGCGGCGCCCAGGCCGGTGCCGGCGTCGCCGGCGGCCGGCTGGACCCAGATGTCGTCGAACGCTCCCTCGCGCCAGAGCCGCGAGTTCGCCACGCAGTTCAGCGCGACGCCGCCCGCGAGCGCGAGCCGCGGCTCGCCGGTGCACTCATGCAGCCAGCCGGCCAGCTCGAGCATCACGTCCTCGAGCCGGCGCTGGACGCTCGCCGCGAGGTCCGCGTGCTCACGCCCCCAGTCGTCGCCGGGCCGGATGCGCGGGGCAAAACGCTCCCAGTCGAGCGGTTCGGCCACGAAGCCGCCGTCACCGGTCGCACGCACGGCGTCGCGCAGCGCCGGCAGCACGCTCGGCTCGCCGTAGGACGCGAGCGCCATCACCTTGAACTCGTCGGAGGCGCGGCGGAAGCCGAGATGCGCCGTCAGCGACTCGTAGACCAGCCCGAGCGACTGCGGCAGCCGCTGCTCCGCCAGCACCTCGAGCCGGCCGTTCCGCACGTGCCCCGCGAGGGCTGACGTTCGCTCGCCGCGCCCGTCGAGTGTCAGGACCGCGCAGGAGTCGAAGCCGGCCGCCAGGTACGCCGATGCCGCGTGCGCCACGTGATGCCGGACGAACCGCACGCGTGCCGGGTCGAGGCCGGGCAGCGCCGTGCGGAGGAAGAGCGGCGCTCGCTCCACGTACAGTGTCCGCAGCCCCTCCCAGGTCCCACCGAGGACGTCGCTCGACGGGATCTCGCTCAGCGCCGGGTCGTACGAGTACGCCACCGCGTCGAGCTCGTCGGGCTCGATTCCCGCCTGCTCCAGGCACCAGCGCGCCGCGTTCACCGGCAGCTCCCACGTCGAGAACGCCACGGGCTCCTTGCCGTGCTTGCGCCTGGTGAAGCGCTCCTCCTCGGCGGCCGCGACGATGCGCCCGTCACAGACGAGGGCAGCCGACGGGTCGTGAAAGACGGCGTTGACGCCGAGTATCAGGCGGGACAAGTCCGTACCTCCGGACCTAATCGACTTCCTGTCGGAGGTCCGTCTGCGCGCCGGCCCGACGCGTAGCACGTCTCTCTTCCCGGTCCGGTGTCCGGAAGAAGCGCTTCTAAAACATGCGCAACACGCGCTCCGCCATGAGCTCCGGCCGCTCGTCGACGATGAAGTGCCCGACCTCGGGCAGAAGCTCGAGCTCGAGCAGCGCGGCCCGAGCCGCGTGCTCGCGAAGCGTTCGCACCGGGACGGCGAGATCGCGCCCGCCGGCGACCAGGAGCGTCGGCACCTCGAGCGGGCGGTCGTAGCGGCCGGCGGCAGCAGCAGGACCTTCGCGCGTGAGGAAGCTGCGATAGAGCAGCTCACTGGCGCGCGCGCGCTCGCCGGTCAGGCGCCCGGCGAACGCGTCGAGCTCGGCGTTCGAGAAGGCGGTCGACCCGCTGCGAAGGAGCAGTCGCGCCGCGCCATGTTCGACGACGCGCCGGCCCACGTACGGCAGCGCGAGCGGGATCTGATAGGCGGCCCGCCAGAGCTCGAGCACGCTGCGCGGATCATGCGAAGGCCAGGGCGGCAGGATCCCCGCGGCCACGAAGCGGACCACCCTCTCGGGCCGGTCGAGGCAGAGTAGGAAGCCGATCCAGCCGCCCCAGTCGTGACCCACGAGCCGGATCCGGTCGAGGTCGAGCCGATCGATCAGGGCCTCGAGGTCACGGCGCATCGTCTCGCGGTCATAGCCCGATCGGGGCGCGTCGGTCCAGCCGAAACCGCGCAGGTCAGGACAGATCACGCGCGCGTGCGGCGCGAGCCGCGGGATCACGTCGCGCCAGAGGTACCAGTGCTGGGGCCAGCCGTGGAGCATGACCACGGGCTCGCCCCGACCGGCCTCCGCGACGTGGACCCGGAGCCCGTTCACGTCGACGAAGCGATGTTGAACACCCGCTACCGGCGGCATCTCGTCCATGTAGAAAGCCCGCTTACCCGGGTAGACGCGTCAGGTGACAGCCACCCAGGCCTTCCCCACGGCTCCGCCGCTACCCCGCGAGCTTCAGGTGGAGGTCACGGGCGCGTGCAACCTGCGCTGCCGGATGTGCCTGGTGCGCTACGCGCCGGCGATCTCGAAGAAGGCGGGCGCGCTCTCCTACGAGCAGTTCCTCGAGCTCGTTGACGGCATGCCAGAGCTGCGCCGGCTCACGCTGCAGGGACTAGGTGAGCCGCTGCTCTCGCCGCACCTGCTCGACATGGTGGAGCACGCCGCGGCGCGCGGGATAGACGTCGGCTTCAACACCAACGGCACGCTGCTCGGGCGCGACGTCGCCGAGCGGCTCGTCGCCGGCGGCTGCGGCTGGCT
>Ga0126307_10000659_pt1 | contig 22493 bp, 27 predicted proteins | sample Plot28_FD_89955 | JGI IMG/M metagenome (GOLD analysis project Ga0126307, IMG submission 89955) | Serpentine soil microbial communities from UC McLaughlin Reserve, CA, USA - Plot28 | ecosystem: Environmental > Terrestrial > Soil > Grasslands | place: USA: UC McLaughlin Reserve, Lake County... | reverse complement strand
GCGAACGCCTGCAACCTCTACTCCCCTCCCCCGCACGGCCTCGGCGAGCCCGGCCGCGTCGCGCTCGAGGGTCGGAACGAGGCGCGTCGCGAGCGCGACGGCGAGCGCAGAGCGTCGCGCGAATGAGGCGCTGGCGACGAGCCTGTCGTGGTCGAGGAGGAGCGCATAGGCGGAGAACGCGAGCCCGACAGCGGCGAGCCGAAGCGCGGAGACGGCCGCAAGCTCGATCTCCTCCCACGTCACGTCCAGCTGGCCGATGACGGGGACAATCGGCCCTTCCCAGATCACGTCGATACCGGTCGACTGGAGAAACGGCCAGACCAGGAAGACCCCGAGAGCCGCGCTGCCGGTTCCGAAGAGGTAGGGCCTGAGCCTCGTCTGCGCCTGCAAGCAGAGAAGAAGCAGTGCCGCCGTGAGAAGCGCGAGCGGCAGCACGTGGTCCATGAGAAGCGCCGCCACCGCAGCGGCCGCGAGCAGGGCCGCCGCGGGAACGGGCGCGAGCCTTACTGCGCGTCGGGCGGTACCGAGGCGCACTCCTTCTCCCAGTTGTGAAGATCCCACCACTCGACGTCGCCGGCGGCGAGCTTCACCTCGGCGGCGCCCTTGTCCGCGGGCTTGCCGTTGACGTAGTAGAGCCAGGCGAGCTTCTTGCCCTCATCCTGCTCGACACCTTCGATCTTCGTCACGAACTTGCCGCCCGAGTCCGTCTCGATGTCGGCGACCCGGTCGAGCGCGCGCATGGCGTTCTGGCCGGCATCCACAGGCGTCTTCGCCGTAAGGACGGTTCCGCCGCAATCGGTGGTGACGAGGATCGCGGCACCCGCCTCGGCCTGCGTCGCAGTGCCTGCCTGTGTGGCCGGCGCCGAGCTCGAGTTCCCGCCGCACGCGGCGAGCGCGCAGGCGAACAGCAGTGCTGCAAAGGATCGACGAAGCACGTTTCCTCCTTCCGCGAGGGGAACGGATCTGAAGGCGGGCGGCAGGTCTTCTGACTCGAGGCTCCCTCTCGCGCCGCCTTCCCGGCTCGCGCCAGTGGCATTCGGGCGGAGAGCGTCTCCCCTTACAGCGGCGGGACCGTGCCGGACTCGCACCGGCTTCCCTTTCCGCTCGCCTTATGTGTGGCGGGAGGCTATCAGGCGGCCGTGAATGGGTCGCCGAACGCTTCGCGGAGGGCGGCTTCGACCTCGGTGCGGGTCGCGACGACGAAGCGCACGGGGCGCTCCATCTCGCCGAGGACGGCGTCGAGAGCGGCGTCGTCGGACGGGTCGGCGATGACGACGCAGACCGCAGTGCCTTCGAGCTTGTACGGAAGCGCCAGGTACCGGCGCGCCGAGGACTCCGAGAGCAGGTCGAGGGCCTCGTGGTCGAGGTCGTGCTTGCCGAGGTCGACGAACTCGAGCCCCTCTTGCTGGGCGACGATCTGGGCGAGCTCCCGCTCGTCCACGAGCTCGTCCTCGACGAGCACCTCGCCCAGCCGGCGTCCACTGGCCCGGGCCGCTGCGAGCGCAGCGTCGAGCTGCACCGACGAGAGAAGCCCGGCGCGGACGGTCAGCTCTCCGAGCGGGAGGTCCCGCTCCTGGTTGTGGGCCGCGAATGCCATGACGCTGGTGGAAGAACCTGCCAGATGGATCGGCTGGAACGCAACTTCGGGCCATCCCCCCGTCGAGGCACTACGCTCTGTGCGTGACCGCAACCCGCATCAGCCCTTGGATCCCGGTCGTTCTCTGGGCCGCGGTGATCTTCACCCTCTCGTCCGTGCCGGATCTCGGCACCGGCCTCGGCACCTGGGACCTCGTCCTGCGGAAGATCGCGCACACGGCGGAATACGCGCTGCTGGGAGTGCTCCTCTACCGCGCCGTCCGCCACGCGCCGGCAGCCCTTCTCCTCGCCTCCGCCTTTGCGGTCACCGACGAGTTCCACCAGACCTTCGTCGCGGGACGCCACGGCTCGCCCGTGGACTGGCTCATCGACACTGCCGGCGCCGCCGTCGGCGTCGCTATCGCAGTCCGCGTATGGCGCTGAGCCCGGTCGCAATCGACCTCGACGGCGCGCTCGGCGACACGCGGCCGCTCTGGGACGACTTCCTCGTGGACGCGGCCCGGCGCTACGCGTCGATCGCACCGCTGGATCCTTCGGTGCTCCCCGAGGATCGCGGCGCCGCGGCGGAGGAGCTCGACCGCTGGGCCGAACACGGCGTCGGCGACTGGCGCGGCGCGCTCGAGCGCTTCGCGGAGGACCGGGCGCCCGTCCACTTCCGGCCGAGCGCCGATGCGGCCACGGCCCTACGCGCGCTGGCCGCGACCGGCCGGCGACTCGGCGTCTACACGGACGCCCCGGCCGAGCTGGCCGCGGTCGCCCTGGCCCACCTCGGAGCCGGCCGCCGCGTCGAGCTCGTCGAGGCCGGCGCGGGCGCCCGCGAGCGGCTCCTTGCGGAGCTGGGTCCCGACACTGCCGTCGCAGTAAGCCGCGAGGACCTCGTTAGGATCAGTGAGAGTGGAAGCGAAGAATCTTGACGACCGCCAGCTGGACGCGATCCTCGAGCGGCTCGACAACCTGACCGGCGAGCTGCACGCGCTGAACAAGCGCCTCGACCACGGCGAGGGTCTCCTCCGGATCGCGCACGAGCTCTCGACGCTGAACGACTCGCTGCAGGCGCTTGCCTACGCGGCACTCGGTCATCAGGGCCCGCAGGTCCGTCGACGCCGCACGGGCTAGCTGCTGACATCTCTGCTAGCCGTGGATCGCGGCGATCAACGGGATCATCAGGATCGCAACGATGTTCGTGATCTTGATCATCGGGTTGATCGCGGGGCCGGCGGTGTCCTTGTAGGGATCGCCGACGGTGTCGCCGGTGACGGCCGCGGCGTGGGCCTCTGAGCCCTTGCCGCCGTAGGCGCCGTCCTCGATCAGCTTTTTCGCGTTGTCCCACGCCCCGCCGCCCGACGTCATGGCGATGGCGAGGAAGATTCCGGTGACGATCGTGCCGATGAGGAGGCCGCCGAGGAGCTCAGGCTTGATGATCCCCGCCACGATCGGGAAGAAGATCGGGATCGCCGCGGGAAGCATCATCTTCTTGATCGCCTCGGCCGTGACGATGTTGACCGTGCGCCCGTACTCGGGCCTGCCCGTGCCCTCCATGATCCCCGGAATCTCGCGGAACTGGCGCCGCACCTCCTCCACGACCTGCCCGCCGACGCGGCCGACGGCCTGCATGGCGAGCGAGGCGAAGAGGAACGGCATGAGGCCGCCGATGAAGAGGCCCGCGATCACCCAGGAGTCCGAGAGGTCGAACGTCGGGTTGATGCCCTCATTGGAGAGCTCCGAGGTGAAGCCGTCGAACAGGACGAGGGCCGCGAGGCCTGCCGAGCCGATCGCGTAACCCTTGGTGACGGCTTTCGTCGTGTTGCCGACCGCATCGAGCGGGTCGGTGACGCCGCGCACCTCCTCCGGCAAGTCGGCCATCTCGGCGATCCCGCCGGCGTTGTCTGTCACGGGCCCGTACGCGTCGAGGGCGACGATCATGCCGGTCATGGAGAGCTGCGCCATGACCGCGACGCCGATGCCGTACAGGCCTGCGAGGCCCGCGGCTCCGACGATCCCCGCCGCGATGACGAGGATGGGAAGCGCGGTCGCCTGCATTCCGATCGCGAGGCCTTCGATGATGTTGGTCGCGTGCCCGGTCGTCGAGGCGCGGGAGATGCCCTTCACGGGCAGCCAGCGCGTGCCCGTGTAGAACTCCGTGATCGCCACGAGCAGGAACGTGACGGCGAGGCCGATCAGCGCACAGCCGTAGAGCTCCCAGTAGTTGTACTTGCCCCCGTCAAAGGCGAGCGTGACGGGGATGAAGCCGATCGCCGAGAGAATCGTTGACACGGCGACGGCCTTGTAGAGCGCGTTCATGATCGAGCCGGTGCGGCCGATGCGGGCAAAGAACGTGCCGATCACGGATGCGATGACGCCGACCCCGCCGAGCGCGAGTGGATAGACGACGACTCCGGACGACGGGAAGTTGATCGCGCCGAGGAACATGACTGCGACCGCCGTCACCGCGTAGGTCTCGAAGAGGTCGGCCGCCATTCCGGCGCAGTCCCCGACGTTATCGCCGACGTTGTCGGCGATCACGGCCGGGTTGCGCGGGTCGTCCTCGGGGATTCCCGCCTCGACCTTGCCGACGAGGTCAGCGCCTACGTCGGCGGCCTTCGTGTAGATGCCGCCGCCGAGACGGGCGAAGACCGAGATGAGGGAGCCGCCGAAAGCGAGGCCGATGAGGTTCCTCGTCGCCTCGTCGGGAGCCTGGTCGAACCAGGACGTGAGGATCCCGTAGTAGGCAGCGACGCCGAGCAGGCCGAGCCCGACGACGAGCAGCCCGGTCACCGAGCCGGCGCCGAAGGCGACAGCCAGAGCCGGCTTGACGCCGCCCCTCGCAGCCTCAGCAGTGCGGACGTTGGCGCGGACGGCCACGTTCATGCCGATGAAGCCGGCCGCCGCCGAGAGCACGGCGCCGATCAGGAAGCCGAAGGCGGTGTACCAGCCGAGGTCGTTCCAGAACCCGATTCCGAGGAAGATGGCCGCGGCGACCCCCGCGATGGTGAGGTACTGGCGGCGAAGGTACGCCGAGGCGCCCTCCTGAACCGCCCGCGCGATCTCCTGCATCCGCTCCGTCCCGGCCGGAAGCTTGAGGATGCGGACGGTGAGCACCGCGCCCCAGCCGATGCCGACGGCGGCGCAGAGCAGGGCGAACAGGACGCTGTGGTTCTGGAAGAAGTCAGTCACGAAGTCGAGGCCTGGACCGCGCAGATCCGGCAACTGATGCCGGATCCGGCGGGCCGATTTGTATCACAGGTTCACATCCGCGCGCCGCGGAGGGCGGTCGCGCAGAGGTGCTCGCCCGGCTGCGGCGGGATCTTGGGGATGACCGCGAAGAGCAGCTCCCGCAGGCGCTCGTTGTTCTCCTGGAACACGGTCACGACCTGCTCATGGGAGACAGGCTCGGCGCCTTCGACCCCGACGTCGTGGTCGGTGACCATCGAGATGTTCGCGTAGCAGAGCTCGAGCTCGCGGGCGAGGTAGCCCTCGGGATATGCGGTCATGTTGATCGTGTCCCAGCCCATCTCCTGGAACCACTTCGACTCGGCGCGCGTCGAAAAGCGCGGGCCCTTGATGACGACGGCGGTGCCGCCGTCGCGCGCCTTGATCCCGAGCTCACGTGCCGTGTCGACGAGGAGCGTCCGGAGATCCGGGCAGAAGGGGTCGGCGGCCGAGACGTGCGTCGTCTCGGGCCCGTCGTAGAAAGTGTCTCCTCGCCCGCTCGTCCGGTCGACGAACTGGTCGCACACCACGAACTCGCCGAGCTCGAGCTCGGCCTTGAGTGCGCCGGAGGCATTCGGCCCGATGATCCGGCGGACGCCGAGCTCCTTCATCGCCCAGACGTTCGCCCTGTACGAGATCGCGTGCGGCGGAAGCTCGTGGTTGAGGCCGTGACGCGGCAGAAACGCGACGCTCTTCCCGCCCATGTCGCCGATCGTGAAGGGCGCAGACGGCTTCCCGTACGGGGTCTCGATCTCCACCTGCTCGACGTCTTCGAGGAACGAGTAAAAGCCCGAGCCTCCGAAGACCCCGATCTCAGCCCTCGCCATCCGCCCCCTCGCCTGCGGCCTGGGCGTAGGCGAGCTGCAGGCTCGCGACGGACTGGTTGAAGTCCCGGACGAGCTCCTCCGGGACGACGTTCTCGAGGACAGGGGTCAGCGCGACCATCGTGTCGATGGCGAGCTTCGCCTGCTGCAGGTCGCGGTCGTCCTTCGTCTCCTCGGTGAGCCCCAGCCGGCGGTAGCCGAGCGAGGAGATGGTGATCAGCGACTGGATGACGACGTCCTCGACGCGCAGGCGGCGGAGCTCCTCGGCCAGCTGCTGCGCAAGCTGCTCCTGCTCTGCGTCTGGCTCAGACATGTACCGCCTCCAGGACCTCCTGGGCGTAGATCTCCTCCATGCTCTGCCCGGCCTCGTACTTGGCTATCTGCCGCTCCGCGGGCGTCGCCGCCGGCACGGTGAGGAACGACGCGACGCCGAGCTCCTCGGCCACCGGCATCGTCCACTCGAGCAGCTGCTCGATCCGCGCACGCGCCGGCATGACGTCGCCACTCCTCAGGTCGATCAGCTCACCGGAGAGCCCGTACCGGATCGCGCGCCAGAGGTTCTCCTCGATCAGGCGGTGCGGGTGCTCCGGGAGCTCCTCGCCCTCGTCGAGCGCGCGTGCGATTCGCGCGGTCAGCGCGTACATGAAGGCGCCGAGAGCCTGCGACTCGCCGAGTTCGGGCTGGCCGTCGCAGATCCGCAGCTCGACCGTGGGAAACGCGAGGTGCGGGCGCACGCTCCACCAGAGCTGCGTGTGCTCGGTGATCGACCCCGTGCGGTAGAGGAAACGGACGTAATCCTCGTACTCGGCCCAGTCGCGGAAGGCGTCCGGCACGCCGCAGCGCGGGAACATGCGGGTGAAGACCTCCGTCCGTGCGGAGTGGAGGTAGGTGAAGACGCCTTCGACGAACGGCGAGCTCCCCGAGTAGGCGAGCAGGTCGGGCAGAAAACCGCGCAGCGCGTTCGTGACGAGGATCGCCCGGTCGGCTCCCTTGATCCCCACGTGCACGTGGAGACCGAAGGTGTTGTTGCGCCAGACGACGTAGCGGAGGACCTCGTCGTTCCGGCGGTAGTGCGGGGTGTCGATGATCCGCTGCTCCTGCCAGGGGCTCCACGGATGCGTCCCCGTCGCGCAGAGGGCGAGGTCGAGCCGACCCGCGAGCTCGAGCAGCTGCCGTCGCCGCTCCACCATGACCGCAGCGGCATCTCCAAAGGTTTCGCAGCGGCCTGTGCGCACCTCCACCTCGGAGGCGATCAGCTCGCCGACGAGATGGTCTTCGACCTCCGTCCCCTGCGCGGCCGCCTGGAAGTCCTCGAAGCGGTTGACGAGGCCGAGGCTCTCAGGGTCGATGATCGCGAACTCTTCCTCGACCGCAACGGTGAAGTCCTTGCCCGCGTCGAAGCCCTCGCGGGCGGAGCGGATCTGTTCCTCTGGACTGAGCTTCTGCGCCTCACCCACGCGGCGAAAGTATCAGAGCGGCAATCGTCTCCCAGCTCCAGCGCTCGACCGCGGCGGCGCGGGCCGCTGACGACAGCCGAGCCCACTCTGTGCGGGGAAGCGCGAGGATGGCGTCGAGCTTCGCGGCCAGGTCGGCGGCGTCCCCCGGCTTGAAGGAAGCGAGCGCCCGATAGTCCTCCGGATAGGCCGCCTCGAGCCCCTCGGCGACCTCGGCCAGTCCCGAATGGCGCGCGACGAGCGGCGGTGCGCCACACGCCGCCGCCTCGGCGGCAACCATTCCGAAGGCCTCCGGAAAGACCGACGGCGTAACGCTCGCGTCCGCGAGCGGCCAGAGATGGCGGAGGTGGCGGTGCTCCAGTGCGCCCGTGACGAGCACGCGGTCGCCCGCGGCTCGCTCCAGCTCCTCGCGTGCCGGTCCGAAGCCGACGACGACGGCTCGAGCGTCGACATGCGCGAGCGCCTCGACGAGCAGGTGCACGCCCTTCTCTTCGCTGAGCTTCCCGACGTAGACGAGGGTCGGCGCCTCATCGCCGAGGAACTCTGCGAGCCGCTCGGCGTTGCCGGCGTCCGGGTCTCGCTCCGAGGTGGGTGCGGAGTCGCGTCCTGCCTCCGCGAGGAGCGCGGCGAGGGCCTCGTCGCGGGGCTCGGGCCGGAACTCATCCACGTCGACTCCGGGCGGAACGACCCGCACGCGCTCGGTGAAGCCCACGACGTCTGCGAGGACGGCGCGGATGTGCTCAGAGCCTGCAATCACCTCGGTTGCGCCGGCAAGGCTCTCGCGCGCCCAGCCGCAGAGCTCCTTGTTCCCGCGCATGGAGAACTCGAGCTCCGAGCCGTGTGCCTTGACCGTGAACGGCATGCCGGTCGCGGCGCCGACGGGCGCGCCAAGGAGGACGTGGTTGGTAAGGAGGAAATCCGCAGGCAGGTGCTCCCGCACGGCGGACGCGTTCTGCTCGACGAAGTGCTCCCGCTCGGCACAGCTCAGGTCCTGGAGGTAGCGGGACTCCATGTCCTCGTAGCGGTCGAGCACGAAAACCGGGAGCGGCCCGTCGAGCGGCGGCCTGACGACCGCGGCACCGCCGAGGTCAAGCTCCTCCGGATGGGGCTCCTGGCAGAAGACGACGACCTCGTGCCCGAGGCGGGCCCATGCCCGCGCGAGCGCCCGCGTGTAGACGTTCGACCCCGTCCCGCGAAGGAGGTAGCCGTGCCAGATGAGAACCTTCATTCGTGGAAGATCCTGACGCACCGTTGGTCGAGCGCGCACGGCGAGGCGACCGCTGGGCGTTCGAGCGGCTCGTGGAGCGGCACCAGAGCCGCCTCTTCACGCTCGCGGCGCGGACGCTCGGCTCGGCGGACGAGGCGGCCGACGCCGTCCAGGAGACCTTCATCCGGGCCTGGCTCGGCCTGCCGCGCTTCCGCGGCGGCTCGCTCTTCTCGACGTGGCTCTATCGGATCGGCGTCAACGCGGCCCACGACCAGCGGCTGAAACGGCGTACCGAGCCGCTCGACGACACGCGCGAGCCCGCCGACCCGCAAAACTCCTTCCATGCGAGCGAGCTCTCGAGCGTGCTCCAGGAAGCGCTGAGCCAGCTCGACGAGGACTATCGCGTCGCCGTCGTCCTGTACGACGTCCTCGGCTGCTCGTACACGGAGATCGCCGAGCTGACCGAGGTCGCCGAAGGTACGGTGAAGTCGCGCATCTTCCGCGGCCGAAGTCGGCTGGCGGAGCTCCTGGGAACAAGGACCGCCGAGGAATAGTCCAAGGCATGGTGCCCGAGACACACCCACACGAAATCGAGCTCTTGGAGTACGTCGAAGACGAGCTCCCGGTGGCGCGGCGCGACGAGATCGCGACGCACGTGGCGACATGCTCAGTCTGCGCCGAGCAGGTCCAGCGGGCGGCGGCCGGACGCGAAGCCCTACGCGAGACCACTCTGCTCGAGCTCCCGCAAGGCCGCCGCGAAGAGATTCTGAGAAACCTCCCCTCGCCCGAGCCGGCCCCGGGCGGACGGCGCGGGTTCTTCTCGAAGCAGCTTCTTGCGGGAATCGCTGCGCTCCTCATCGTCGCGGCGCTCGCTGCCGTCCTCGTCAAGTCGGGCGGCAACTCGGGTATCGAGAGCAGCGCCGGCGGGACCGCGGGTGCCGCCGAAGCGACCGCAACCAGCGGAGGAGGTGGGGTCGAGGACGCTCAGGCTGCGAATCTCTTCGCCGGCGGTTCCCCCGACGAGGTGGCCGACGACCTGCAGCGCAAGGGGTTCAAGGCCACCGTCCAGAAGGATCGCGTCGTCGTCCACGGCGCGACGAAAGATCAGGTGCGCGAAGCCCTCGCGGATCGCGGCCCCGGCGATGTCGAGGTCGTGGTTAAGAACCCGTAAACCGCGCAGGGAACGCGGCTGTACCGACGAAGACGGTCGGTCCGATGCGACCAAGGGCTCTTCTCGCGTGCCTCGCCGTGGTCACAGCGCTCGCGCTGCCCGCCGCAGCACAGGCTGTCACCAACCCGCAAATCCCGGGTCTCCAGGTCGCGCTCAAGGCGCGCGGCTTCTACGCGGGCGCCATCGACGGCATCGCCGGTCCCATGACGGCCAGCGGTGTCCGGCGTTTCCAGCGCCACGTACACATCGTCGTCGACGGGGTCGCGGGCCCGATCACGCGGGGCAAGCTCGGCCGCCTCGGGCGTCCGCTTTTCGGCAAGCGCCATTTGATCGTGCTCGGAAACATGGGCTGGGACGTCTCCGTCCTCGAGTTCTTCCTCAAGCGCCGGGGCTTCTCGCCGGGCAGGGTGGACGGGCATTTCACCGAGAGGACAAGGCGCGCGGTGATGCGCTACCAGCGCAGCCGGCACCTCGTCGTCGACGGGCTCGTCGGCCCGCAGACGCTCGCCACCTTCGGCGTGCGCCGAGCGGTGCCGCAGCCCACCCACTCGACGACGCGTCGCTCAGGCAAGGGCGTCCGCGCGCTCCTCACGTACTGGGCGCACTACTACGGCCTCAGCCCGAGTCTCGTGAAGGCTCTCGCCTGGCAAGAGTCCGGCTTCCAGCAGGACGTCCGCTCGAGCGTCGGCGCGCGCGGCGTCATGCAGGTGACGCGGCAGACGTGGTCCTACGTGGAGATGGTCCTCCTCGGGCACCAGGTACGCCACGGGAAGGACGGGAACATCCACGTCGGCGTCGCCTACCTCCGCCAGCTCCTGCACGAGTTCCATTTCAACGTTCGGCTCGCGGTCGGCGCCTACAACCAGGGCCCCGCCGCCCGGGCACACGGGCTCTATCCGAAGACGCGGAAGTTCGTGGAGAACGTCCTCAGCTTGCGCCGCCGCTTCTCCTAGCCCTCTCCCGGACCAAACGAAAAGAGGGGAAAACGGGATCTCTCACCTCGAAGGTTGCGGCCTCCTCCGAGGATGTCCCGTCTTCCCCCCTGTTGGTGCAATGATCGGCCGGAGCCGCGGCGCTCTTTAGCTCAATCGAGGGACTTGCTCGCGGGGCCGTACCCGCCCGTACCCCCCGCAGAGCGGCTAGGTCAGGTGGAAGTAGAGCGCGTAGAGGAGCTCGACCGCGGGGCTCGTCGTGTGCACGGTCACGTCGCTGGGCGCGTGCAAGAGCGCTTCGGTGTAGTTGAAGATGATCTTCACGCCCGCGTCGACGACGTCGTCGGCCACGCGCTGAGCCTCTTCCGGAGGAATGGCTAGGACAGCGACGATGATGTTCTTCTCGCGGATCGCATCCTTCAGCTCGCCATAGTCGCGGATGACCGAATCGCCGATCGGCTGTCCGAACTTGCTCCGGTCGGTGTCGAAGGCGGCGGCGATGTTGAAGCCGTGGTCGGCGAACACCGTCGAGCTCGCGATCGCCTGGCCGAGGCGACCGGCGCCGAAGAGCGCGATGTTGTGCTGGCCCTGCGTCCGGAGGATCTTCCGGATCTCCGAGATGAGGCCGTCGATGTTGTAGCCGACACCCCGCTTCCCGAACTTTCCGAACGCGGAGAGATCGCGCCGGATCTGGGTCGCGTTGATGTTGGTGTACTCGCTCATCTCCTGAGAGGAGATGCGCTCCTGGCCCATCTTCTTGGCTTGGGTGAGCACCCGGAGGTACTGGCTGAGCCGAGCGGCGACGCCAACGGTGAGCCGCTCGCCAACCCGCCCTTCGCTGTCACTCATCAGCCCCGCCGTCGTCATGCTTGTAACACGATACAGACACCCTCAACGCTGATGCGGAGGGAAAGAACGCGTGGCGGAAACTGGAGTTTGTGCGTACTACGATTCGACCCGGCGACGGAGGCCGTCGGGCGTGACGAAGTAGGTGAACGCCTCCTTCCCGTCCACGAGGACGACCGGGATCCGCTCGCGATAGCGCGGCTCGAGCTCTGAGTCGCCCGTGATGTCGACCTCCTCGAGCTCGAATCCGATCTCCGCGCGAACGCTCTCGATCACCCGTCGCGCGCTCTCGCAGAGGTGGCAGCCCTCGGCGTGAACCAGCGTGACGACGTGCTCGATCCTAGGGGTAGAGGCCACGGGTCGTCGTCGCCTCGGCGACGCGTCCGACTGCGAGCGCGTAGGCGGCGTGGCGCATCGGCAGGGACCGCTCCTCGTGTGCGCGCCAGGTCTCGGCGAACGCGCGGGTGATGATGTCGTTCAGCTTCGCGTTCACCTCGGACTCCTTCCAGAAGTACTCCTGGAGCCCCTGCACCCACTCGAAGTAGGAGACGACCACTCCGCCGGCGTTCGCGAGCACGTCTGGGAGGACGAGCACGCCGCGGTCGTCGAGGATCGCGTCGGCTTCCGGGGTGACCGGTCCGTTCGCGCCCTCGCAGACGATGTTCGCCTTGATCTGGTCGGCGTTCTCGCCCGTGATCACCTGCTCGAGCGCACACGGCGCGAGCACGTCGCAGTCGACGAGGAGAAGCTCGTCGTTCGTGATCGCCTCGGTTCCCGCGAGCCCGTCCAGCGACCCTTTGTCCTTCTTGTGCGCGAGCGCCGCCTGCACGTCGATGCCGTCCGCGTTGTGCACGCCTCCGTGCGAGTCGGAGAGCGCGACGATGGTCGCGCCCTGGCCGGCGAGAATGAGCGCGAGGTTGGAGCCCACGTTGCCGAAGCCCTGCACGGCGACCTTGCGACTCTCGATCGACACGTCCTGCTTCCGCAGCGCCTCGCGGACGCAGAATGCCGCGCCCCGCGCGGTCGCCTCGACCCGTCCCACCGAACCGCCCACCTCGAGCGGCTTCCCAGTGACGACGCCGAGCACCGAGTAGCCCTTGTTCATCGAATAGGTGTCGAAGATCCAGGCCATCTCGCGCGGGCTCGTGCCCACGTCGGGCGCGGGGATGTCGGCTTCCGGGCCGATGAAGTTGATGATCTCGGTCGTATAGCGGCGGGTCATCCGCTCCAGCTCGGAGACGGAGAGTTCCTTCGGGTTGACGACGACGCCGCCCTTCGCTCCGCCGAACGGGAGGCCCATGAGGGCGCACTTCCAGGTCATCCACATCGCGAGCGCCTTCGTCTCCTCGAGCGTGACCTGGTGGTGGTAGCGGATGCCACCCTTGGAGGGCCCGCGGGCAACGTTGTGCGTGCAGCGGAACCCTTCGAAGACGCGTACCGAGCCGTCGTCCATCCGGGTCGGCACGGAAACGGCGACGGCCTTCTTACATTCCAGGAGGACGTTCAACATGCTGTCCTCCATCCCGATCTGCGTAGCCGTTTGGCGCAGCTGGCTGCGCGCCATCTCCCAGGGGTTTTCCTTCAGATGCGAGGACGGGGCTTCGACAGTGGTCACCCAGAGCTCCTTTACTGGTCGGTGATCCGGAAGACGGTGTCGGCGGTGGACGGCGGCGTCCCGTCGACGGCGTCGACGGGTTGGGCGCGCAGGCGCAGGACGTAGGTGCCCGGCTCGAGCACCTTCCCGTCCGGGCCTCGACCCGTCAGACCGAACGCGTAGCGGCCGGGCAGCAGGTCTCGCATGCGCGCGATGACGCCCAGGCGCTTGCCCTTGGGCGTCCAGAGCTCGAGGTCGAGCAGGCCGACGGGCTCGATCTGCTCGCCTCCGGAGCCGGGCACGGCATGGCCGGCCCGGAACGCGAGCACGGCGGGAGCAGACTTGGACGGCGCGAACTCCCAGTTGGACAGGCTGACCGAATCGACAAGGGCGAGGTCTGTCGGGCGCGGCGCGATCGCCCACGGGATCCGTGCTGCGCGGGCGCCTCGCGCCGAGACGACAACCACCCCGCTCGCGCCCTCATCGAGTTCGGCCATTGCGGAGACGTTGAGCTGTACGCTCGAAGACGCACCGGGCCCGAGGCTCAGGTGGGCAGGCTGCGCCGTGAACGAGACCTTCACGGGGCCGGGCTGGTCCGGCACGAGCCCGAACCCGACTTCGAGCGGCCTGCTGGACAGGTTCTTGACGGTCAGCGTCTGGGAGGAGGACCAGCCGGCCCGGCCGGCGCGGCCGAAGGCCACGGTGGCGGGCTCGACTGAGAGCTCCGCGGTCGACGCGGCGGCGGGGTCGATGCCGCCTGCTCCTTCCCGCGTGACCGGCTGGAGGCCCCCGAGGGGCTCTGCGCTTCCGACGAGCACTGCGCGGAGCTCGGACGCGGTCAGTCCGGTGCGCGCCTGGGAGACCAGGGCGGCCGCACCGGCTGCGACGGCGGCCGCGGCGCTCGAGCCGCTCACCGTCGAGTATCGCGGGGAGCCGTCGGCCGACGGATCGAACGTGGCGAGCCCGACCCCCGGCGCGACGACGTCCGGCTTTACGCGCCCGTCGAACGAGAGCCCGCCGGATGAGAACCCGGCGACGGCGTCGAGCCCCGGATTGTCGACTGTGCCCACAGGGGCGAGGACGGCGGTCACCGGCCGGCCGTCGCGAAGCGCGTCCATCGCCTCTGCCCCGGTCTTCCCGGGCATGGCGAGAACCGGGAGTGCCGTTGTCTCGTCTGCGTCGAGCGCGCCTGCCGGCAGGGCCGTTCCGTAGACGAGGAGCGCTGCCGCGCCTGCGGCTTTGGCGTTTTGCGCCTTGGTTTCGAGCGAGCTCCCGTCCGCAGGGACGAGCGCTCCGCGCCCGGCAACCCGGCTCACGCCGTTCGTATCGAAGAAGTCTCCGAGGGTCGTCCCGCCGGACTCGGCCCCGGCGGCCTGGCTCGGGCTCGAGAGTGAAGGCCCGAGAAGGCCTGCGACGTCCAGGGTCGCCTCGCCGGAGAGCGTCGTCTTCCCGAGGATGCGAGCCTGCACGGCGGAGATCGTGTCCGCGCCCGCGCGGACCCAGGCGTTTGCCACCGCGACCCGGGTGCGCGAATCGGCGGCGCCAACGGTGAGCGCATCCGGGGCTCCGCCGGGAGCGCCGATGCTGCCGAAGCCGACTCCCGAGCTCCCGTCGTTCCCGGCCGACGCGACGACGAGCGTGCCGAGCTTGGTCGCGCCCTCGACGGCGCGCGATTCGGGGCTGTCTGTGAAGGCGGCGAACGGCTCGACGAGTGGCGCAAGCGCAACCGTCGCCCCGTCCGTCACCGCTCCGTCGCCGTTGGGGTCGACCGCGCGCTCGAGCCCGGCGATCAGCTGGTCGCCGCGCCCGGTCAGCGCGAAGCTTCCGTACTTGCCCTGCTGCCAGCCGACGACCCGGATCGGCACGATCTTCGCGCCCGGCGCCACAGCAGCGACGAGCCCGGCCATCCGCGTCCCGTGCGACTCGACCCGGCCCTGCCCCGACGGGTCGGCCTCGGGGAAGGGCTTCCTGTCTCCCCCGACGACGTCGACGCCTCGGCGCAGGCGGCTCGCGAGCGCGGGCTGCTCGGCATCGACCCCTGTGTCGAGAAGGGCGACCTTGGTGCCCTGGCCGTCGAATCCCGGCAGGCTGACTCCGGCCGGGGCGCCGACGGCCGGCGCGCGCAGGGCTTCCGTCTCCGCCGGATAGACCGCTCTCACCGGATAGACGCCGATCACGGACGGGTTACGGTCTAGCTCGGCGACGGCCCGCGCGTCGAGCTTGGCCGAGAAGCCGTTCAGGGTCTTCGTGAAGATCTGCTCGCGCTCGATGGTGATGCCGCGCTCGCGGAGCGAGGCCAGGAAAGCGTCCTGCTCCGCCTCGATGTCGGCGATCCACTGGCGCTGCGTCGCCGCCCCGGCCTTTCCGTTGGCCGCCTCCATGCGGTCGGCGAGGGAAGGGGAAGAGAGCACCACGATCGTCCGCGAGCCGAGCTGGGCTTGCGGGCGATCGCCGAAGATGGAGTGCCACGCGCGGGCGGCCGCACCCGTCACGGTCTGGCGGGCCCCCTGGACATTGCCGACCAGCATGACCGCGACCCCCGCGACAGCTGCGAGCACCCATGCGCGCGCGAGCTCAGGCCGCCGTCGCGTAGGCATCGAGCGCAAGATACTCCGGAAAGGGGACGGCCGTTGCATACCTCGCCGCCGAGGCGATCATCGCCGCATTGTCGGTGCAGAGCGAGAGAGGCGCGAGCGCCGCGTCCGGAAGGGCCGCACGGAGCTCTGAGTTCGCCGCGACCCCGCCAACGACGGCGATCCGGGAGTGCCCCGCCTGCTCCGCCGCCTCGGTCGTTCGACCGACGAGGGCGCGCACGATCGCGCGCTGGTAGCTCGCGGCGAGGTCGGCGCGGCGCGACTCGAGCTCCTCCGCCCTCAGCTCCCGGACCGCATAGAGCAGTGCGGTCTTCACGCCGGAGAAGGAGAAGTCCAGGCCCGAGACGCGAGCAACGGGGAATCGAAAGGCCTCGGGGTCGCCTTCGCGGGCGAGCCGGTCGATCGCGGCTCCGCCCGGATAGCCGAGTCCGAGGAGCCGCGCACCCTTGTCGAAGGCCTCACCCGCCGCGTCGTCGAGGGTCGTCCCGAGGACGATGAAGCCCTGGCGGTCGCGTACGTCGAGAAGCAGCGTGTGGCCGCCGCTCGCGAGCAGGCAGAGAAACGGCGTGTCCTCGTCCTGGGGTTGAAGATAGAGCGAGGCGACATGACCGTGGAGGTGGTCCACGGGAATGAGCGGTAGCCGCCGCGACCAAGCGATTGCCTTCGCGGCCGAAATCCCGACGAGGAGCGCGCCGATGAGACCGGGCCCGCGCGTGACGGCGACCGCGTCGATTCCATCGAGCGACGTGCCTGCCTCGGCAAGCGCCTCTTCGACCACGGGCGCGACGAGCTCGAGGTGCCGGCGAGACGCGACCTCGGGGACGACGCCGCCGTAGCGCGCGTGGAGCTCCGCCTGGGACGAGACCACGTTCCCGAGGATGCGCCCGTCTGCCGTGACGACGGCCGCTGCGGTCTCGTCACAGGACGTCTCGACCCCGAGGAGTGTCCCGACCGGCGACACCATCTAGCCCTCGCGGGCTGCGACCTGGCGGATCGCGTCCTTCCACATGATCAGTGCATCTTCGCGGTTGTCCGTGTAGTAGCCGCGGCGGATCCCGCTCGGCTCGAAGCCGAAGCGCTCGTAGAGGCCGATCGCAGTCGTGTTCGAGACACGGACTTCGAGCGTGTAGCCGCGGCGGGGATCACCGGAGGTAAGCTCGAAAAGTTCGTCGAGAAGGCGGCTCGCGACTCCCTGGCGGCGATACTCCGGCTGGACCGCGACGTTCATGATGTGCCACGCATCCACGTAGCGCGAAACGACCAGGTAGGCGACCAGCCCGCCCGCGTCGGGATCGAACGCGCCGATGGACAAGGAGGACGGCTTGGCGAGTTCGCCCGCGAACATCGAGCGCGACCAGGGCGTCGGGTAGACGGCGTTCTCGATCGCGACGATGGCGTCGAGATCCTGGAGGCTGAGGCGGCGGATCTCCATCATCGTTCGAGCGCTTTCTCGGCGTCGGGCACGCGGAGGTAGATCGGCTCGGCGCTGTCCGCCGCCCCGAAGTCTTTTGCAAGAGCCGCGGTGTGCCTGGCCCAGGGAATGTGGCGCGGGTCGTCGTCGCCCGGGATCTCGGCCCCACGTGCCTCGAGCTCGGCGCGGTAGAGGACGGCCCCGTCGCCCACATACTTTCCGCCGGGCTCGACCTTCACCTGCTCCGGCTTGAGAACGACCCGGGCGTCGTCCTCGATAGTGAAGACCTCGCCGCGCCGGCCGTCGATGACAGGCACGGCGCCGGGGGCTCCCGCGGCGAGCGCGTCCAGCGTGGAGACACCGGCGACGGGTGCACCGAGCGAGAGCGAGAGTGCCCGCGCGGTGACGATCCCGATGCGCAGGCCGGTGTAGCTCCCGGGCCCGGTGCCCACGGCGATCGCCTCGACCGCGTCCGGCTCGAGCCCCGCCTCTGCGACGAGAGCCTGCGCGTCTTCGAGGATCCGCACAGGCCTGGACGCGCGCTCGCCGACGACAATTCCATCCCGAACAAGAGCGCTCGTCGCCACGGCCGTGGCGGTGTCAAACGCGAGGATCAGCACCCGTAAAAACGCTTTTTTCCAGGGATTTTTCGTCGCTCTCCAGCACGATCAGTCTACGCGTCTCCCCCACGTGCTGCAAACTCACGCGCGCCTTCTCCGGCGGCAGAAACCCGGCTCCAGCCCGTGGCCACTCGACGAACACAACGGCGTCTTCGAAGTACTCCTCCACGTCTCCCCACTCAGCGTGCGACATACCCTCGAACCGATAGAGGTCGAGGTGGGAGACGTCAACCCTCCCGCGGTAGCGGTGGCCGATGGTGTACGTCGGGCTGGTCACCGGCCCCTCGACGCCCAGCGCGCGTGCCGCCCCGCGGACGAAGGTGGTCTTGCCGGAGCCGAGCTCCCCCTGGACGAGGACGACGTCGCCGGGCACCAGGGTGGCGGCCACGCACGCCGCGACGCGCTCGGTCTCCTCGGGCGAGTCCGACTCGAGCTCGGTCACGAGCGCAGCGTAGTGGCCTATGCGGGCTAGTCGTCGTCGACGATCAGGGCTCAGGTAAAGATGTCGGCTAGAAGAGGCCGAGCTGTTCGGTCGGCGCGGGCGGGGCTGCTTGCGGCGCGACCGGGAACTGAATCACCTGGGCGGGAGCGCCCGACTGCTCCGTGAGCAGGCCGGGAATGCGGCGGAAGTCGTCCTCGAGCGTTCGGAGCATCGCAGGGGTGTAGAGCGCGGCCGCCGGGTGATAGATCGGGTAGAGCGTGACGGCCCTGCCGCCGAGCGTGGTCTCCTGCGGATGGCCGTGCACCCGCGTGATGCCGTGCGGCTTGCCCGAGAGGAGCTTCGTGGCGAAGTTGCCGAGCGTGGCGATGAGTTTCGGCTCGATCAGCTCGATCTGGCGGAAGAGATGAGCCTCGCACGCCTCGATCTCGTCGGGCTGCGGGTCCCGGTTTCCGGGTGGGCGGCACTTGATCACGTTGGCGATGTAGACGTTCTCGCGCGTGAGGCCGATCCCAGCCAGGAGCTTGTCGAGCAACTTCCCCGCCTGCCCGACGAACGGGTAGCCCTGCTTGTCCTCGTGAAAGCCGGGCGCCTCGCCCACGAACATGAGGTCGGCGGCGGGATCGCCGACGCCGAACACGACCTGCGTCCGCTCCGACGCGAGCCGGCAGCGCGTGCAGGCCGAGGTCTCCGTCGCGTACGCCGCGAGCTCGGCGCGGCGGTTCAGTGCGTCAGGATCCGCAGCCACAGCCCCCGCCGCAGCATCCGCCTCCGGACGATCCGCCGAAGCTCGGTTGCCCGGCGGTGCCGTGAGCCGCGAACACGGAAAGCTGGCGGCGCGTCTTCGGTGAACCGCAGTCCGGGCAGTCCGGATCGCCGTCGTTCAGCCGCAAGAGCTCCTCGAAGTGGCTCTCGCACGACATGCACACGAACTCGTAGATCGGCATCGCCGAGGCAGTCTAGGCAGCTTCCCGGACAGTCTGCAAACGACTGCGGGAGAACCTAGGAGCGCTCGTCGGGCTCGAGCTCGAGCGCGCAGGAGTTGATGCAGAAGCGAAGGCCGGTCGGGTGCGGGCCATCCGGGAAGACGTGACCGAGGTGGCCGCCGCAGGAGGCGCAGTGCACCTCGGTACGCGCCCCTAGGAGGCTCCGGTCGCGCTCGGTTTCGACCGCGTCGTCCTTCGCCGGCTCCCAGAAACTCGGCCAGCCCGTGCCTGACTCGTACTTCGTCTCCGCGGAGAAAAGCTCTGCGCCGCAACCGGCACAGCGGTAGGTGCCCGGCTCCTTCGTCGCGTGGTACCGGCCCGTGAAGGCCCTCTCCGTCCCCTTCTCGCGCAACACGCGGTACTGCTCGGGAGTCAGCTCGGCCTTCCACTCCTGGTCGGTCTTCTCGACCTTCTCGCTCACACTCCAAGCCTACCGCGCGACATGAGTCCCGACGGGCGGGTCAGCCGCCATGCCGTCATGACGGCGAGGGCGGCCCAGAGGAGGTCGAAGCCTCCGAAGACGTCGGTCAGATTCTCGCGGAAGGCGCGGAAGATCTCCGAATCGAGGTACGAGATGTCGACGTCGAAGCGGTCCGACACAGCCTGCTTGAAGAAGTAGGCGTACGAGATGTACTTGCCGATGACGATCCCGAGCAGGCTCGAGACGACGGCGACGACCTGGAGCGGCATGCCCTTCGCGCCTCCGGCGAAGCGGACGACCGCGAAGCCGGCGAGGAAGCCGATGCCCCAGGCGGCGATGCCGATCTCGTACTCGCTCAGGATCACGATCAGGCCCCAGAGGAAGCCTCCGACGACCGCGGCGACGAGCGATCCCCGGGCCAAGCGCCGAGCCGGTGTAGCGCTCCTCCTCCGCGACACGGGCGAGCTGGGGGTAGAGCGTGTCGACAAGCTCACGCGCCCGCACACGATCGAGGCCCCGGTCCTCGAGCATCGCCGCAATCGTCTCCTGGTCGGTCCCGGCGCGCAACTGCTCGGCAATGAGCGCGACGTCGTCGTCGGTCGGCTCACGCGCCTCCTGCGACTCGCCCGCCTCGCTCGAATCGTCCCCCTCCATCGGGATCCCCTTTTCACACGCCTGCGTGACGCGGCATCTTAGGAGGCCGGCTTGCCTTTCGGCAATGGCTAGACTTTGGGTGCCCGGTATCCCTACGGAACTGGAGCCGTGTTCGAATCAGCATGTGTCGTCGGCGCTGGACGCGTCGGCAAAGCGATGGTCGCACGCCTCGGCGAACGGATCCCGACCCAGGTCGCGGGCCGCGACCTCGAGTGCGGTGACGCCGAGCTCGTCCTTCTCTGCGTGCCCGACCGCGCCATCCCCGAGGTCGCCGTAGGGATCCGGCCCGGCCCCTGGGTCGCGCACACGAGCGGTGCATGCCGGCTCGAGGCGCTTGCTCCGCACGACCGTCGCTTCAGCCTCCATCCCCTGCAGACCTTCACGCTCGACCGCGGCCCCGAGCAGCTCGACGGCGCGTGGGCAGCGGTGTCCGGAGAGAGCGCCGACGCGCTCTTAGCCGGCGCAGAGCTCGCGCGGAGGCTCGGGCTGAAGCCCTTCGAGCTGGACGACGAGATGCGCCCGCTCTACCACGCGGCCGCAAGCTTCGTCTCGGCGTTCCTCGTCACGCTGCACGATGTCGCCGCCGAGCTCATGGACGCCGCCGGCGCCCCGCCGGAGGCGCTCGAGCCCCTCATGCGCCGCACGATCGAGAACGGCTTCCAGCACACCGGGCCACTCGTCCGCGACGACTGGGAGACGGTCGAGCGCCACGCCGAGGCGATCGCCGCGCGAAGCCCCCACCTTCTGCCTCTCTACCGTGCGCTCGCCGAGACCGAAGCGGGGCTTCTCGGAGCGAAGACGTCGTGAGGACGCTGCGCACGATCGCCGAGGCGCGCGAGGCCCTTCCCCGGGAAGGCATCGGGCTCGTCCCCACGATGGGAGCACTCCACGCCGGACACGTCGCCCTCTTCGCTGCGGCGCGACGCGAGAACGGTGTCGTCGTTGCCTCGATCTTCGTGAACCCGGCCCAGTTCGGCGAAGGGGAGGACTTCGAGCGCTACCCGCGGGACGAGGAGGCTGACGCCGCCGCCGCCGAAGCGGCGGGCGTCGACGTCCTCTTCGTGCCCGCGACCGAGGAGATGTACCCACCGGGCTTCGACACGTGGGTCAAGGTCAAGGGTGCCTCCGCTGAGCTCGAGGGAGATGCGCGGCCCGGGCATTTCCGCGGGGTCGCGACCGTGTGCCTAAAGCTCTTCAACATCGTCCGCCCCGACCGCGCCTATTTCGGACAGAAGGACGCGCAACAGGCGGCGGTCGTCGAGCGGCTCGTCGCGGATCTCGATCTCGATCTCGAGATCCGCGTCGTCCCGACCGTGCGGGAAGAGGACGGTCTCGCCGTCAGTTCCCGGAACGCCTATCTCTCGGCCGAGGAGCGCGAGGCCGCCGCGGCTCTCCCGAAGGCCCTTCGTGCCGGCGAGGAGGCTCAGGGCCGCGGCGCCGACCCGCTCGAAGCGGCGCGTGCCGTTCTTGGCGCGGAGTCGCGCCTGGAGCCCGAATACGTCGAGCTCGCGAAGCTCGACGGCCGCGTCTATCTGCTCGCCGCCGCGCGGGCAGGGCGCACCCGCCTCATCGACAACATCGTGCTGGAAGGAGACCCGCTGTGACCAGCCGCCCGCGAACGGACGGAAAGCTCCCCCTCACCGAGCTCGCCGACATGAAGAGCCGCGGGGAGCCCATCGTGATGGCGACGGCCTACGACTATCCGAGCGGGCGCATCGCGGATGCTGCCGGGATCGACGTCGTCCTCGTCGGCGACTCGGCCGCGATGACCGTCCTCGGCAACGACTCGACGGTGCCCGCCACGATGGACGAGATGCTCATGCTCACGCGCGCGGCTGCTCGTGGGGCCGAGCGCCCGCTCGTCGTCGCCGACATGCCCTTCGGCTCCTTCCAGGTCTCGGACGAGGACGCCGTCCGCAACGGCATCCGCTTCGTCAAGGAAGCAGGGGCCGACGCAGTCAAGCTCGAGGGAGCCGGCCCGACCCTCTCACGTGTGCTCGCGCTTGTCGGGGCGGGGATCCCGGTCATGGGCCACGTCGGGCTGACGCCGCAGTCCGCGACGATGCTCGGCGGTTTCCGCGCCCAGGGCCGCACCGCGGAGAAGGCGCGAGCGCTCCTGCAGGACGCACAGGCGTTGGAGGCTGCGGGCTGCTTCGCGATCGTCCTCGAGGCGGTGCCCGCCCAGGTGGCGCTGCGCATCACCCAGTCGCTCACAGTTCCGACGATCGGGATCGGCTCCGGCCGCGACTGCGACGGGCAGGTGCTCGTCTTCCACGACCTGCTCGGGCTCTACGACGGCAAGGCCCCCCGCTTCGTGAAGCGGTACGCCGACCTGGCTGCCGGGACCCGAAGCGCCCTCGAGCACTACGCCGCCGACGTGCGCTCGGGCGGGTTTCCGGGCGACGAGCACACGTATTCGATTCCCGAGGACGAGCTCGCCGCCTTCGGAGAAATCCTCAGCGACTCGCGAGCGGAATCAGGAACGGAAACGTGACGATCAGGAGCCCGAGCACGACGAGCCCGATCGCGACGAG
>Ga0126307_10000657_pt1 | contig 22509 bp, 20 predicted proteins | sample Plot28_FD_89955 | JGI IMG/M metagenome (GOLD analysis project Ga0126307, IMG submission 89955) | Serpentine soil microbial communities from UC McLaughlin Reserve, CA, USA - Plot28 | ecosystem: Environmental > Terrestrial > Soil > Grasslands | place: USA: UC McLaughlin Reserve, Lake County... | reverse complement strand
CGAACCTCTTGAAAGCTTCTCCTATCTCCATCGCCTCGTCGAGCGGCACCTTGCCCTTGGAGCGTTCGGTAAACCAGTACCAAGCCACCCCAAACGGCTTAGAAGGCAATCTAGGAACCTCTGAAGGCGTTTAGGGGAGGCGCTGTTGCTGAGACCTCCGCAATCCACATTTGACAAGCCTATCGTATAGCCGAGCGGATCTTCGTTATCAATACACCACCTGGACGGTCCTATGACCCAGGCGCCCACATCCCCGGTTGTCGCATCATCGCGCAACTGTGCTTGATTACCCGGTATGACCGTGACGCCACCTATAGAACTATCCGAAGCGAAAGACCCACCCAGGGCACTATCTTGCTTCAGCGATAGTGCCGATTCACATGAATCAGCGACCACGTTCTGTATAGTGACTGTCCCATGCGTTGCCCCGTGTGGGTTCATTTGAACTGCGTCGTGGCCATTTGTGCAGCGCACACCATCAGCGACAATGTTGTCAATCGGAGTCCAGTTGTCTCGATAGCTCTCCAGCCGTAATGGCACACCACCTTCAGAAGAGATGTCGAAGAAGCGCAGATTCTCGCCGCCGGTGAGTTGTGTGAGACCCCATCCGTACGGGCTCTTCTTGGAATGGACATTTGAGAACTCGCCGTCTATGGGGTGGTTGTAAACACCATTGGTCAGAGTCATGGTTGTCGGCAGGAAGGCAAGGCAGGGACGACGAGAGGTGGGAGCCTCCTGACGCGGGTTGTCGTTGTTCTGGATACAGAGCATGTTCCGGAGCGAGAAGTTGCGGACGTTCCGGTAGCGGATTCCCGCAGTCTCCTGCCCTGCATCGTTGAGGTTCATAGTGAAGGTACCACCTACACCCTCGATGTGGATGTTGTTTGCGAACGTCGTGTCATTCGGGCCTTGTACATTGAACAGCGGACCATTGGCGCTGCTGTACTTTTTCAGGCTCGCACCCGCTTGCACCTCAAGATGCGTATTGCTGGGAGGCTTCACATTGGCGATTCGATAGTTGCCGGGCGCAGGCACGTAGATCACCCCGCCTACCCGGGCCGCTTCCGCCATGGCCCTCTCAAACGCTGCCGTATCATTGCTCGTGCCGTTACCGGTTGCTCCGAAGGCTCTGACGTTAGTGCCAGTCTCAAGCGGGGTGAAAGTGCTCGTCGCCGGGGTGGCGTCTGGTTCCTTCAGTTCCTTGGGCTTCGCTTCCTCGACGCCTACCTGCTTCTCCTGCCTCTCAGGTGGCGAGCTTGCCTGACCGCAGCCATAGACAACCGCGAACGCTGTCAGCATCAACAGGACGCGAACCGCCATGCTTCCTCCCTGAGTAGCTACCCTACGCACATGGTACACGTCCCGATCTGGCCCTCGCGGGGAGACCTTCTAAGGCGCTCTGCCCCGGTCCTATAGGCCAGGACGCTCCCTGTTTTGGACCGGGGCTATGCGGAACTTCCGAGAACACCTCTTCTAGGCACTTCGGTGAATATCTACAGAAGATTACGGACATAGCCAATCAGGTCTCTCCTTACGGTTTCTGGAAGGTGGCTGGGGAGCACCACCTGGACGACTGCCGCGTCCAGCACAAACTGATCTCTACGTGGGTGACGTAGCGTACGCCAACGTCCTCGCCGTGGAAAAGACGACGCGCCTTCCAGAGCCTGCAACGTTGAGGTGGCACCGGAGCGAGCGTCTTACACCTCCACAGGTTACCGTTGGAAGCCTCCGGAAGTACCCCCCGCGGCGCTGCCCCACGAAATGCGACGAGCAGGCACGCGCAGCAACATGGACCCAGCGCTCGCCGGTCACCTAGCGGCCGGATTGTGAAGGTGGAACTCGGCGCGGACCTCGAAGAGCCCTCGACTTTTTCCATTCCACGCTTACAGATACCGAGGCCGTAGCGGCACCCCCGCAAGAGACGCCCTAGAAGCGTACTCGATTGCTCCAGCCGAAGGGTAGGCGCTTATCACTATACGAACTGCGGGTACCAAGACAATCTCCTGCGCTATCCACGGCGGAACATGCGGTTCCTGGGGGGCTAACGGAGCTTCGGGAGTCCGCCGCCCTCCGGAAGCAGCACTTAAGTACGCCTCGGCATTAACACCTAGGGCGCACTTCGCGCTACTTTGTGTACACTTCGGCTCTATCTTTCTTATAGCGTCCTTCCGCTGACTTTAGACGCTTGTACTATCAGGGGCCTAGGTATCCGTGCCAGGCAAAAGGCCAGACGCGTGATAGGTGGCTAGGTCTTTCGGACGGAAAAGTGGTTACTTGTGTTGGATAGCGGTGGTACGGAACAAAGATCATTGGCAAGGCTAAACCCTGCTAACTACGGGTGGCTGCTGCCCACTAAGAGCAAGAAGCGGTGGAAGCCGGTCTGGAAGCAGCGGCTGATAGTTGGCACACTCATTCTCTCGGACGTGTTTCTAGCGCTCGTGGTTTACGGAGCCGCGCGCGTCGTCCAGGGTATCTGGGGGCGTGGCGAACTTTCGGAGGTCGCCATTGCCGCGGTCGTGCCTAGCGTATTGGTATGGGTCGGGCTGCGCGCGTTGTTGGGACTGTATCCGGGTTATGGTTTGGATGCGGCGGAGAGGCTGCGTCGGCATGCCTACTCCGTTTTCGCCACCCTGGCCGTACTGGCGGTCTCCGTTGTGGGTTTGCAGATCGGGAATATGCTTTCGCGTATACTACTGGCCTTCGCCTTCCTGGGCCTTTTAGTTTTAACACCTCCCGTGCAGCACTTCGTAAAGCTGGGTATGAATAAGGCCAAGTTGTGGGGCAAGCCGGTGATAATAGTGAGTTACAAAGAGACCGGAGCAAGGTTTCAGGAGCTCCTCAGGCAGGAGTGGGCCATGGGATACTCTCCCGTAGCCCTCTTGGATCACCACCTCGTAGCTGCAGGAAAGTCCTATCGGGAGGTTTCCTGCGAAGAGACCTTGTCGGACGCGGCGAATTTGGGTCGCGAGCTGGGAGTAGACACCGTCATCTTCGCCATGCCTCACACCCGCCGCGAGCAACTGGCCCGCATGGTGAGTGTGGCGAGCGAAAATTTCCGCAGCGTTCTGATCGTACCCAACCTGAATGGCATAACAAACTCGGCGGTGGTGGCCAGAGATTTCGCGGGAACCTTCGCTGTAGAGATCAAGCACAATCTCTTGGACCCATGGTCCCAAAGGCTCAAACGCACCCTGGACTTGTTGGTGACGGGGGTTGGCGGGGTGCTTGTCGGCCCGCTGATGTTCGCCATCGCCGTCGTGATAAAGTTCGATTCCCCGGGTCCTGTGTTTTACGGGCACCGGCGTGTGGGCGCAGCGGGCAAGCATTTCCTCTGCTGGAAGTTTCGGACAATGCACGTCAATGCAGAGCAGCTGCTGGAAAGGTATTTGCAGACTAGCCCCGTTCTGCAGGCCGAGTGGGAACAAAAACAGAAGCTACACGACGACCCCCGCGTTACCCGCGTCGGCCGTTTGTTACGCCAGTGTAGTTTGGATGAGCTTCCCCAGCTATGGAACGTCCTGCGTGGGGAGATGAGCCTCACAGGTCCCCGGCCTATCGTGGACGCCGAGGTGCCAAAGTACGGAAAAGTTTATAAGCTGTACAAACGCATAAGGCCAGGTATGTCCGGCCTCTGGCAGGTCAGTGGGAGAAGCGACACAGGCTATGCCGAGCGGGTGGAGATGGATTCGTATTACGTGCGTAACTGGTCTGTCTGGCTGGACTTTATCATTCTAGCTCGTACCATCATAATCGTTGCGTTCGGTCGAGGGGCACGTTAAGCCCCCCCAAACGCGTTAAGTGGATGGGGTGATGCGACTAGGCACCATTTCGGTGCACTTCTGCATGCATTTCTGATCGGCTTGATAAGCCACTTCGTTGATAAACCACGCGAGCGGATGGGCAACCCCTTCGAGGTGAGCGTGCCTGAGATCGCCGAGATGGTAATAAGAATCTTCGGCAGCGGAAGCGAGCTCGTTTTCGACCCGCTCCCGGAGGACGATCTCAAGCGCAGATGCCCGGACATAAGGTAGGCTAGGGAGGCCTTTGGCTGGGAGCCGCGCGTCCCGGTACGCGAGGGACTGATGAGGACCTTCGAGTGGTTCGCCGAGCCTGTTTTGGAGCTTTGGAGTTCGCTCAAGGTGCGGGACCTGATGACTGACGGCGCGGGATTCATCGGGTCGCACATCCGCCGAGCGCCTCCTCGTTCGCGGTCCCGAGGTTGCCGTCGTCGACGACCTCTCGACGGGCGACGACGAGAACGTGCCCGAGGAGGCGCGATTCTACGAGATGGACATCGGGTCGGGGTGCGCCGAGGCTTCGAGAACCTCGAACCCGAGGCGCTCTCGCACCAGGCCGCCCAGATGGCGTCAGGCGCTCCGTGCGCGAGCCGGCCTTCGACGCGGACGTCAACGTGCTGGGGACCGTCTGCCCTCTTCAGAAGTGTGCCGAGCACGGTGTGGGCAAGGTCGTCTTTGACTTCGTCTTTGACCCTAGCGGTGGAGCGGTCTACGGCGAGCGGGAAGAGTTTTCCGCGCCTGAGGAGCATCCTCAGTACCCCACCTCTCCTTAGGGGGGTCTCCAGGCTCGCCGCGGAGCGCTGCCTCAACTCCTAACCACGCGCAGTACAGTAACTCTTATACTGCCCTGCGCTGTGCCCGTTTGCGGGCCTAGGCGCAGGAGCCCCACGGTGAGACCGGGCTCGTGGCGATCTTCTGCAGCGACTTGGCCGCGGGCGAGCCCTCGATCATCAGCGGCACTGGGAAGCAGACCCGCGCGACTACGTGTACGTCGGGGACGTGGCCCATATGCAAACGTCCTGGCCCTGGAGACCAGCGTGAAAGGCCTCTACGCGCTGCTGTTGGAGATCTCCGGCAAGGACCTCCCTCCGGAGCGCGGGGCGGCGAGACGTGGGGAATAATTGCGAAGCGCTGTGGATCCCTCTCTTGCCACCGGCGCCCTCGGCTGGCGCCCTGAGGTAGACACCTCACTGCAGGCTTGGCCGCTACAGGCTTGGCAGTGACGCTCTGTTTTTCCGTGCGATGCGAGCCTCCCTCGCCCGAGCCTTCGGGTCGTAGAAGCTGCCCCGGTAGTTGGCGAGCAGGTTGCGCACGGTCCGCTCCACGTACCCCTCACCCTTCTCGGGACGGTGGAAGCCGGACTGCCGGAACACCCGCGCTATGCGGTCGGGGTCGCCGCCGGTCCAGAAGGCCAGCCGCCCGAGCAGCGCGTAGTCGGCCTCGGAAGGAGAGGGATGGCCGGTAGACGATCCCGCCCAGAGGAGCGGCACCGGTGGCGCCTGCCTAGCAACTCTAGGAGGAGTCGAGTACTTCGTGTCTCGGCTCTTCCTTCCGCCTTTATTCACCGAAGTGCCTAGAAGGAGTGTGTTCTCCGAAGTCGGGTAAGCCCTCCGTCGGAGGTAAGGCGACCACCGTCGAAGGTGGCTTCGAGGGCCAGCGGGGTCAAGGTTTCAAAGCAGACAGGATACGTGGCAGAATCTGCCATGAGGGAGCCCCCTTCTTTGGTCAGTCTTGGACGACTAGACCGTTTACAGCAGAAGGCTCCCCTTCAACCCACCTCTATGAATAATCCGGACTAGTTGTAGTAGTTCTCAATCGCCTGTTTGTGCCAACTAAGCAGGCCGCCCGCCCGGCACCGCTCATTGTTGAACTCTAGGGCGTCCGGGGCCCGACGCAGGCACAAATTCATGAGCGACTTCTCCGAGTAGCCACCGTCGGTGTGCTCTATGGTACCGTCGCCATCGAGGTCAACCCGGGAGTTCATCTCGTCTTGCGCCGCGAAGAAGTAGTCGCCGTGCATGTAAGTATAGTCCTCCCAGGCGTCTACACCCGCCGAGATTTGTAAGGGGTTGGGCACCACGCCATCGGCGTTCGGGTGACGCACGAGTTCGGTGATCTCGGGCAGCATGTAGGGGTGCGCGCTGGGGCAACTCTGACGATTCGGGCCGTACACAACATCAGTGGGCTCCACACCTATACCGTCCCAGCACCGGGGAAAGAGGACAAGGGTAGCCCAGTTTTCCTGACAGTTGTAGGGTGGCGTTGCCTGAGTGGGCTGGGCGTTGCCGGGGCTCGACCCGCACGAGTATAAGATCTCGTTCATGAGGTTACCCGGCGTGTTCTTTGCAATCAGCTTCATGCCGTGCGGTATGTTTACCACCTGGGTCTGATCTCCCGGCGCGCGGTAGTAGACGATCACGTTCGGCACAGGCTCGTAGCGCTCCACCGGCACCCACCCGGCGTTCGTCCACCACGGCGCGTTGCAGGAGGTAGCCTTGCTCGCGTAGAGGGTGTCGGCGGTCGAGGAGTTCGACGTGGAGAGGTTGCCGAACTGCGTGTGCAGGTGCTCAGCGAAGGCGATAGGGTCAACGCGGTTGGTGTCGTAAACACTACAGCTAACCCTGATGGACGCCGCCTCCGCCCGCGCGGCGAGCAGGACCGCGAGCAGGAGCACGAGCAGCAAAACAGCGCCCACGCGCCAGAGCCTCGCACCACCTCCCACGCACCAGCCCCTCACGCGCACGCCTGGACTCTCGCTCATGATCTCGGCGGCCTCGCTCAGGCGAACGCGTCGTTCTGATCGACGTTCCCAACGATATCCTTCCATCGTTCCCCCCCGGGTTCGGTGATCGTTCGGCGGGCATCCTAACCCAACTCGGGCGGGGTCGTCGTCGCCCACAAGATGTGGCGGTGCGGGCGCTTCGGCGGCACTAGCGGGAGGCTATAAAGACCCCAGACGAAGCAGGCCACGAGCACCCCCGGCATGGGACCGGGGTCGAGCGGACTTCGCCATAGTTGCAAGCGGGGTGCTAGAGGCATCGTCGGTTTATTCACCCAACTGCCTAGTGTAACGATACTGGGAAGTCCAGATGCAGGAGTGGAGCACGCGTAGGGATAGGTGGGCGTGTAACATGTGTGTCAGGTAGTAGCTACGTCGCCTGGGGAGGATGCATGGCGGTTCGTGTCCTGAGGGTGATAGCAGCGTTCGCGGTTCTCTATGGCTGCGGTCAGGCAAGCTCGCCCGTCGAGAAGCAGAAGATACCTCCTCGGCGGTCAGGCGTCTTCGCTTGGCAGAAGCCTCGATCCTGGATTCAGACTCGACGCGTATAGGAGTACGGGAGTACGCCGCGAGTTGACCTCCTGCGCCGCGTACTCGAACTGTGCGAACCCCCGGTCTCACTCGTCCATGTCGGCCACGCGCTCCAGCTCCTCGATCTCGCCGTCCGGCGGGACGAGGTTCGTCGGTACGACGAACAGCTCGTGTGGCGAGTTGGCCGGGCCGGGCAGCGGCTCGTTCTCGGCGGGCTTCGGCTGCTTCTCCCAGTACGCAGCGGCGTCCACGACGCGATGTTCACGCTGCTGATTGAGGCGTTCTGAAGTGGTTATGCCGCTGTCCTCCAGCTCCCGGTCGAGACGCTTCCAGAAGTCGGCGGGAAGAGCGTAATGGTCAGAGGAAACCTCGACGGCCAAGCCACCAGAGGCGAGGCCGCGGAGGTTGGAGCGGAGGTTGGAGCGCACGTCGTCGCGCCGCCTGCCGGTGATATCCGCGAGATCAGCGGTGCTCAGGCCGTCCGTCCTGGCGGCAAACAGGTAGTGTGCCAGCAGACCGCAAGACTTGCCGACGTGGGCGAGCGCGGCGTAGCGCGACCGGCCCCACCGCAGCCGGAGGAGTTGGCCGATCTCCTGCGCCTTGCGGCGGCGTTCGCGGCGTCGCTCCACCCACCCGGCTTCCTCCAACCGTCCCAGGCTCGCGCTGATCGTGGGAGCCGATGTCCCAGCCATATGTTATATATGTTATTAGGCTACCCCTACGATGATACGGAACCCTCAGCCTTCGCCGGCACGGTAGGAGCGTGCCGGAATCTCGGTGCCTCTTGATCCTTATCTCGATCCTTATCTGTAAGACCTCCAACACATAGCGGGGCGATCTCATTGGCTAACGCTGTAAGCGGTGCTAGCGGTGCTAGCGGAACAAACCGGAATAGAAGACCGTCGAGAAGCGCGCCCTTAAACGTCTGTGTCGCGGCGCTCTCAAGATCCAAATCAATTACGCGGAGCAGTACTTTAGTACTGTGTGAGTAACAGCCGCGAAGACGCCGAAGTATGTAAAAAGTGTTTTTCTCTTAAACTTTTGGGGTACTGGGCCAAGCCCGCAATCTAGCTCAGGTTAGTATGCGTTTGCGCAGGTGTGATAAGTGAAACACGTAGCGTGCGATAGATGATAGCTAGTCAGTCGCGCAGAACTATAGAGTGGTCGAGTTTCGCTCTACTGCTCGTTAAAGACGGGGCGAACAAGTTGAAAAGAGCGAGCGAGTTGAGGATAAGACCGGCAACCTTACTGTTGGGGTTAGGGCTAACCCTGGTGATGCTCTTGGGATACACTGGGGCGGCGTCAGCCGTTGACGACGTAGGGTACCGAGATTTCTCTTTCTCCGCCAACGCGGTAACTAACCCTACGGGCGAGAAGCCTCAGAGTAAGCTCTGGTTCAACGACGGCGTTTGGTGGGCGAGCCTGTTCAATCGCTCCACTGAGGAGTATCACATCTACCGTTATGACTGGTCCGCCCATACCTGGAGCGATACCGGCACGCTCATCGACGATCGCAACCAATCGAAGGCCGACACCCTCTGGGACGGCTCCCACCTGTATGTGGCCACCGCTGGATGGAATAGCACAAACACTAACCAGGCCGCACGAATTCTGCGCTACAGCTACGACCCGGCGACCAAGAAATACACCCGTGACCCGGGCTTCCCGGTTACTATTACCGGCGCAGGACTCGAAACCATCGTGCTCGACAAAGATACTACTGGCAAGCTCTGGGTAACGTACACGCAGAACACCGGCGGCGGGGAGCAGGTATACGTCAATCGTACGCTAGGGAATGACCTCACCTGGGGCACGCCTTTTGTCTTGCCGGTCAAGGGTACAGCTGTGAGCAGCGACGATATATCGGCGGTAGTCGCCTTCGACTCCCAGATCGGCGTGATGTGGAGTAACCAAATCGATAGCGCCATGTACTTCGCTACCCACAATGACGGCGACCCCGACAATGTCTGGCAGGGTAGCCGCACCGCCATCCAAGGGCCCAATTATGCCGACGACCATATTAGCCTCAGGTCGCTGCAGGCCGCCGATTCTAGCGGCAGGGTATTTGCGGCGGTAAAGACCTCGCACAACGACGTGGCGAATCCGAACCCGAACGCGCCACTCACCTTACTGCTGGTCCGCGACACAGCCGGGAACTGGACTAACCACGTCTTCGGTCGGGTTGGCGATAATCACACGCGACCGATCGTGATGCTCGACGAGGAGCACCGCGACCTCTACATGTTCGCCACGGCTCCTTGTTGCACAGGTGGTGCGATCTATTATAAGAAGACAAGCCTCAACAATGTCTCCTTCTCCGACGGTCTAGGCACACCCTTCATCCAGAGCACCACAGACACGAATATCAACGATGCCACCTCCATAAAACAGAATGTCAGCAGCGCCACAGGACTACTGGTGATGGCCTCCAGCGGAAGCGGCTACTATTGGCACAATGCGGTCAGCCTCGGTGCCGTGGACACGACCGCTCCCGCAGTCGAAGGCGTCACGCCGCAGGACGGGGCAACCGACGTGGCGCTCGCCGACAACACCGAGGCGACCTTCTCTGAGGCGATGGACTCCTCCACGATAAACGGCTCCACCTTCACGCTGACCAAGCAAGGCGCTAGCCAGCCAGTAGTGGCTCAGGTGAGCTACGACTCGGCGACCAAGAAGGCCACGCTCGACCCGGGCGCGGACCTGGAGGCAGGAGCGACCTTCACCGTCACGCTCAAGGGTGGGACTAGCGGGATCAAGGACGTGGCGGGCAACCCGCTCACCGCCGACAAGAGCTGGTCCTTTAGCACGGCGGCCCCACCCCCACCGGAGACGACCACGCCACAACCGGAGCCGACCACGCCACCACCGGAGACGACCACGCCACCACCGGAGACGACCACGCCACCGGCGGACACCGCGCCGCCGGAGACGGCCATCGACTCCGGTCCCTCTGGGACCGTGAGCAGTAGCTCGGCGGACTTTGCCTTCTCCTCCACCGAGCCCGACTCCACCTTCGAGTGCTCCCTCGACGGTGACGCCTTCAGCGCCTGCTCCTCGCCCAAGAGCTACACGGGCCTCTCAGACGGATCGCACACCTTCTCCGTGAGGGCAACAGACGCCGCTGGCAACACAGACGCCACTCCCGACAGCCGCACGTGGACGGTGGCGGCCGCTAGGACGGCATCCGTCACAAATACCGCCGATACGTACATCCTCGAGAACATTCCCAAAAAGAACTACGGTACGGCCAACCCCTTAGGAGTAAACGGAGATCAGCCGGCCGGGTCTGGCAGGGATAAATCTACCCTGCTCAAGTGGGACCTCTCCACGATCCCCGCGGGCTCGAAGATCAGCTCGGCTTCGGTCACGCTGAACGTCACTGACAACAGCACCGAGACCTATCAAGCCTACGAGCTCAAGCGGCCGTGGGTGGAATCCGCAGCCACCTGGCCTCTTTACGCCGCTGCGAATCCCTGGCAGATCGCTGGTGCCAAAGGCTCGCTCGATAGGGGGGCGACAGTAGTGGGCACCGTGTCGCCCTCGACAACGGGTAAGCAGACCTTCGCCCTCTCGCCCGCTGTGGTGCAGAGCTGGGTGGACAACGCCGCGAGCAACAACGGGATCATTATTGCGAACGCGACCAATACGGATGGGTTCGATTTCTCTTCTCGTGAGGCGACCAGGGGCAACCTAGGACCTCAGCTGAACGTAACCTATACCGCCCCTTAGATGATGCGCATCCCTTGAGCCGGGCGCTCCGCCATACGATCGGGGTCTAGCGCGATCTCGAACATCTGCATCGCGATCTCCGAACCGTAGGCCACGAAGTAGTAGTCTCAGTGATTCACTTCGTTGTAGTCGCCACGGTCTCCCGTAAGTTGCTCCAATGCGTCGTGGTAGAACCTCGGTGAGTCCCATATGGTCGAGAATCCACATCCAGCCCGAGGATTGGCCCGGTCATCAGTGCCGCTTACCTCCGACACAAGCCGCAATGAATATGGAACTCTCTAAGGTGTCGTACTCGTCGACAAGAGATAAGATCGTAAAGGTCAAGCTCTTTCGTCGACAAGCGTAGGCCTTCCGCCTGTAAAGGCAAGAGTAAGTTGTCAGATTATTAGCTACGGTTTTCGTCGCCGCTTAGATCAGATAAGGGTAAGTTCCAAACTTCGAAGACAGATACAAGCCAGTAGGGTGCCACCGGCTCGGTAACTTCAGTTTCGTAGAATTTGATTGTGCCGAGTACCGTCCTTCGGAAAGGCGCTACGATCATCTGACACAGACCTTGAGAGCTCGCTACGCTTGCAATCAATGCTTCTTGTCTGTCGGGTGCACGCTCAGGCATTCGCTCACTCTCCAGCTACTTTACCGGGGACATCCAGACCTCACTTATCTCAACAACCGCGTCGGCCTGGTAACGTCGCACCATCTGGGCAAGTCGTTTCGCGAGAGCATACTTCTCGGGGCGATCCTGAGCATCGAGCTTAACTATTTGCCAGCCGGACGGCGTACGTATAAAGGCGAGACGGTCATGGTATTTATCTTCGCGAGCACGCGTTTCGCCACCGGGATTAAGGTCTCTGCGAGTGCTAGCGGGTCATCCGGAAAGTGCGTAAGCTATCGCTGTGCTTCGCCTAGGTTGCCGCACGCTAGCGTCGGCGCATGCTTGGCGTTCGCGGCGTGCAGGTCTAGGTACTTGGGACTCCCCGAAGAGAGGTGTTCGGGCTCGAGACCCCCCAATAAGGTGCTCGTATTGCCCGTGCCGTCGACTGAGCTCGTTACCCCTATGGGTTCGTCGACGTTGCCAGGCAACTCGTCAGGAGCGGGAGAGGAGTCCTCGTGGCCGCCGTGCGCGTACTCGCCCTCTTCGTGCAGCTCGCTCAAGAGCCGATCGAGGTGGACCAACGCGATGGCAGGACCTGTCCCGCCGTGTTCGTGTCCATGGTCCTCGTTGCGGTGTGCTTGTTCGCCATCATCTCCTCCTGTTCGCGCATCGGCGCACTCACCTTTATGGACCTGCGCGTAGTAGTTCGCCCCAGCTTTCGGCAGCCCCGAGACCTCGAGATCGACCTGGACACCCAAGTCGCCAACCTCCCTAAAGACGGCGGTGCCCTCTATGCCGGAGTCATCCACGGACCGGAGTTTTACCTGTGCGACCGCTTCGCCGACGGTGGTTCCGCCAGCGGGAGAAGCCGTGGTTAGCGCTCCCGGAATCTCTTCGGGATCGGCGGTACCAGGAGCGCCGCCGACCTCCTCACAAGAGACCGAGACCAGGGCAACGACGAACGCGAGCAGCAGACGTTTATCGGCTCGTGGACCTCTCACGATCGGTAGCGTACCACCACGTTTGAGAGGTGTGTCTCCCCCGAAAGGACATCTCCGTTGTTTGTGTACTAGAGCTCACCGTACTCAAGCACGGAGTATTACGACCTCTATTCACCCAAGTGCCTAGAAGGGTCCTCTCGGAAGTCCGTATCCAGGCTCCTGCATAGAGAACCGTCCCTATGCGGGCAGAGAAATCGGCCGCCTTGGGCCAACTTTTTACTGATGTTCTCTGCTCACCCGACCGTCACGGTTACCTCCGGTTCTCGAGCGTGCTCTGCAACGCGGATACTGAAACGGATCGTAGGGAGATCGTTGTTAGTAGTTTGGTAGTTTGGAAACGTGGTGAAGATGAACCCGCCCTCTAGCTGAGGAACTCCACACACGCTATGCGCACGTGCCAAGTTTCTCAGGGCACGAGTGGATTCTACTCTTATGGTAAACACCCATAGTAAAATCAGAGAAAGCGCTCCCAACGCGATTCGGAGGAGAGTCAGGGGATGGCCGGATGATCGATGTGCTGCTTCCCATCGTGCTTTTCGTTAGTATCGTGACCTTAGCCGCCGCTGTCGTAACCATGCGAAGTTCGCGGAGATCGGAAGTCCTCGGCGAAGGCCGCTACGATCTGTTGCGCGATCAGCAGGAGCGACTGGAGTTGCTGCGTGAAGAGCGTCGGACGTTAGTAGAGGAGCTGGAGCGAGAGTCCCAGGAGCGCCAACAGCTAATGGAAGCCTTGAAGGGGGCGGGTCCGCAACTGATTGAAGACCTCAAGCAGGAGCGACAAAGGAACATAGAAGAAAGCGCGCACAGGCTCGAACAAGAGCAGGAACGTCTCCTGCGTCTGGAGCGGGAGCTTCATCAATTGGAGGAGGAGCTAGAGCAAGAGCGGCAGGCGCACGCAGAAAGCGAGCGTAGGGCCGAACAACAAGAGCGCGAACGGGGACGCCTGGAGCAAGAGCGCGGGCGGTTGGAGGAGGAGCTGGAGCTGGAGCGTCGAGGACACCTGGAGGTCCAGCGGCGCGTCGAGCAATTCGAGCAAGAGGGTGACGAACAATCGAAGATCCAGCAGCAATCAGAACGAGCGGCGCAGAATCTCCAACAATTGAGAGTAGACCTAGAAAGGGAACGAGAGGAGCGCTTGGAAGCTCAACGGCGGGCCGAGCAGTTGGAGGAAGAACGGCTACGTCTACAACAGGAGCTCGGCCGCTCGAAGGAGGAGCTGGGTGGTGAGCGGTCGGAGGCAGGACCTCAGTGGGCACGCCCCTGGTGGCGCAGGCCCGTAATGGTCGTCGGTTTGCTCTTCGGCGCCTTAGCCGCGTGGGTCACTTCCCTGGTGGTGGCCCTGAATTTGCTGTCCCCTTGAGTTCGCGCCTGGCGCCTCGTGCGATGTAGTCTTTTCGGCATTGGTCTATCCGCCGCCACCGCTATGTTCCGGCCTCCTGACGAGCGACGACTCGACGCGCGACGTTCAACCCACCGCTCCTAGCACCGAGAGAAAATATGGACAACATGTATATAGTATGTAATCTGCTCCGGCGAGGGATCCCGCAAGGCGCTGCCCCGTATTCGTGTGCTCGAGAGATGGGTGAGCCGACCTCGGCGCCGACCTCGGCTCACGCCCTTAGGCTCACGCCATTACTGTAGGTAGCGTAGAGCATGTCGCAACACTTTAGTGTCACGTTCGGTCGGTACCGTTTGTAACTATTGACCCCTAGAAGTGCACCTTTCGGCTGGTTTGCCCCGTGCGGCCTTGCGGCCACACCCTCAGTTCGCTAAGAATTTGGTCTATAGCTAGTGTGTTGGGGTGCGGGGTGTAAGGATCTGCGACCGTACGCGATAGATAAAGGGCAGGATTCGGGGCCTGCGGCGCAGGTTCTTGGCATGGCCACTAGGACGGAAGGAAAATGATAAAGGTCCGGGTCAAGGTGAGCGGCGAGGCTGGTAGTTTCGCCATTATCGTATGCGCCGGGAGCCTCCGACAAGCCGAGGAGCTCGTGAAGGCTCGTTACCCCGGCAGCGCCGTCGGTGTAGCGTTCCCGATCGAGCCAGACCACTTCTTTGTCGAGTACTCCCACCACGGACGGTACGCCGATCTTGTGGTGGCGGAGAGGCTGGGTGAACCGAGGGAGGCGATCGTGGCACAGGCATAACGCGTCACGTCACCTTCGTGGTATGCTTGTATTAGCGTGATCCAAAGATTACAAAAGCTTTCGTCCCCTCTAAGGGTACTCGTATACGTCGCAGCAGCGGCTGCCATGCTCGCCGTAGCGGTGGGCGTCGGGGCGACGGTTGCCCTTATGTTTGCGTCCGATGAAGGTTCTCCGGAGGGGGCAAAGCCTCGGCAGGCCGAAGGGGCAAAGCCTGAGCAGGCCAGAGCAGACAAGAAGGAGAACGCTTCCGAGAAGGGCGACTCTGATCGGCAAAGTGTAGCGGAGTACCTAGGTGAGGTCGGCGACATACAGAACGGGTCCGTAGAAGCTGCCCTCGAGAGCAACAAGAAGCTCCTGCTCTACGACAGGCTCGACGCTGCCGACGTCGAGATATTGGAGACCAACCACGCTACGCTCGAAGACTACAGCGAACGGGTCGAGGACCTCGATCCCCCCGAGGGCTACGGGGATCAATACGAGGTATTCGTCCTTGCCATCGATGAGCTCCGCGGTGCCAACGAGCTGGCCTACCGCCTGGCCATCGACCCCGCCTCCGCCACCCAGGCCGATTTCGAAACGTACGACCGCGACATCACTAGTGCCACCGCTCACCTGCGGCGCTCCAACGAAATGTTGGGCCGGGACTACAAGACAGCCGAAACGGCGCGACAGACCAGCCTTGGGTAGGGTCGTTGCGCGGGTCGTATCTGGCCCGGGGAGGAATTTTCCGGCCCGGGAGTCGTAACGCGGCCGCGCGCGTACGGCGTCCGCGGTGAGCACGCACTGGTGCGCGGTGGTGGATGGTGCGGAATGAGGAGGGTAATGCACAGAGAAGCTAGGCGGCTTACCGGGATGACCTTGGCGATGGCGTTGCTGGTAGCCCTGACTCTAGCGGCCAGCGCCGGGGCCCAAGAGGAGAAGCAGAGCGCGGAGGTCCAGCTCACCCAGAGCCGCGGGTCCGGGGTGAGCGGGACCGCAACACTCGACGATGTCGAGGGCGGCGTGGAGGTCTCGCTGGAGATGCGGGGCCTGCCGGAGCCAGGGGTGAAGCACATCAACCACATCCACGCGGGTGGGACCTGCGCGGACGACCGGGCTGGCAGAACTGCCCCGGTGACGATCCCCCTGAACAACGTTGTGGCCGAAGAAGACGGAACGGGCTCGGCCACGACGACCCTCAAAGACCTCACGGTGGCTCAGCTCTTCGGCGAAGACAAGGAGCGGTTCATACTCTTGCATGCTAAGGCCAAAGAGGGCGGGGGCGTGCCCCCGGGGATCTCCTGCGCGGACCTTGCCCCCTTGGCGGCCACCGGCGGGATCCAGCCTGAGGCGGCGATGCTCCTCGCTGGGGCGATCCTGGCCTTGGGTGTCGCAGCTGGCTTGTCCGCGTTGCGACGGCGCCTAGCTTAGCGTACACTCACCGCGGGCACCTTTGGCGCGTCCGGGTGTTTTCCGCATCTATGCCGCTTGTTCCGGGACCATCTGGCCGAGCCAGACGCCCAAAGGGCAACAATTTGCCCCGTGCGCGCCGTTTTGGTTCCCCGGAGGTTGATTTCTGAGCCCCGCACGCGATAGGATGTCGCTCCTGCGGGAAAGGACACTACATATTGTGGCCCACCAGGGTTGAGAGAGGAAGCCCGTGAGTGTGTTGCGACGGGGCGGCCGGGAAGTCAGCAACAGTCTTAACGGGCTTGGGTCGGCAAAGTCGCGCGTAGCCGAGGCACGCCTCCACGCGATATTCGAGCAATCCCCCTTGGCCATCGTGGTCTTCGCAGTCGACGGCTCACGCTTGCTGACCAACTCCGCTTGGGAGGCACTCTGGAACCCGCAAAGCGACGAGACCTCGGAGAGCGCTAACGTGTTCGAGGATGCTCGGTTGCGCGCGGCCGGTTTACTACCCTATATCGAAGATAGCCTAGGCGGCGCGGTCGTCACCACGCCGCCCCTGCTCCACGACCCCGCTCGGACCGGGGGCCAGGGGCGTGCACGCTGGCTCAAGGGCTTCGCGTACCCCGTTAAAGACGAGGCCGGGCGGGTCCTAGAGTCAGCGCTCGTGCTCGAGGACCTTACCGAGCGCAACCCGCCCGAGGACCTACGCGGGGAGGGCGCGGAACGGTTCCGCGCCCTGGTCCAAAACTCCTCGGACGTCATCACGCTCCTCGAGGTGGACGGCACCATCCTCTACGAGAGCCCCTCCGTCGAGCGGGTACTCGGCTACCACCCCGAGGAGCTGCTCGGCGAGAACGCCTTCGCCCACGTCCACCCGGAAGACCTCGAGCGGGTCGTGGGCGCGTTCGCCGAAGGCCTGTCCGATCCCGATCTGCAGCCGTCCGCCGAGTACCGGTTCCGGCACAAGGAAGGCTCCTGGCGCTGGCTGGAGTCGGTCTGCACCAACCTGCTCGAGGACCCCAACGTGGGGGAGTTGGTGGTCAACTCCCGAGACGTGACCGAGCGCAAGGTGGTGGAAGGGAGGCTCCGAGAACTCGAAACCCGCTACCGCACCCTGGTCGAGCAGATCCCGGCGGTCACCTACATAGACCGGCCCGACAACAGCTCCGTGTACACCAGCCCGCAGATAGAGGCGATGCTGGGCTACACAACCGAGGAGTGGCTGCCGAACGAGATGTGGGCCAAGAGGCTTCACCCCGACGACCGGGATTGGGTGCTGGCCGCCGACGAGCGCTCCAAGGCAAACGGGGAGGCGTTCAGCGAGGAATACCGCATGCTCGCCAAGGACGGATCGGTGGTGTGGATAAGGGACGAGGCCACGGTCGTGCGAGACGAAGGGGGCCGCCCCTTGTTCTGGCAAGGCGTGTGGTTGAACATCACCGAGCGCAAGGTCTTGGAGCAGCGCCTCGCCCACCAGGCGTTCCGCGATGCGCTGACCGGCCTGGCCAACAGGGCTCAGTTCGCGAGCTGCCTCTTACACGCCGTGGCCCGCCTAGAGCACCGCGAGGAGGCCGTGGCGGTGCTGTACCTGGACCTGGACAACTTCAAGTATGTCAATGACTCCTTCGGCCACGAGGCGGGGGATCGGCTGCTGGTGGCAGCCGCAGAACGTCTGCGGGTTTGCGTCCGGCCCGAGGACACGGTGGCGCGGTTCGGGGGGGACGAGTTCGCCGTCTTGCTTGAGGGCGTCGCGGACCCCGCTAACGCTACGGAGGTGGCGGGGAGGATCTTGCGCGTCCTCTCGGATCCCTTCCGCCTCAGGGGGCGCGAGGTGTTCACGCGCGCCAGCGCCGGCGTCGCCCTGGCCACCACGGCCGAGGACAGCCCGCAAGACCTGCTGCACAATGCGGACCTGGCCATGTACGAGGCCAAGAGGAAGGGTAAGGCGGGCTACGAGGTCTTCGACGCGGGCATGGGTGCCAGATTGTCCTACCGCGCGGAGCTCGAGGGCGCGCTGAGGGGCGCGCTCCGGCGTGGCGAGTTCGCGGTCCGATACCAGCCCGAGGTGTCCGCGATAACCGGGCAGATCGTCTCCATGGAGGCGCTCGTGCGTTGGGAGCACCCGCACCGCGGCGTGTTGGGGCCCAAGGATTTCCTCGACGTCGCCGAGGAGACCGGCCTCATCGTGCCCATCGGTGAGTGGGTGCTGAAGGAGGCGTGCAGGCAGGGCCGCGCGTGGCAGGAGCGGCATGCCGACCGTCCGGTCCCGAGGGTGAGCGTGAACGTCTCCGCCAGGCAGTTCTCGCAGGACGACCTGGTCCAGAAGGTCGTCGAGGCCTTGGAGGAGAGCGGGTTGGGGGCCGGGAACCTGTCGTTGGAGATCGCCGAGGGCGCCTTGATGGGCGACGAGAAAGCCGCCGCGCGCAAGCTCCGGGCGCTCAAGGACCTCGGCGTGCGTGTCGCAGCCGACGACTTCGGCGGGGCCTACTCCTCGCTCCTCCAGCTGAGGCGCCTCCCGCTCGACCTGCTCAAACTCGACGGGTCGCTGGTCACGGGGCTCGGCAAAGAGCCGGGAGGCGAGGCCGTCGCGGCCGCGATGATCGACCTCGCCCACGCCCTAGGGTACGCTGTGACCGCCGAAGGGGTGGAGACGGCCGATCAGCTGGCCAGGCTGCGGAGGTTGGGGTGCGACCGGGCCCAAGGCTACCATTTCTCCGGGCCGGCCACGGGCGAGGAGGCGTCGGTCCTTCTTGACGCCGACACCCCACCGATCCAGCGTTCCTAACAGGAACCTAACGGTAACTCTCTGAGACCGGCCGCCTGCCCCGACCGGCGACGCTTTGCGACCCCTCCCGGAGCGTTCGAGGGGCCGCTCGAGGGTTGTGTCCCCGCGCCTGGTCTCACGGCGGCTATTCGCAGTCCAGAGGCGCACACCGTTTCGCCCTTTGGGAGCAGGACCGCACCGGGTACAATCTGCTCGATGTCGTCCGCACAAGCTGAGCGCCGAACGCGGTACGTCGGGGCTCAAGCAGCGATGACTCCTTGGTAGCTTAGAAGCCGCTGACCCTCTCCAGCAGGATAGAACGACCGTCCTTGCTCCAAGTACCGGGGCTCCACATGCCGGACGTGAGCGGGTCCTTGAGCGCGCCCTCCACGGCCGAGGGGCTCGCGCCGGTGTTCTTCGAGAGGTAGAGTGCTGCGCCTCCCCCCACGTGTGGGGCGGCCATAGAGGTGCCGCTCATGGTGGTCGTGCCGCCTCCCATCCTCGTCGAGAGGACGCTCGTCCCAGGCGCCCAGATGTCCACGCACGAGCCGTAGTTGCTCGACGATCTCTCCGCGTCAGAACTGGTGGTCGCCGCCGTGGTCACGATGCCGTTGTTGGCGCCGGCTCCCGCCCTGGCCGGCGAGTAGGAGCAGGCATCGGCGCCCTGGTTGCCGGCAGCGAGCGAGTAGAAGACGCCGCTGGCCGCCGAGTTCTTGACCGCGGTGTCGAGCGCATCGCTCGCTCCGCCGGCGAGGCTCATATTGGCTATGGCCGGCTTCCAGGCGTTGGCTGTCACCCAGTCCACCCCCTTGATTACGCCGGAGGTAGCTCCCACGCCGTCGCAGCCTAGCACCTTCACGCCGGTCAGCGGGGTGCCCGGGGCGACGCCCACCACGTCGCGGGTGTTGTCCCTTGCGGCAACGGTGCCAGCCACGTGTGTTCCGTGGCCGTTGCAGTCGCGGTTTCTGCCGTCCCCGGTGAAGTTGACGTGCGTGCCATGATAGAGGTCGGGGTGCGTCCTGTCGATGCCCGTGTCGATTATGTAGGCGTTTACATTCGAGATGTATCCCGAGCCATTCCCGGCTCTCGTCGAGCTGATGTCTGCGTCTACGCGGTTGATACCCCACGGCAGCGCCTGGGAGGCGATCTCCGCCGTCTGATCGGGCTCGACGTAGGCCACCTGAGGGTCGTTTCGCACCTCGTCGAGACGTTGGGCGGGGATGCGGGCGGCGTAGCCCTCAAGCGCATACTGGTAGGTGTAGAGTACCTCGGCGCCGTGGCCCTGGGCGTGCTCTCGGGCAACGGCAGTAGGGTCTTTGACCTCCCCCTCATCGAAGACGACTATGTATTGGCCCGGGATGACGCCTTCCGGAGGACCCTGGCCTCGCCCGGGATTGTTGCTCGCTTGAGCCAACGCTACCCCGGCGCACGCCAGCACCATCGCTACGGCCACCGTGAGCAGGACTACCGCCCGTCTCCCTCGCACTGTTCTCCCCCCTCATTTAGCAGGGTGAGGAAAGATGACATCCTCCCTACCCTGCGTTACGCAACGAGAGCAGCATACCACCCCGTTGGAGAAGTGCCCACCCCTCAGATGAACCAATTTTGGATGTTTTTTCGAGCGGGCGCTTTGCGAGGGGCGTTTTACGAGCGGCGTTTACGAGCGGCGTTTACGAGCGGGCGCAGGGCTCCGAATTAAGGGAATCAAGGGCTTACGGTCGTTCCGTTGCCCAAACGGGCTCGGGCCGACTATTACGTATTGCTTTGGCTAGCGTCGGTTCACTAGTCGTACGCCAGGCATTCGAAGCGCGGTCTCCGCAAGGGTATCCGCAAGCTTGTAACGTCGACTGGAAGAACGGCTGACCAGCTGAGCGTTGTGCTTCTCGAGTCGGGAGATGTGCTCCTCAAGGCGAGAGTTGCGCTCCTCAAGGCGAGAGTTGCGCTTCTCGAGGTGAGAGTTGCGCTTCTCAAGGCGAGAGCTGCGCTTCTCGAGTTCTGTCTTGCGATTTACCAAGAGTTGGTGTTTTCCGGCTAGGGTTTGGTGTTTCCCGTGCACATCATCGGCCGCGTCCTTAAATGTGTTCACGGTGCTAATCAGCTCTTGCTCTCGTTGGACCAACCACAAGAGATCCAGTCGTTCGCTAAAGAACCCTCTGAACTCAGTCAGGGCCCCTTGCACTTCTGCGGCATCCACGTCCGGATAAACAATCCCTAAAGTGCTAGTCGCTATACCGGGTCCTAGGTCCCCAAAGAGCTGGAAGTGGTACTTATGTTGAGTTTTCTCCATAAAGTTCACTACTCCCGCTTGGACAAACGGTCCCCAGAGGCGTCGGCAGTCGTCCAGGATTGCAACGGCGCGGGGATTGTTCTCGAAGATGGTCTCCAGGTCTGCCTCCACTGCTTCCCTGGTGTGTAGCCCATCCACGAACGCCACAAGCCGTTCTCCGTCCGAGAGCTCCAACACAGGCGTCTCCGCCTTCCCCGAAGTAGCGAGAGGGTCCCCTTGGCGACCAGTCCGATTGCTCGCCACGGTGCCTACTCGGAGCTCTATTTTCGCTTTTTCATCGGCGAACTCTGCGAGGGCCGCTCGCGCCACGTCTAGAACCCTGAGCTTCCGTAGCGGTTCGACATCGAACTCAACGCCCAGCGCCTCGCCTTTGTCGCTAATCTCGTCTGCTAACGTGGGGTTTGGATCTACGCTAAGCACCCTCGATACCTCTGGCAGGCTAGCAAAATGAAACGCGGATACGCCAACGAACGTTCCTATATCCAGTACAGCCACCTTGCGTGGATAGCACTGTAGAAAGAGCGCCGAGGCGAGAGCATCGACATTTTTCATCGACCAAAGGTCTACATAATTTCTTGGTAGGTTCGGAAAGAGCCTGCTTACGGTCTCCCTGTATTCGTCGAGCCGCCTTGTATTCTCGATGGCATCTGCGGTCCAACCGTTGCTAGAACCCACAAGACCTCCAACTAACGCTTACCATTAACTGATGTAGCCTACCGCCGGATGATAGATGTGCCCTACTTGGATGGTGTCCCACTCTCGTGTTCCGGTTTGGGCATACATTCGCCGTACTAGGGCCACCATCTCGGGCGAAGGCGCTCCGGCTTTCGGTCCCCGTTTCTCGGTGGTTTCTTCGAACATCGATCCAGGAGAGCGGTGATAGTGTCCCATTACAACGGGTACGAACACAACCTTCTCCTCCTCGGCGATCAAGTGGAGGATCATCTCCCAATCTTCGTAGACGAGTCGAGGATCGGAAAGGTAACCTCCAACCCTTAGCAGCTTTCTCGCGTCGACTAAGGTGAAGGCGTCTATGCGACTGCCGATCGTAAGTAGCATGCTCGCCGCCTCATTCGACTTAAGCTGTATCACGCGTTCGCCTTGTTTGTCTATCAAGTTGCCGTGGACCAGCGCTGCGCCTGTCTCCACGATGCTTCGTAGGAACAGTGGTAGATTATCTGCGACGAGTTCGTTGTCGGCGTCCATCATGCACACGTATCGGTAGCGCGAGATCTGCATGGCCAGATTTCGCAACCGCGGTAGGCCGAGGTTCCGCTTCAGCAACACCGTATTCAACGGAACCTCTTCATAGAGCATTTGGATGGTGCGCAGGAATTTTTGTGAACCGTCGCGGGAGGCGTCGTCGATTACTAGGATCTCTGCGGAGAACCCGGCTTCTTTTAAATGCCCGACCGCCGATATCGCACTACGTATAGAACGTGGTAGATAGTGTTTGTGATTCCAGTTGGGAATGAAGATCGTGGCGCCGTCCT
>Ga0126307_10000656_pt1 | contig 22510 bp, 30 predicted proteins | sample Plot28_FD_89955 | JGI IMG/M metagenome (GOLD analysis project Ga0126307, IMG submission 89955) | Serpentine soil microbial communities from UC McLaughlin Reserve, CA, USA - Plot28 | ecosystem: Environmental > Terrestrial > Soil > Grasslands | place: USA: UC McLaughlin Reserve, Lake County... | reverse complement strand
GCCGGTAGGGCTCGAGTCCGTCGCCGGCGGAAAAGACGGCGGCGAACGGCTCGCGCTTGAGTTCCGGGTCATCGGCCGCGGTCGACGCGGGGAGGTACGGCAGGTTGGCGACGATCACGTCGAGGACGCCGGGCACCGGGTCGAGCAGGTCGCCGCGGCGGACGACGACGCGGCCTTCGAGTCGATGGCTGCGGACGTTCGCTCGCGCGAGCGCGACGGCGCATTGGCTGGCGTCGGTCGCCCAGATTTCGGCCCGCGGACAGGCGGTCGCGATCGCGATGGCGATCGCGCCTGAGCCGGTACCGACGTCGGCAATGCGAACATGCCGTGTGCCGACGCGCGCGGCTGCGGCCGCCACGAGGTGCTCGCTCGCCGGTTGCGGCGTCATCACCCGCCCTGGCGCGGTCAGCAGCGGGACGCCGTTGAAGCTGACCTGCCCCATGCCTCATCTGTGTCGCGGCGAAAGCGCCTCTTACGGATCCCGTTGCACGGCATGGGGCTAGCTGGCGTAGATCGTGCCGTCGGCATCTACCTGGGGCAGCGAGCCGCGAAGTGTCTCGACCAGCGCGTAGTCGATGTGAGCCTCGTCGAGCAGGGCGGCGAAGGCGCCGAGGCGGGTCTCGGGCTCGTGCTGCAGCGCGACGACATGCAGACTCGTTCGCGCGTGGGGCGTCACGCGGCCTCCCGTGCTCGACGCTCAGCTCGGCTAACGGCAATCACCTCGTAGCGGATTTCGCCGCGTGGACAGGCGACGCTGACGATGTCACCGGCAACGGTGCCGAGCAGCGCGCGTCCGACGGGCGCGTCGATCGACACACGTCCCTGGTTGACGTTTCCCTCGATCGCGCCGACCAGCTCGTACTCGACCAGCTTGCTCGTCTCGAGGTCGCGCGCCTGGACGGAGCTGCCGATGCCGGCGCTCCCGTCCTCGCTTGGTTCTGCGATCCGTGCCTCCGACAGCCGCGCCTCGAGGGTCGCTATCCGCCGCTCGAGCTGGGCCTGCTCCTCGAGCACGTCGAAGAGCGCAGGGTTGTCTTCGAGGTGGCCGTCCGCTCGCGCTTCTCGTAGGCGCTCGCTCATCGCTTCGCGACCGCCGGTGCGCAGCGTCTCCAGCTGCGAGCAGAGCCGGTCGTAGCCCTCGGCGGTGATCAGCAGGTAGTCGACGGCAGGCGCGGTCCTCACTGCGGACTCCTCTCACTCGTGGAATCGGTGGTGGATTTCGTCGTGGCGATCGTCGCCTCGCGGCCGGGTCGTCGCCATCGGGCGAAGGCCCCATCTCGCGCCGTCGCGGAGAAGAACAGGCCCTGAAAATCGGGCCGTCCCCCAATAGCGGGCGCGCGCGTGTGCCGCGAGCCTGCAGGTCGCGACCGCTCGAGGAGGGCCGACAGGAATGCGAGGGAACGGTTGTCTGCGGGGTTACGGAGAGCGATGCGGGACGGGGCGCGCTCGCTGCGGCGGTTGAGCTGAGTGGGCGGCTTGGCCTGCGCCTCGTGCTCGTCCACGTCACCGGCGGAATCGCGGCGCTCGACGTCAACGGGGACAGCGGCGAGAGCGTGACGACTCGCGTCGACCGCCAGGGAGCGGCGCGGCTGGTTGCGCGTTTGGCGGCCGAGCACGGGGTCGGCGGCAGCGCGGAACATCGTTTGGCCGTCGGCGATCCGGCGGCGCTCCTTGGTCAGATCGCGGCCGAGGAGGCGGCAGACGTGATCGTCGTCGGGTCGCGCGAGCGCGGCCGCGTACGTCGCAGTCTCGAGAGCAGGCTCGCCCGCCAGCTCGCGAGCGAGACGCCGGTGCCGGTGCTGATCGCGCCGCCGCGAGCCCGAAAGGCCGCCGCATCGCCTGCAGCCCGGCGCTAACGTCGCCGTGATGGCTCGTCGCCATTCGTTCTTCTGGCACGTCTTCGCAGTCAACGCGGGGCTGCTGGGCGCGATCGCGGCGCTGCTGCTCTTCAGCCCGGTTGAGGTGGACGCGCCGATCAAGCCGACGCAAGCGCTGATCATCCTCGGCGGACTGGTGGTCGGCGTGATCGCGAACGCACTGCTCCTTCGACGAGTGGTCGAGCCGCTGGAGCGATTGGCCGTCCGGATGGAGACGGTTGACCTTCTGCGGCCGGGGCAGCGACTGCCGGTCGACCGCGGGGACGAGGTTGGCCGCGTTCTCGTCGCCTTCAACGGGATGCTCGACCGGCTCGAGCGCGAACGTCAGCAGAGCGGGCGGCGCGTGCTGGCTGCCCAGGAGGCAGAACGCATTAGCATCGCCCGTGACCTCCACGACGAGGTCGGCCAGCTCCTGACGGGCGCGTTGCTGCAGCTGAACTCGATCGCCAGGATCTCACCAGCCCAGCGCGAGGATCTCGAGCAGGCCAGCCAGGCCGTACGCCGGGCGCTCGACGAGGTCCGTCGGATCTCGAGCGAGCTGCGACCGGAAATGCTCGAGCAGCTCGGCCTGGTCAGCGCGCTGACTGAGCTCGCAACGACGTTCGCACGCGTCGCGGGCGTCCAAGTCGAGCGGCAGTTCGACCGGTCGCTCCCGAAGCTCACGCCCGACACCGAGCTCGCCGTCTACCGCATCGCCCAGGAGAGCCTCACCAATGTCGCACGCCATGCGCAGGCGAGCCGAGTCACGCTCGTGCTCGAGCGTGGCTACGACAGCGTCGTCCTTCGGGTGCTCGACGATGGCCGCGGCTTCGACGGCGCGTCAGAGGGACACGGGGGCCTGCGTAGCATGCGCGAGCGCGCCCTGCTCATCGACGGCGCGCTGGCAATCAAGGACGGCGCACACGGCGGCGTCGAGGTACGGCTCGAAGTCCCAGCGGCGCCGGCCATGCAGCCGGTAGCGGTGGACTGATGCCGATCCCGCTCGTGACCCGGATCCTGATTGCCGACGACTTCGCGATCGTCCGCGAAGGGCTCAAGAAGGTCCTCAACGCCAAGCCCGACCTCGAAATTGTCGCCGAGGCCGAAGACGGCCGCGAGGCCGTCGACAAAGCGCTGAAGGCGGACATCCACTTGGCCATCCTCGACGTATCGATGCCGCGCATGACCGGCATCCAGGCGGCCGCCGAGTTGCACAAGCGAAAGCCCGAGCTCAAGACCCTGATGCTCTCGATGCACGACAGCGAGCAGTTCCTCTTCGAGGCGCTGAAGGCGGGCGCATCCGGCTACGTGCTGAAGTCCGGCGCCGACACCGACATCGTCGACGCCGTCCGCGCCGCGATGCGCGGCGACTCCTACCTCTACCCGTCCGCGGTCACGACGCTCGTCCGCGATTACGTCGAGCGCGGCGGCCGCGGCGAGGAGCAATTCGACGTCCTGACGCCGCGCGAGCTCGAGGTGCTGAAGCTCATCGCCGAGGCATACACGTCGAAGCAGATCGCCGATGCCCTCTTCATCAGCATCAAGACCGTCGAGCGGCACCGACAGAACATCCTCGACAAGCTCGGCATGAGCGACCGCGTCGAGCTCACCCGCTACGCGATCCGCCGCGGTCTGATCCAGGCGTAGCTCGACCTAGCGCGCTCCGAGTCGGCCGGCAGGTCGTCTCGTGACGGGTAGGTCTTCTCGTCAACGAGCAACAAGCAACCGAACTAGGTCGCCGATCCCCCGAAATGGGGTCATCCCCCGAGCGACATTGGCTCGCGCCGAGGCTACGTTCAACCCATGGTCGAGATACGTCACCGCCGCTCTTACGAGTCAGGTCGCCACGATGGACGCTGATGTCATGATCACGATCGCGTTCTGCCTCGAGGTCTTCCTGTTCGCCCTCGCAGGGGGGCTGTTCGTCGCGCACGAAGTCCGCAAGAGCCGGTCGGAAGCCACGGTCGAGACCGGGCACGAGCGGCTCGAGCCCGGAGCGATGCGCACAGGGCCGAGGCCGTCCGCAAGCGCGAGCCTGAACACCGCGGACGCGGCGCAGCGGGTAACCGGGCGTGCCGGCCGCGCAGTTCCGGGTCTACCCCAGTGAACGCAAGGCCGCACGTCGGCAACTGGGGCCCAAAGGCAAACGTCGCGCTCATCTTCGCGTCGATCGCCACCGTTCTTGCCTTGGCTGCGCTCGTCACCGCGTTCGTCATTGCTCCACCGCCGCTGGGCTGGATCGGATTCGCCATCGCGTGCGCCGTTGTTGTCGGCTTGGGCGCCGCGGCAACGGTGTTGATCCCGCGTATGCGTGTCAGCGCTCCGCGGCCGGCGGTCACCGGCGACGCGGATCGGCGGCTTCTGGTCGTCGCCGACGCGTCTTGCGACCAGGACGCCCTTTGCAACGAGATCCAGGAGCGCCTCGACGGCCGCGTCGCTGTCCACCTCGTCATTCCCATTCGCGTCTCGCATCTCCACTTCTTGGCGAACGACGAGGCCGAGGAGCGGCGAGACGCGGAGGAGACCATGCTGATTACCGTCGCACTGCTGCAACGGCGGGGGATCTCCACGACCGGCAACGTCGGCAGCGACAAGCCGCTCGAGTCGATGACGGACGCGCTGGCGAGGTTCCCGGCCACGGAGGTGCTGCTCGCGCTCCCGGCCGAGGAAGACTGGTACTGGCTGGAACGCGACCTGCTGACGAAGGCACGGGCACTCACCGAGCGCCCGATCACCCAGACGACCGTCGTCTCCGCGAAGCCGGCGGCGTCACCTCATCAGCCGGCGCCGGGCAGCAGCCGGCAAGCGAGCTCGTCAAGCGAGCTCAGCGACCGCACAGCAAACCCACGTGAAGGAGTGAGGACAAGATGTCACTAGGACTCCTACTCATCCGAGCGGTCTTCGGGCTGACCTTGGCCGCCCACGGCTCGCAGAAGCTTTTCGGTTCCTTCGGCGGGGGCGGCCCCACCGGGACGGCGACGTTCTTTCGCTCGTTGCGCTTCCGCGCCCCACTGCTGATGGCGCTGGTAGCCGGCGCTGGAGAATTCGCCGGCGGGCTTCTGTTTGCCTTCGGGCTGCTCACCCCTTTGGCGGCCCTGATTCTCACTGCGGTGATGCTGAACGCGATCGCCACCGTGCATTGGAAGAAGGGATTCTTCAACTCGGCCGGCGGCTACGAGTTCAACCTGGCGATCGTCGCCGCCGCGGTCGCGATCACGGCGATCGGCCCGGGTCGCTACTCGCTCGATCATGCACTCGGCTGGGTGGAGACGATCTCCGGCCCTTGGTGGGCTCTCGAAGTCGTCGCGGTTGCGGCGCTGATCGCGTTCGTGACGGTCACGGTCGGCCGGGCGCACACGACTCCGCGGTCGCCCGACGAGCCGTCGGTCGCACCGTCCAGCGGGCGCGGCCGCCAAGCGGTCCATTCTCGCGATTCGGCCGAGGCGCGCGGACGGAAGGAGAGAACGGCGTGACGACGACCGCAACCGCATTCGACCAGCCTCGGATGGAGATCGCGCGGGCCGCGCCACCGCTTCACCGCGCGCTCGTGAGCTTGGGCAACGAAGTCGAGCTCGACCCGGGCCTGCGCGAGCTCGTCAACCTGCGCGCATCGATCCTGAACGGCTGCGCTTACTGCATCGACATGCACACGAAGATCGCACGCCGCTCCGGCGAGAGCGAGCGACGGCTCCACGCCGTCGCCGCCTGGCATGAAGCTCCCTTCTTCGACGACAGGGAGCGGGCCGCGCTCGCGCTCACCGACGCCGTCACGCTGATCGCCGACGAACACGTCCCGCGGGATGTGTGGGAGGAGGTGAGCGCGCAGTTCCAGACGGACGAACTCGCTCAGCTCGTGTGGGCGATCATCGTTATCAACGCCTGGAATCGAATCGCGATCACGACTCGGATGGCGCCGGCGCGCTAGTTCCACCGGGAGGCCCGCGCGGCGGATCTGCGGCGGCGCCCGGCGAAGAAGCGCACGAAGGCGTCGGCGGCGCGGTTGAGCTTCTCATTCTCAGTCGCGGTAGGCGAGGAGGCGGCCCCACGTGTCCTGGGTGCCCCAGATGCCGGCGCGGAGGGCCTCGAGTTGGACGATCTGGCTGTGGTCGACGAACAGGTTGACGTCGATGCCGTAGTTCTTGATGTACCAGGAGAAGACGTCGGGCTCGGCCGCCTCGAACATCACCTGCTCGAGTCCGAGTTCGGAGACGATGCTGGCGACGACATCGGTGCGCCACTCGCGCACCTGCTCGGTGATTCCTTCCGATTCGATCATGATCATGTGCGCGCCGGCGTCGAGGTGGCGCTTGGCAAGCTCGATCGCGTAGCCGACGTCGCGCGTCCCCTCGGCCTCGAGTGCTTCGACGCTGGAGGTGCCGCCGGCGCCGAACTGGATCCCGACCTCCGGCTTGGGCTTCAGACCCGCCTCGCGCACCGTCTTCGTGAGACGGACGAGGTCGTCGACGGGCAGGGTGACGAAGCCGCTCGAGATCTCGACGATGTCGAACCCGAGCTCGCGGCACTCCTCGAGGTACTGCTGGACGGCGTCGCCGCGCTGGGTGAGCACGTACTCGAGGAAGCCGCCGGTCGAGACCTCGACCTCGTCCTCGTGGCAGACCTCGTTCAGGGCCCGTACTGCGTGGCGCGGCATCAGCGCGAAGGAGCCGCCGGCGTACTTGAGCGTGTCGATGTAGGCGCCCATCGTCTCGAGCAGGTCCTCGAGGTAGCGGCGCCCGACCGGGGTGTAGTAGGGCCCGCGGATCTCGGTAACGCCGCGGCTGCGCGGCTTGGGCGGACGCTCGTTCAGCCGCAGGAACGGGAACGCGCGCTGCTCAGTCCCCGGCGTCATCTCAGTGCTGGTCATGAAACTGCTCCTTTCGTCCGGTTCTCGCGCGCGCCCGCGCGCGAGAAAAGCGTTGTGAGGTCTCGCGTGTTGATTTCGTCGAGCGCCGAGACGGTCTCGGCCAGCTCGGCGGCCAGGTCAGGCTCGACGGCGCCTGCGGCGAGCCCTTCGAATTTTTGCTGTGCGCGCTCCCAGCTCATCGGGCGTGTGAGGAAGCCGTGGTAGTCAGACTTCTCGGCGGCAAGCGTGACGCCGCCGGCGAGTCGAAGGCGTAAGCGGCAGGCATGCTCGGCCGGGAAACGTGCAGTGAGGTCGGCGGCCGGCCGCACCTGCACGCGCCGAAGCAGTGTCTGCACGTCCGGCCGAAGTATCCGCTCGGGCGCGAACTGCGCGGGCAGCACCTGCCCGTCCAGCAGCGCGACCGCGAGCAGGTAGGGCAGCGAGTGGTCGGCTTGCTCCTTGCTCTGGATCTGCTTCTTGCCGCCCTCCTCTCCCCCGCCGATGATGTCGTAGGCGACCTGGAAGGTCTCGAGCTCGATGCCTTCTACCGCTTTCGGGTTGATTGCGTGCTCCTCGCGCAGCTCGAGCATTGCCTCGAGCGCCGATTGGGAATGGATTTCGGCGTTGTAGCGCTTGAGAAACGTGAGGCGCACGCGGTCGAGGTCTTCCGCGTCCCAGTCGATCTCGAAGGCGCCGGCGATCGAGTCCATGAAGCCCTTGTTGCCCTCGAACACCTCCGCCGGGCCGGTGATGCCATGCGCGGCAAGGAAGGCGGCCTCGACGGCGCCAAAGGCGGTGAAGGGGTAGGCGATGCCCTTCCATTGAGAGAGCTCGCCGGTGCGCGTTACGCGCAGCGCGTTCAGAGCTGTGCCGGCGATCGCGACCGCGTTCGCCGTCTCGCGCTGGCCGAGGCGAAGTGCCTTGGCCACTCCGGCGGCGGCGGCGTAGGAGCCCTGGGTGGTGTGGTCGAATCCCTTCGCCCGCACCGGCGCCTCGTCCGAGAGCCGGCACTGCACCTGGTAGGCCACGGCGAGTGCCGTCAGCAGTTCCCGGCCGGAGGCATCCGCGTACTCGGCCGCCGCGAGCACGGGCGCGAGGTTGTCGCTCGGATGGCAGGTCTCGCCCGGGGCGAAGTAGGAGTCGTTGAAGTCGAGGTAGCGGACGAGCGCCCCGTTGTAGAGCGCGGCGCGGTCGGGGGCCGTCCGGCCGCCCCCGATCAGGCTGCAGAGCGGGCGGCCGCCGAAGTCGTCGAGCTGAGCGCGGATCCCGCCGGCGGGCGGCGCGTCGAGCGCGCCGAGGGCGCAACCGAGTGCGTCGAGGATGCGGATTTTCAGCTCGTCGCGTGCCGGGCCTGACACGTCATTCCACGAGCGCGCGGCGACGAAGCGCGCGAGCCGCGCCGCGGCGGTCATGAGCGTCTGCCGCGACGGAGGATCTCGGCGAGCACGACGGCGTCGTTGTGCTCGGTGTCCCGGGCCCCATAGACGAGTGTCACCGTCCCGGCGCGTGCGCGCCGCCGCAGTTCGCTCAGCTTCTCCTCCTGCCCCGCCAGCTCGATGGTGTAGCGGCGGCGGAACTCGGCGAAGCGAGCGGGATCATGTGCGAACCAGCGGCGGAGCTCTGCACTCGGCGCGAGGTCGCGTGCCCACTCGTCCAGGTCCGCCTCCTCGCGGGTGACGCCGCGCGGCCAGATCCGGTCGATCAGGATCCGCTCGCCATCGGAGGCCGCGGCCGGCTTGTAGGCGCGCTTGAGCCGAACGTCCATGCCTAGTCTGTGTCCGCGTTCGACCGCACGATTACTACCGGGCACTCGGCGTAGTGGGCGCACTGTTGGGTGACCGAGCCCAACAGCTGCGCGAAGCCGCCGTGCCCGCGGGAGCCGACCACGAGCAGATCCGCGCCGCGGGATTCGTCCACCAGCACAGCTCCGGGCGCTCCCTCGATGACGCGACGCTCAACCTTTACGTCGCCCGCGTCGGGGATCGCTTCCCGCAGTGTCGAATCAAGAGCCGCCTCAGCAGCGTCGCGAAAATCGCGCAGGTCGCCGCCGACCGCGGGCAGTAGACCCTCCATCTCGGTTAGTCCGATGTAGCCGAACTGCCACGCATGGACGGCGCGCAGCGTCGCGTTCCGGAGCCGCGCCTCCTCGAGCGCAAAATGGAGCGCTTCCTTCGCTCCGGCCGACTGGTCGACCCCGACGGCGATCACATTCATCGCCCGCTCACCGCCATCGCTTCAGCTGCGGCCGGCGCGGCCTCTTGCGCTTCCCAGCCGAACCGTTCGCGGGCGATCCGCGGTGAACCGTCGACGATCGACCGCCACTCGGCGAAGGCGTCTTGGAGCTTGGGCTCGAACGCGTCGCTGATCAGATCGTCCACCATCCACTCAACCTCGTGACCCTCAAACACGAACACGACCTCGCCAGCCGAGAGGTACACGCTGTGGCGGGTAATACCGGTCTCGGCGAGGTCGAACGGTGGCCCGGCTGCGGTCAGCTCAGCGGCACGGCGTCCACTCCCTTCCTTTAAGCGCGCGACGATCGCTATGCGTTCCATCGCTTCTCCATTCCGCCGCGGCCGCCGTTGGCGCCGTAGCTCCCTAGTGCTCGCTGCGGCTTCATCGCTCCTCCGCGTACACGTACTTGAGCGCGTCCTGCGGCTCCGGGTCGCTGCCGGCCCGCGCGAACTCGACGGCTGCCTCAACGACGATCGTTGTCTCGGCTTCGAGCCCTGCCCACTCCTCGTCGCTCAGGTCGAGCCGCGCGCGCAGGTTCTCGATCGGGTCGCGCGTTTGCTGCAGCTTTCGCAGCTCGCTCTTGTCGCGGTAGACCTGTGGGTCGCCGATGTAGTGACCGGTCAAGCGCTCCGTCTCGCAGAGCAGAAAGACGGGCCCGCGACCATCGCGGGCATCCGCAAGCGCTTCGAGCGCGGCCAGGTGGACAGCCTCGACGTCCTGCCCGTCCACCCGCAGCGCGGGCATCCCGTACGCCGTGGCGCGCCGCGTCAGGTCTTCGATCGGTTGGTGTTGCGACTGCGGCGTCGACTCCGACCAGCGGTTGTTCTCGCAGACGAAGACGACCGGCACCTGCCAGAGCTGGGCCAGATTCAGCGACTCGTGGAAGGTGCCGATGTTGGTCGCCCCGTCGCCGAAGAAGGCGACGGCGACGCGCGCCTGGCCGCGCAACTTGAACGCGAGCGCGGCGCCGACCGTCGCAGGCAGACCGCCGCCGACGACGGCATTCGCGCCCATGTTGCCGCGCTCGACGTCGTAGAGGTGCATCGAACCGCCGTATCCGTGCGAACAGCCTTCGACCTTTCCGTACAGCTCTGCCATCACCTCGTTGGCCGGCGTCCCGTTCGCGAGCACGTGCCCGTGCGCGCGGTGGGTCGAGGCGATCACATCGCCGTCTTCGAGTGCGCGGCAGACGCCGACCGCGACCGCCTCCTGGCCGATCGCGGCGTGTAGGAAGCCGGCGAGCTCGCCGGCGCGGAAGCGCTCAGTCACCTTCTCCTCGAAGCGCCGGATCAGCAGCATCTCGCCGAGGAAGCCGACCAGCTGCTCGCGCGGCAAGCCGTTCGCGACGCTCATCGTGACGACCCGACACGCTCGACGAGGTCGACGAGCCGGCAGCTGTAGCCCCACTCGTTGTCGTACCAGCCGAACACCTTGACGAGTGAATCCTGCGCCATCGTCAGCTGGCTGTCGAAGACACACGAATAGGGCGAGCGGACGATGTCGGTGGAGACAAGCGGCTCATCGGCGTAGCGGATGATCCCGCGAAGCGGCCCGTCGGCGGCGCTGCGGAAGGCGGCGTTCACCTCGTCGCGCTCGACGGCGCGACCGAGTTCGACGACGAGGTCGACGAGTGAGCCGACCGGGATCGGCACGCGGATCGCGATCGCGTCGATCTTCCCGGCGAGCACCGGGAGCACGGTTCCGAGTGCGCGGGTGGCGCCGGTCGTGGTCGGGATCAGATTTATCGCTGCCGCGCGCGTCCGGCGCAGATCCTTGTGCGGTGCGTCGAGTACCGGCTGCGATGCCGTGTAGGCATGGATGGTCGTCATGAACCCGCGCTCGATCGCGAACGCGTCCTGGAGCACCTTGGCCAGTGGCGTGACGCAGTTCGTGGTGCACGAGGCGTTCGAGACGATCCGGTGGCGCTCGGGGTCGTAGGCGTCGTCGTTGACGCCCAGCACGACCATCACGTCGGCGTCGTTCGCCACCGCTGAGATCACGACGCTGCAGGCGCCGGCGTCGAGGTGCGCCTGCGCCTGCTCGCGCTTGGTGAAGCGGCCGGTCGACTCGACGACGACGTCGATGCCGAGTTCCCGCCAGGGCAGGTCCTGCGGCTCCGAGATCGAGAACGCCCGTAGCTCCCGCTCGCCGACGGAGATCGTCACAGCGTCGGCACTCACCTTTTCCGATAGAGGGCCGAGTAGCGAGTCGAACTCGAGCAGGTGGGCCATCGTCTTCACATCGCCGAGGTCGTTCACGGCGACGATGTCGTAGTTGGGCTGGCGTTCGAGATAGGCGCGCAGGAAGTTGCGGCCGATGCGCCCGAATCCGTTGATCGCGACACGCGTCATCGCAGGCTTTCGTCTGGGCGGCCGGCGGCGCGAACCGGCCTCGATGCGCCGCTCGGCCTGCCATTCCTCGATCGCGCGCAGCGCATCTGCGAGCGGCTCGCCATGCCAACCCGGAGCTCGGGCGTGCACGACCCAGCGCTCACTCGTGTGGTGGACGAGGAACAAGGGATCAGAACCTCTGAGACGGCGAGCGCATCCCAGCGCCCGTGGACAACGATCTCGACGGCGGCCTCCGCGCTCGGTTCACTCTCGACGGGCACCTTTGGGAATGCTCCGATCGACATTGGACGCTCCTTCCGTTGGTTTGTCCAGCGTTCCATCCCCGCCGCCGTGCGGACATCGGGCGAGCGCCCCATCACGCGCCTGCGACGGCCTCATTTCCCGGGTCGGTGCGACTGGTGTCTCGAGTGCGAACAGATCAGGTCGAGACCCGATACCCCAGTGCAGCCGCACCGGCGATCCTAAGGAGCAAGGAGGTACAGCGATGGAAGCTCTCGAGACCTACACGTCCGTCCTCGCGATGCTCAGCGCGGCGCTCCTGCTCGTAGCCGCCGGCCTGGCGAAGAAGCAGCTCGTCTGGAAGGTGAAGCCTCTCCCGATGCGGAAGCGTCGGCGCCGCTCCTAGTCATGGGTGTTCTGCGGGCGGCGGCGGCGCCTCCCGACCTCGACTCGCATAACTGGGTGCCCTCGCTGAAGGCAGCCGGTCGGACCGGCGAGGACGCGATTGCGCGACTGCATGCCTTCCTTCTGCGCGCGACCCGTTTCGAAGTCGCGCGCCGCCGGCCGAACCTACCGCACCTGCGCGGGGACGAGCTCGACGAGATTGCACTCGAGGCCGCGGGCGACGCCCTCGTCAGCGTGCTCCGCCGCCTGGATGACTTCCGCGGCGACAGCCGCTTCACCACGTGGGTCTATAAGTTCGCCGTGCTCGAGGCGGCGGTCAAGCTGCGCAAGCGCGCCTGGCAGGCACACGAGCTCCCGATCAATCCGGACGGGTGGGATCTGTTCGCGGATGTCGACCTCGAGCCGGATGCCGCGGTCGAGCAGCGCGAGCTGCTGTCAGCCCTGCGGACTGCGATAGCGGAGACGCTGACGCCGCATCAGCGGCGCGTGCTGGTCGCCTTGGCGCTCAACGGTATGCCGATCGACGTCCTCGCCGAGCGCCTCGAGACCACCCGCGGCGCGCTCTACAAGACCCTGCACGATGCCCGCCACCAGCTGCGCGCACAGCTCGTCGAGCGCGGCTTTCCGATCGCGTAGCAGCCCGGACGGCGCCGTCCGGACGGCCCGCTCGCCGACGTTCACGCGCGCGTTCGTGTGCGCCTCGCAGGTCATCCCGCGGTAGCGGTGCGTCAAGAACAGATCAAGGCGGCCGCGGTGCGACTGCCGGCCCTGCAGCGCGATGAACACGGGGTCGTGACGATGTAGAGCGAGCGCGGCGATCTAGCGCTTGCCGCCGCCGAGGCTGAAGCGGACGATCCCGCCGGCGAAGTCGCGCCCGTGGGCGTCGTGCTTCGCGCCCTCCCCATTGGCCGAATTCGCGCCGCAAGTAGTGTCGAACCTGGCCGCGCCCGTATAGCCGTCGTCGAAAAGCCCGGGAAGGCGGGTCCGTCCGCTTACCCCGCCCCTGCCGCTCCCCTTCGCGAGGGATCGGTCGGCACCGGGCGCGACCACGACGACCGGGCATGGGGCGCGCCGCGAGACATCGGCGGAGATGCTGCCGAGCAGGGATGAGCGCGGCCCCGTCGATCCAACGACGATCAAGCTCGCGGCTTCGTTCTCCGCCACGGCCACGAGGCGATCAGCCGGGTGGCCGACCTCGACGACCCACTGCGCACTGCAGTCGACGTCGGTCGCGCACTCAGCCAGCTCGTGCAGGCGCGCGGCGACGGCACTGACCTCTCCGTCTGGCGAGCCGTCGTCGACCACGCGCACGAAAACGAGCCGCGCGCCGAGCCGCGCGCTCAGCCCGCGCGCCACACGCGCCGCCCCTTTTGCCGATTCCGAGTCGTCGACACCGCAGATGATCGAGCCGTTCATCCCGTCCTCCTTCGATTGCCTGATCGAAGGCTCGCTGCACGCACTGGAAACCGCCATCGGGTCGACAACCCATTTCGCACCAGCGATGCCGCCAATCACAGCCTGAGGTCGTCGCAGCGCTGGCTCGCCGCGTGCGCAGATCGGCTCGCGCCGGGCCGCTAATGGGCTCTAGGCCCGATGGCTCTAGCACCCGGCCAGCGCCACACTGGAAGCAGACCAAGGAGGTTTCTGATGAGTGCACTTGCAACCCGCCCTCGCCCGACGTCGGCCAAGAGCGGGTACCGCGTGCAGGCCGAGCAGATCCCGCCGATTGTGGCCGCGATCGATGGCTCGGCCGCCAGCCGGGCTGCGGTCGGCGAGGCCGTCCGCCTCGCCTTCGAGCTCGCCGCGCCGATCGTGTTCGTCTACGTCCGCCGCGGGCCTGCCGGCTTCTTCGGCGCTCCTATCTACCAGCGGCGGCTGACCAAGGAAATGGCCGGCGCCCGGCGGGTCCTCGACCAAGCGCTCTCCGTCGCCGCGAGCGTAGGAGTTACGGCGGAGGGCGAGATCCTCGACGGCGCACCGAAGCGGCGGATCACCGAGTTCGCGCGCGCTCGGAACGCGCGGTTCATCGTCGTCGGCTCGCGCCAGCGCAAGCTGGTGCAAGGCGTGTCGACAGTCGTGGTTCGCACCGCGGGACGGCCTGTCATCGTCGCTCGCTCCAAACCGCCGCTGGCTGCGGCGGCATAGCCCGCCCAATCGCGGAAGCCGCCGGTAAGAACCCGACGCGCGCGCGACACCAACGAAGGAACGGAGAAGCGAATGTCGCCGACGGAGAGGAATTAGGCGTGCGAGCTCAGATCAAGGAAAAGCAGGAGGTCGCGAAGGGAACGCTCCTCGTCACGTTCGACCTCCTTGGCGAAGAGGTTGCTTTCAGGCCCGGGCAGTACTTCTTCGTCACTCTCCCCGACGTCGGCCACCAGGACGACAGAGGGCTGCGCCGACACATCACCGTCGTCACCTCTCCGAACGAGAAAGGCGTGCTCGGCTTTGCCACGCGCCTGCGCGACAGCGCCTTCAAGCGAACGCTGCGCGAGCTCCCCGTGGGGAGCGAGGTCGAGGTCGACCCACCGAAAGGGAAATTCGCGCTGCCCGTAGATACGTCTCGCCCGCTCGTCTTCGTCGCCGGCGGCATCGGGATCACCGTCTTTCGGAGCATGCTCCACTACATCCACGAGGAGCGGCTCCCCTACCGCGTGACGCTCATCTACTCGAACCGCGACCGCGAGTCGACGGCCTTCCTGGACGAGCTGCGCCAGCTCGAGCAGGCGCTTCCGGACTTCCGGCTCATCCTCACGATGACCCAGGACCCGGGCTGGGAGGCCGAGACGCGCAAGGTGGACGGCAAATTCGTCGAGGACTATCTCGACGACGACCTCAACACGTACACGTTTCTCGTCGCCGGCCCGCCGGTGATGGCGGAGGGCGTGCAGGCGGCGCTCCAGGAGGCGGGGGTGCGGGACGAGAACGTAATCGCCGAGCGCTACAGCGGCTACTAGACGATGGCGATGAGCACACCACTCCACCAGCTCGCAGACCACGGCCAGAGCGTCTGGATCGACTTTCTCTCCCGCGAGCTGCTCGAGTCGGGCGCGCTCGCGCGCGCGGTCGAACGCGACGCCGTCGTCGGCGTCACCTCGAACCCGACCATCTTCGCCAAGGCCGTCTCGGGCGGGGCCGCCGACGACGAGCAGATCGCGACCTCGGACGGCGACGCCACGAGTGTCTTCCTCGAGCTGGTGATGCGCGACGTGGCCACCGCCTGCGACCTGCTGCGACCGGTCTGGGAGCGGACCGCGGGCGGCGACGGCTACGTCTCGATCGAGGTCGACCCCACCCTGGCCGACGACACCGATGCCACAATCGCGCAAGCCACGCACTTTCATCACGCGATCGCGCGCCGCAACCTACTGGTCAAGATTCCCGCCACGGACGCCGGCGTGCCGGCGATCGAGGAGATGACCGCCGCCGGGTACGCGATCAACGTGACCCTGATCTTCTCGCTCACCCGCCACCGCCAGGTCGCCGAGGCCTACCTGCGCGGGCTCGAGCGGCTCGTGACATCGGGTGGCGACCCGCGTCGGATCCACTCGGTCGCCAGCTTCTTCGTCTCGCGCGTCGACAGCGAGACCGACCGCCGCCTCGCCGAAGCGGGTCGTGACGACCTCAAGGGGCGCCTGGGCATCGCCAACGCCAGGCTCGCCTACCAGCAGTACAAGCAGCTATTCGACGGCGAGCGCTGGGACAATCTCTCCGCGCGCGGCGCGACCCCGCAGCGCTGCCTCTGGGCCTCGACCTCCGTGAAAGATCCAAGCCTGCGCGACACGCTCTACGTCGAGGAGCTAATCGGGCCGGACACGATCTCGACCATGCCCGAGGAGACAATCGTCGCCTTCCAAGACCACGGCCGCGTCGAGGCGCGGCTCGAGTCCGACCTCGATGAGGCGCACTACCTTTTCAACCAGCTCTACGCCGCCGGAATTGACTACGACGACGTCGTCGCCACGCTCGAGCGTGAGGGCATCGAAAAGTTCGTCGAGTCGGTCGACCAGCTACTGAAGGACATTTCAAACCGACGCCACCGGCTTGCCGCGGCGTGATCCACAGGCGAGCGCAAGCCGCTATCGATGGCTGCGGCCATCCCCCGAACGCCCTATCGGCGTTCCACCCGTCTCGGTTGCGGGTCGCGCCGGCTTGCCGCCCGCCTCGTCCGCTCCCTCCGCTGCCGCTGGCGCGGTCGTGAACCCAACGCGCCGGTGGCTGCCGTCACAGAAGGGCTTATTTTGCGACGCCCCGCACCGGCAGAGGGCGAGCCGAGCGTCCTCGCGGATCACCTCGCCCTCAGGCCCGACGATCTTTACGCGGCCGCGCACGAACAGCGGCCCGTTCGGACGCGGCTCGACCGTCGTCTCCGCGGCGGCCTCCTCCTGAGCGCCGTCGTCGAGCCGGCGGAAGTGCAGCGCCCCCGTCGGGCAGGTCAAAATCGTCCGCGCGATCGCATCGGGATCGGCTCCGTCCACGTCGACCCACGGCCGCGCCGACGGCCTGAAAACGCTGCCGAGAGCTCGGTAGCAGTTGCCGCTGTGGATGCAGAAGCCCGGCTTCCAGTGGACCTCGATCGCGTCGTTCCGGTACACCCTCCGCGGGCCGCGTTGGTGCCTCGGCACGGGTTGCTCGCTCACCCTGCCGCCACCAGGTCGGCCTGCTCGGGATGCCGTTCGAGATAGGCGCGCACGAACGGGCAGATCGGCACCAGCGAGAGACCGCGCCGGCGAATGTCCTCGAGCGCCCCCGCGACCAGCTGGGAGCCAACGCCCTTACCTTCGAACGCAGGGTCGACCTCGGTGTGGATGAGCGTCAATTGCGGGGGCTCGGGGTGATAGGCGATAACCCCGACGACCCTTGATCCGATCCACGCCTCGTACCGCCGTTTCTCCACGTTGTCGCGGATGATCAGCTGGTCGAGGCCCGAATCGACGCTCATTTCACGATCAGCACGTCGCAGTCGGCCTCGTGCACGACCTTCGTGCTGACGGAGCCGAGGACGAGCCGCTCCACGGTGCCGAGCGAGCGTGCCCCCAGCACGATCAGCTCGGCCTCGTAGTGCTTCGCCGCCTTCAGGATCTCCTCGGCCGGGTCGCCGACAGGCGCGAGGCCGGTGGCCACGATTCCCTCGCGCTCGAGCGCATCCCGCGCGGTGTACAGGACTCGCCGCTGCTCCTCCTCGTCCTTCGGGTCGGCATACCCGCTGTAGGGCGGATTGCGATAGATGGGCCGCGCCACGGTCACGAGCGCGACCTCGGTCCCCTCCTTCAGGAACCTCGCGACCCGATCGAGCGCGCGCGCGGAGACCTCGGAACCGTCGACACCGATCAGGATCCGGGGCGCCATACGCAACCGGCGCTACCCCTCGCGGCCGCGCCCGCCGGCGGTCAGTACGAAACGCTCCACGTTCGTCGAGTCTACGACGACCCTCGCGACTCCGTGGAGGATTTCGCACGCTCTTGACGCGCTCCGCGGCGACAATGTTCGAGCAAAAGCGACCTTAGGATCGCGAGACGGCCGCGAAACGTGCGAACGTTGTGGAGGAGACACCATGAAGATCACAATCATCGGCGCCGGCAACATGGGGCGCGCGATCGGCACGCGCGCGATCGCGGGCGGCCACGAGGTCGAGATCCTCGACCGCGACCCCGCCGAGGCGCGGGCGCTCGCCGACCAGCTCGGCGGCTCCGCCAGCGTCCCTCGACCCCTCAGCGGCGTTCGGCGGGGAGGTCGTCGTCTTCGCCCTCTACTACCCCGGGATCAAGGAGGCGGTCCAGCAGTACGCGGACCGGGTCGGAGGCAAGGTCGTCGTCGACATCACGAACCCGGTCGACACCGACACGTGGGACAGGCTGGCCACACCGCCGGATAGCTCCTCCGCCGAGGAGGTCGCCCAGCTCGTCCCGCAGGACCCCGGTCGTGAAGGCGTTCAACACGACCTTCGCGCCGACATTGCTCGCGGGCGAGGTCGAGGGCCAGCAGCTCGACGTCCTGATCGCCGGCGACGACGACGCCGCGAAGCAGAAGGTCTCACAGCTCGTCACGGACGGAGGGCTGAGGCCGATCGACGTCGGGCCGCTCGGCCGGGCGCGGCAGCTGGAGCAGCTCGGCTTTCTGCACATGTCGATCCAGGAGCCGCTCGGCCTCGGCTTCGGGAGCACGATCAAGCTCCATCCGTGACACTCCGCGGGGAGGGCGTGATCCGGCGACCCGACTAGGTCGAGCGCTTTCGCGCCTGAATCGACGCCGGACCGCCACGATAGGCCGTGACGATGGAACCTCAGCGGATGGAACCCAAAATCTTCGAGCGCATCGTCTGCGGCGTCGACGGCACGCCCGCGAGCCTGGTCGCAGTCCGGCAAGCGCTGCGTCTCCATGGCGAGCACGGGAGCATCCTGCTCGTGGCAGTTGCGAACCTCGCCCAGGCGGCGCACGCCGGGATGGCGGCAGCGCACGCGGCGGAGCTCTTGCAGAACGAGGCCGAGGCGGCCCTCGCCGAGGCGCAGGCGCTTGCGCCCAACGCCGGCTCCAAGCTGATCGACGGCGACCCGGTCGGGGTGCTGCTCAAGCAGGCTGAGGCCGAGCTCGCGACCCTGATCGCCGTTGGCTCGCACGGGCGCGGGCGTGCCGCAGGCCTCCTGCTCGGGACGGTCGCCGCCCGGATGCTCCGCGACGCGAGCTGCTCTGTGCTGATCGGCCCGGGCGGCGCGGGATTCCGGGGCGTGGCCCTGGGCGGTCGTCGCGGGCGTGGACGGCTCGGTCGAGTCGGCCGCCGCGGTCACCGTCGCGCGCTCCGTCGCCGCGCGGTTCGGCGGCAGCGTTCGAGCCGTGGCGTCGACGAAGGATCAGCTCGACCGCGAAGCGGCGGAAGCGATCGCGCCGGAGCTCGAGGCGCACGCCGAGCCCGCGGTGAACGTCCTCGTGGCCGCATCCGAATCGGCCGACCTCCTCGTCCTCGGAAGCCGCGGGCTGCACGGGCTGAAGGCGCTTGGAAGCGTGAGCGAGCGAGTCGCGCACCAGGCGCGTTCGTCCGTGCTCGTCGTGCGTTCCGTGCAAACGTAACGAGCGGGGCGTGGACGCGCCGTCGAGCGTGAAGCCGGCACGCCCCAGCGCGAGTGTTGGCGTCACGCGGGTCGAGGTGAGCGGCTTCCGGAGCGCGCGCGAGGTTACGTTTTCGCCGGGGCCGCTGTGCGCGCTCGTGGGTGAGGCAGAGACCGGCAAGTCGAACCTGCTCGCGGCCATCCGCGCCGTTCTCGATCCTGCGGCGGCGCCGCTCACAGCCGCCGACATGACGGCAGGCGGCGAGGGAGAGGTCTCGATCCGGGTGCGCTTCGCCGACGGCAGCCAGGCGGCGCTCGAAGGCAGCCCAAAGCGAAACGCGGTCATCGGAGGCGAAGCCGCACCGCCCACGCTGTTCCTTCCCGCCGAAGAGCGAGCCGGCGCCCTGCTTGCCGCCTGGACGCCGAGAAGGAACGGCCCTGCTGCGGAGGTCTTCGAGCGGGCGCTCGTGCGGCAGGCGCCGACGCTGGCAGGTCGGGCGCGCGCCGTTCTCGCCGCGGTCGAGTCGTGCAGCGCGCAACGGCTCGGCGGTCTCGTGCTCCTGATCGAGGAGCCGGAGCTCTATCTTCGCCCGCAGGCGCAGCGCTACCTTTACCGTCTCCTGCGCGAGTTTTCTTTCGCCGGGAATCAGGTCATCTACTCGACACACTCCCCGGCGTTCCTCAACGTCACGCGCATGGAGGAGCTCGTCTTCGTGGAACGCCTTCCGGCCAGAGGGACGTACGCCGTGCAGCCGGAGGCGGTCTCCGCCGACGACGACTTCCGCGTGATGACCGAGTTCGACGCCGCGCGTAGCGAGCTCTTCCTCGCCCACGCGGTCGTGCTCGTCGAGGGCCTTACCGAGAAGCTCGTGCTCCCGTTCGTGTTCGCCGCGCTCGGGTACGACGTCGACCGGGACGCGATCTCGATCATCGAGTGCGGCGGCAAGCCGAATATCCCTCTCTTCGCGCGCATCTGTAGGGCGACGGGGGTTCCATTCGTCGTCGTCCACGACAGCGACAGAAAGACGAGCGGCAGGCTCGCGCCGGCCGAGCAGGCGCTGAACGCACTGATCGCCGATACCGCCGGTGCGGAGCGCGTTATCGTGCTCGACCCTGATTTCGAGGCGGTGGCGGGACTGGTAGGGCGTCGCCACAAGCCCGAGCACGCCTGGAGGGAGTTCGCCGCGCGCCCCGCCGCCGAGATGCCGAGGCAGCTCGTGCGCGTCGCCGAGCTCACGATGTCGTTCGTGCGGCCACCCACCGAGGCGCCGTGAACGACCACGCTCGGCACGGCGCAGCTCAAGCGACCGACGACGACCGGCACGAGCTCCACGGCGGCTCCGGCCACGCAGATCGCAGTCACGCGCGCGAGCACCTCGGCCATGCCGGACACGCCGATGTGTACAGGCGCCGCTTTTGGATCACCCTGATCCTCACCGTCCCGGTCGTCGTCTACAGCGAGATGATCCAGGACTGGTTCGCCTACACAGCGCCCGAGTTCCCCGGCGACGGCCTGGTCGCGCCGGTGCTCGGCACGGTGATCTTCTTCTACAGCGGCTCCGTCTTTCTGACCGGCGCCTGGTCGGGCCCGCAGTCGCAGGTCTGTCGTGAACTGAAGACCGCTGCTTCCTGGCGATCAGGCCTCTGGGTTTGACGGCGGGAAGCCCTGAAGATCACTTCAACGACGGACGCTGGAACTGGTGGCTCCCCGACTGGGCCGCCTCATCCTCCGCGTCCACCCGCCGCCCGAGCAGGCCGAGACGACCCCGCTCCGAAGCCGGCATCAGGGTTCACCCCCGATCAGCTGAGAAGGGACGCCATTCCCCTTCTCAGCTCGAGCGACCCGTTGCCCAAGTCGTGCCACATGGAACAGGTGGCTCCGCATCCCACTCGCGAATCGTCTACAAGGTAGACAACAAACGCATTCCGCGGAAATCCCGCAGGAGGTCGTCGGAAGCTCCCGCCGATCCCCGGCGATCCCCGCAAATCACCGCGACAGAAGCCCTGCTCCTGCCGGTAATCCCCGCCAATCCCCGCTCAGCCCGGAAGCGCCATGACCGGCCTGTCACGCCGGAGGTCGCGGGTTCGAGTCCCGTCGATCCCGTAAAGTACCTGCAAATCGGTATCTTTTGTCGTCCGCGTAGGCATAAACGACCGCCGGCCTCCATGGATCCCGCGTCGATCCCGCACGAGGGTTCGGGTTTTGCAGCGACTTTTCGTTCTCATGCGGCGCCGCTCGGCGCTTCCATCCCGCGCTGGTGCCCCGCGCCCCTTTGCCGGGAGCCGCCGGGAGGAGCCGGACGACAGACGAGAGGGGCGGCAGGTGCCGCCCCTCTCATGCCGTACGCTGTCCCGTTTTCGTCGCCGCTCGGTGCCAGTCGTTCAGGTCGTCCTATAGCCAGGTGCGAGCCCGCGGAGCGTGGCGAGAAGGCGGCGGCGGACGAAGAAACCGCCGGCGAGCAGCGCGAGACCGAACATCACGGCGGCGCCGATCCCGAAAGCTCCCCACGCGAAGCCCCGAGTCGAGTTCGTGGGTTGCGATGTGACAGCTGCTGCCTTCTGCTTGTCGAGGCCGTACGTCTTGTGCATCGCCTCGCCGCGAAGGGTCAGCGCGCGCAGCGCCGCGGGAGTCATGAGGCTCTCGGCAGGCCCGTACAGCCGGTTGAGCTCGTGGCCCCGGATCCGAAGCGCCCGGTACTCGGCTGCGGTCATGCCCTGGGGCACCGCTCTCTGCGTGCCGAGCCCGTACTTCTGGTTGCGCGCCTCGCTGCGGAGCATCAGCGCCCGGTACTCGGCGTTCGACATGCTCGGCGGCCTCGACGTTCCCGCCTGAGCGACTCCCGCGAGCGCCGCCACTGCGCTCACCGCGGCGAGTACCGCTGCGATCCGACCGATGGTGCTTGCGATGCTCACGTCTCCTCCTTTTCTGTGCGGATCACCTGACGCGACGGTACGCCGGGAGGAGCCAGCGCGAAATCGGCGGAGCCGCCGGTTTTGAGAGGCGACGACCTACTCGGGAACCGGCGGAACGGCTGGAGTTTGACCGGCGGCCAGTTTGGCGGCGAGTTCAGCGCGGGAACGAACGCCGAGCTTGCGATAGATCTTCGAGAGGTTCCACTGAACCGTCTTGGGGCTGATGAACAAGGCGTCCGCCACCTCGCGGTACGTGCGTCCGGCAGCGACGAGGGCAGCGACTCGTTCCTCGGTCGGCGTAAGCAAGCCGGGTGTTGCGGGTGCCCGTCCCCCGATCCGCCTCAACTCGGCCCGAGCCTTCTCGGACCACAGCCTCGCGCCGAGTTCGTCGAACACCGCGAGAGCTTGCGTCAGCGATTCTCTGGCTGGACGCTTCTTCCGATTCCGGCGTTGCAGCGTCCCGTGTACGAGGAGAGTACGCCCGCGCTCGAACGGCTCTTGGAGTTGTTCGTGTAGCTCGAGCGCGCGATCGAGGCTTGCGTACGCGGCGTCGCTATCCCCGGCCGCGGCGCTGAGCAGCGCACGGCAGCGGCTCGCGATCGTAAGCGCCCACACGCGGCCCGTCGCACGGGCCTGTTCCTCCAACTC
>Ga0126307_10000654_pt1 | contig 22513 bp, 17 predicted proteins | sample Plot28_FD_89955 | JGI IMG/M metagenome (GOLD analysis project Ga0126307, IMG submission 89955) | Serpentine soil microbial communities from UC McLaughlin Reserve, CA, USA - Plot28 | ecosystem: Environmental > Terrestrial > Soil > Grasslands | place: USA: UC McLaughlin Reserve, Lake County... | reverse complement strand
GGCGCTCGTCGCGCTGCGGGCAGTCGGTCGGCACGCTGAGGAAGTTGCCGCGCTGGCCCCAGAGGATGTTCTCCTGGAGCTCGTTGACCATCTGACTGGAACACTCGAAAGTGCCGCTCGGCGGCGTGGCTGAATGGACGACGCGGCCTGTGACGGCCCCGAGCGGAGGCTCGCCAGGATAGCCTGTGACCTCGACGTAGCGGAAGCCGTGGAACGTGAAGCGCGGCTCGTAGACCTCCTCCCCATCGCCAGCCAGCACGTAGCGATCCGTGGCCCTGGCGGACCGGAGGTTCGTGGTATAGATAGTGCCGTCGGGGTTCAGGGCCTCGGCGTGGCGCAGGGTCACTTCCGTTCCGGCCTCGCCCTCAACCCTGAGACGCACCCACCCGACCATGTTCCTGCCCATGTCGAAGACGTAGACTCCGCTCTCGGGCTCGGTGACGGTTTTCGCCTCCACCTCTTCTGTCACCCTGACGCCCTCGTCAGGCTGGGCGACGAGCCTGGTGTCCCCTATCTCTTCGGCTTCCACCCCGAACCACGCCGAGTCGTCGAAGCCGGGCTCGTCCCAGCCCGGCATCTCCTTGCGGGCGTCGTACGACTCGCCCATGAGGAGGTCGGAGAAGAGGATCGGGCCTGTCGAGCACCTCCACGAGCCGTCGGTCGCGACGCTCTCCCTACTGCCGTCCTCGTACTCGACATCGAGTTGCGCGAGGAGGTGCGGGCGCACGCCGTAGAGTGCGCCCCTGTGCTTGGGATCGAACCCCACGAACCCGGCGAACCAGCCGTCGCCAAGGACGGCGCCAAGGACGTTGGGGCCAGCAGCTAATAGCGGCGTGACGTCGTAGGTCTGGTACTGGAGGCGCCGGTTGTAGTCCGTCCAGCCGGGGGCGAGAACGTCTTCTCCCACTCTCATGCCGTTTATGGAGAGCTCGTAGACGCCGCGGGCCGTCGCGTAGAGACGCGCCCTGCGGACCGATCTGTCCAGCGAAAACTCCTTGCGAACGTACGGGCTCGGGGCGAGCCCGTTGGCCAGATCGTCGTACTCGTCTCCCGACGGAGGATCGAAGTCTTCGTCAGGGCCTTTGCCTGCGGAGATCCAGGCCCCCGCCCAGTCTGAGCGCTCCAGAAGCCCCATCTCGAAGACTGCAGGTCCGCCGTAGGGCGAGGGCTCGCCCGCCCCGTTCCAGGCACGCACCTTCCACACACAGCGCGAGCCTGACCGCAGCGCCTCGCCCCCGTACTCGACGCCAACGGTGCGAGCGGACTCGACCCTGCCGCTGTCCCACAGGAGGTTCTCCTCCGCTTCGAGGTCCTCCTCGCTCTGTGCGACCAGGATGCGGTAGGCCGACTGTACCTGCCCCCTACCCTCCGACTCGAGAGCCCAGCTCAACCCGGGCGCTCTCACGTCGATACCGAGGGGGTCTACACGGTACTCGCACTTGAGCCCTACGGGCCTGAGTTCTGAAGGAGCCACCTGTCAGACCGTAGCCTGCTCGCGTGCCGGGCGACTCGAGCGTTCGGCCTCGATCTCCTCCAGCGACTTGCCGGCCGTTTTCGGCATCCATACGAAGCCGACCACGCCGCTGATGATGAGGAAGACCGTGAGGATTGAGGCGGCGGGCTTGATACCGGCCGCAGCGATGGTCGGCAGGAAGAAGCTCCAGATGCCAAGACATACCCTTGCCACCCCGAACGTGATCCCCTGCGCAGTGCCCCAGAGCAGAGTCGGTAAGAGTTCCTGCGACCAAGTCTTGTAGAACGGTTCCCCCGCAAGCGTAGCCCCGATGCCGAAGAGGGCGATATTAGCGATGATCACTGGAATGGTAAGGGGAAAAATAATCCAGACAGCCCATCCGGCTACCGCCATGACGGCCCCGACGCCGAACATGAGGCGACGGATCCCATCTCCGCGGTCGCTGAATGGCATGAAGATCAAGAAGACGGTCAACATCGAGAGGACGAAGCCCACGCATTGCAGTCCCACGCTAGCCGCCTGGCTCTGCGCTCCGAGAGTTTTGATTATATAGGGAAAGAAGATGCCGCCGGTCCCCGCAGCAATGTTCCAGAACACATAGAAAATGCCGGTAAATGCGAGGGCTCCCAGATTGGATCTGCTGAGCAGGCTGCGCAAATGGCTCCGCACATGATGCGGTATCGGTGCCAACTCGGGCTGCTCGGAGGGCTCGGACGTGCGCTCCGCGGGAGCCGCACCAGACGCAGCGGTCCATCTGGCGGACTCGACCAGACCGCGGCGCAGGTACCACGTCACCAGGGCTACCACGAACAACTGGGCGAAGACGATCCGGGTTCCAAGGAGTCCAAGCGGCGCAAGCGCGAACGCCAGCACCAGAACGACTATCGGGCCCAGGCTCCAGGCGACCTGGGTGAGGCCCATGAGCTTGCCGCGGGCCCTGTCAGGCGCGAACTCGCCGACGAGCGCCAGCGAGGTCGGCACGTCGGCTCCCACGGCGATGCCTACTATAACGGTCCCGATAAAGAGCATTGGGGCGTTGACTGCTAAGGCGATCAACAGAATACCCAAAGCGTAGACGAGCAAATCGTACTGGTAGATGCGCTTGCGGCCGAAGAGATCGCCGAGCCGCCCCCCTACAAAGGAACCGATCGCTGCCCCGATGGCGTTCGGGCCGATGGCCGCGAGCGCTCCCACGGCAGAGCTGCTCAGGCCGAGCTGCTCCTGCCACAGCGCGAGGCCAGTGCCGAGCGCCACGATCGAGCCGGCGTCGAGGTAGGAGGCCATGCCCGCCAGGACGGTCCACTTCCATATCTGGGCCGTGACCTGTCCCCCGTGTTCGTCGAACCTATTATCGCCGCTTTGCGTCTCAGCCATAGCCTGAGTAAACCCTCCTCCTCGTGCGTCCCTTTCCACTACCCGGTCTTGCCATCATACGCTCTGCACGTCCACCCCCAAGTCCTCCACGGCTTCCACGTACGAGCGGCTGGCTTCGGTTGTTATCATGAGCGACACCTCCGAGACGTGGGCTATCACGCTAGCCCCACGCCGTTCGAACTTCCTGCCGTCCACCAAAAGCACTGGGTTGTCCGCACGCCGGATCATGGCGCGTTTGACCTCGGCCTCCAGCGGATTTGGCTCCGTGAGATGACCTTCGGGTGTGATCCCCTTGACGCTGAAGAAGGTCCTGTCCGCCAGGTAAGACTCGATCATGCGGATTGTGCATGGCCCCACGAATGAGAGCGTTAGCGGCCTGAAGATCCCACCAAGCCCGACCATGCTCGTGCCGGATGGATCGGCGGAGAAGAGGTCCATGCCAGGCACCAGGTTTGTCAGATAGGTGACGCTCGGAGCCTCGGCGAGCATGCGCCGAGTTGCATAGTACACCGTGGTCGACGAGTCGATAAAGACGGTATCCTCCGCCTCCAGCAGCGCAGAAGCCGCACGAGCCAGACGCTTCTTCGCCTCCACCGCCTCGCCCAACCGATGCTGGAACGAGTCCTCGTGCTGCGCCACCCCAGGCAAGACAGCCCCACCATGAGTCCTCTTTACCTTCCCCTGACGTTCCAGCACCGTAAGATCCCGCCTCGCAGTAGCCGCCGAAATGCCAAGCTCCTCCTCCAGCCCGGCTACCGTGACGCTCCCCGATGCACGAAGGAGCATCGCTATCCGTTGATGACGATGCTCCGGTACATCTGCGCGTTTTTCCGACATATTGTGATCGCACGAGCGGTTTTTCTTCTAAACCGCTCAAATCCTTCCCTCGTCCGCTCATACTGTAACGGAGGCTGCAATTCGCTGCAAGCCCGCAGTAGCGCTTCACGCAGGCTTCGGGATCTGCCAACGTAGGAGCAGGGCTGGGATCGAGAACGCCTGAGGGGTCTATAGCTGTTCGGAGCGTGGGTGTGAGCAATCCCGCCGACGATGGGCTTCGCTCGGTAGAGGCCCGTGGGAATCGGGACTTCGCTCGGGGTTAGTACTCCCAGAGGATCACGACCTTACTCGTGAGCGGGATGATGCGCCAGAATGAGAGAATCCGCGCTATTCATCCTCCACCTCGCCACACTCGACCAGGGCCACGCTGAGCGGCGGGAGGAAGAGTGGGGTCCACGATGCACGGGCGCACTCGACGGTACGTGGCGCATCGCCTCGCATGTGGTAGCGTCGCGGACCGAGACCTTCAGATGATGTGCCCATCTGCACTATCTGCTCTTGCTCGGTCCAGTTGGCGAGCGCGACGGCAGTGCGTCCGTCAGGGGATCTCCAGTTGGCGTGCATCACGGCGGGCATGGAGATCAACCCCTGTTCGGTGATCCAGGTAATCTGCTCGACGTCCTGGACGGGGTAAGGGCGGAGCAGCCGGCCGAACATGAGAAAGTCCCGACCCGGTCCGCGGCGCATCGCGATAGCACGCCTAAGCAGTGCGAGGATCGCTTCCTGATTGCCTGACGGAGTATCCCATCGCGCCCAGGGATGGCCGGCCCAGTTCATGAGGCGACCCTCGGGCCCCATGATCGCTGTCAACATGTCGCCGAACACGAAAGAGTGCGCCGTCTTAATTTGCATCCAGTACGGATTCGGCCCAGGCGCGAACGCAGCTTGGGTAAGTATGTACTCATGGAACAGGTACTGGTAGAGCGGAACGAACCTGCTGTCAGGATCCACGTTCGGACGTATATCGCACACCTGGAAATGATCTATGAAATGGTCGTTAGGCGCGCCCTCGACGGAGAAGATTATCTCCCGGTCTTTCTTTTCCGCTAACTCCTCGAACTTGGCGAGCAGATTACCTAACGACTCGGTCATCCAGCCGCCCGGGTAGGGATCATGGCCATGCTCCTCGCCGTAGCAAGGGAACGCGGCGGCCCCGCAGTTCTGATCCAAGAACTGGATCCAGTCCAGTCCGAGATCCAAGAGGTGTTGGACGTACCCGACGGCGATGTCTTGCGTACCTGGCGCCGCCATACAGCATATGTAGCTAGAACGCCAGTGCCTGTCCCAGATATTACGCCATAGCGCACCGTCTGGAAGGCGGCACACGGTCTCGGCGCCTAGGTGGGCGCGGTAGTAGTCCTCGCCGTCGTAACCGGTCCATTTATGTCCCGTCACCCACTGCGTGCCGTTGCAGTAGGTTCCCACGTGCCACCCCCGGGAGCGTGCGGCGGTGGTAAACGAGCGTAGCGACTCGTCGCCGCCGGCCACAGGGAAGGAGTCCGGGTAGACCCAAGGACCGGGTTGCTCCCAGGACATGATGATAGGGACCAGCGGCGAGTCGACTTGTTCGGAGAGATCTTCCAGAGCAGACAAGGCGTTTTCGTACGGCACGAACTCGCGGTTCGCCGGCGCGGGTCCGTCGTCGAGCTGTCCCTGTATTCGCATCACCACATGCAGGGGAGAATCGAGAAGCCACAGTGGAATATCTTCTCGCCGGTGCAGGGGCGTTGTCTGGATCGTCGTCTCGTACCAGTCCTTATAAATGTCCGCGGCAACGTACCAATCTCCCGAGTAGACGCCCAGCGCCACTTCGTAACCGAGGTCGCGCCTGCCGGTCCCGCTCCATCCGACTACGTGGGACATGCCGAGCCTTATTCCGTTTCGGTGGTGAACTGGCTTGATGTTCTTCGTTTGCCCGTCGGGATCGTGGCATCCTAGGTAGATGCCCAGATTGTCATCGTAGTAGGCGAGAAACTGGGCAAACGTCGAGCCCGGATAGTGCAAGAAATGTTGTTCGTCGTCGACGAATTGCCACGCGCCCGGGTGATCGGGCTCGAGCTGCTCGGGCTGTGGATGCCGAAACAGCTGCCCTTCTCTCAACGGGACCAGCAGGTTGGTGGGGCCTCCGTCGTCGTAGCGGTACGGGACGACGACGAACGGGAACTGTACGTCTGTTACGTTCACCGGCGAGGATTGTGTCAGCGACAGGGACCAGTAAGTCAATTGGCCGTCGCGGGGGCACCTTATTCTTACCTCCGCGTCCAAACCGAGACCGCCTATGTCTTCGTAGTGTATAAGTGCGCACGCGACTTCGCCCTCGTCTCTTCGCTCAACGCCGCAGCTTTGCGCTTGGTCCGAGGAGACCTGGCGAAACCGTCGCTCCTCGTCGAGGTATTGGATCGTGAATAGCGGAAGCGACTCGTGGCCCGAGGCGAGCATCTCTCGCCCGGGTTCGCGCTTGTCGCGAACCGAACTCAATGCGCCGTTCTGTTCGTCGATCTCAAGGACGAGGTGCTTCGCGCTTAGCCTCACTCCTGCCTTACCTCCTGGAGGTCCCATCCACATGATGGGGGGTCCAATCCAACTCTCCCTGGGCATCCGCCTCCATCTGGAGCTCCGCCAGGACATGATTCCATCCCCTGGCCTCTACCCAGCGGTGGAAGCGGGTCGCGCCAGGGCGCTCCGGTGCGATCCGTAAGATAGCCTCCAGCGTGGCGCGGAGGTCTTTGGCGGGACGGCCCGTTTTCGGTATCCGTGCCGGCAACAGCGGGTGAACTCGCTCCCACTGCTCGTCGGTCAATATCTCGTGCCATGCCCAGAGGCTAATATCTTTGAGAACGGTTTCTGAACTCGTGCGCCCGTCGCCTTGATCCTCTGGAGTGCTGGTCCTTGCCCACAGCGTTCTCCTCCTTGTCCACGGAACTTCTTCTCGGCCCCGATATCCCACCGCTGACCAGATGCCCCCTTTACACCCGCCGCACCGCTACTCCAGTCTCCGCCAGGCTCTCAAGGTGCGCGGCGGTGGCGTCAGCCACGAGGACCTGCGCGAACCCGGAGACGTGGGTTATGACATACAAGCCCCTTTGCTCAAGCTTTCCCGAATCGATGAGCAAGATGGGCTCTTCCGAGCGTTCGACCATCGTGCGCTTGACCTCGGCCTCGAGCGGGTCGGGGTCGGTCAGGTAGCCGTCCCGGGTCACGCCCTTGACGCTGATGAAGGCCTTGTCCGCGAAGTGGCTCAGGATCATGCGCGTCGTGTGCGGTCCCACTAACGAGCGGGTGAGCTTCCTCATAGACCCGCCTATCCCGACTATCTCGACCCCCGGCGAATCGGAGGACGAGAAGAGCTCCATCGTCGGCACCAAATTGGTCAGGAGCGTCACCGGTAATCCCTCGGCGAGCACCTGCCGCGCCACGTGATAAGCCGTGGTCGAGGAGTCAAGGAAGACGGTCTCCCCAGGTTTCAGCAGGCCGATGGCGCTTCGGGCCAGCCGCCGCTTGGCCTCGACGGATTCTTCGAGCCGCCACTGAAACGAGTCTTCGTGCCCCGCGAACCCTGGCAATACCGCCCCGCCGTGCGTCCTCCTCACCCTGCCCTCGCGCTCAAGGATCTTCAGGTCCCGCCGCGCCGTCATCGGCGAGACGCCAAATTCTTTCTCGAGCCCCATCACCGTTACGCTGCCCGTCTCGCGCACCAGCCGCGCCACCCTCCGGCGGCGCTCAGCCGGGAGGAGGGAGCGTTCGTTTTGTGCCGTGTCCCGGCGCTTCTCGTTCAAAAAGCCCTCTGTCCCAACCACGTTTACCGTGCCTATCCAGGCAGCATGCTACCATGACCACCACCCAAACAAGCCGGACAGTGAGGTTCGCGCTCCTCGCGGCCGCATTTGGACGGTGCTTCCTTGCGCGGTCAGCCGTCAGCGACAGCCCTCAACTCTTTGATCTAGCTGATCGTTGAAAGCGGAAGCCGCATGCTGACCGCGCGATTTGCAGAGCAAAGCGCTTCAGCAGATGTTGCGGTGCGTCTGGACCAGCGAGGAATCCCACTCCGAGAACACCAGATCGTTCCTCCGCCAGTAGTACTTCAGCCGGTCGTTGGTCCAACCTTCGTACACCTCCTCCCAGGAAGCCACGTCGCAATGGACCTTCAGTGAGCGCTCCTCGATCTCCATGGAGGCCGGCTGGTACCGGAGATCGCACGAGGTCCGCACCAGGTCGGGTAGGCGGTTCGGGTTGCTCTTATGGACGGTGTGGCTGTGGAACGTGAGCACGTCGCCTGCACGCATGGGCGCGGTGTGCCACTCATGCTCCGTCTCGCAGATCATCGCCTCCAGCCCACCCGCGCCTTTGTTGGCGGTGTAGCGGTAGATGCCGTCGTGGTGAGACCCCGAGAGCACGCTCAGGCCGCCGAGCTCCAGCGGCACGTCGCCGACCGGGAACCAGAGGGTCCAGAAAGACTTGGTGCCTTGGACATGCGTGAAGTCCTGGTGCGAAGGGGTCGGGGTGAAGCTGGGCGCAGGCAGCATCAGCCGCGCGATGTGCCTGGGGTGGACGAGGACTTCCTCCCCGAACAGCATCTCGTAGAGGCGGATGAGCTGTGGCAGATGGGCGATGGTGTGGAACAACTCCAGCTTCTGCACTGCGACGTAAGCCTCACGCGGGATGCCAACCCCGCAGAAAGCCAGTGCATCAGGGTCTATCTCCGCGATGGCCTCGCGGTCGGCGACACCATCCATCGGATCGGTACCGGCGCGCAACCAGCCGAACTCGTTCAGGATGCCGACGAACTGCCGGCGTAGCTCGAGGACGAGGTCCCTGGGCAGCAACCCCCTGAAGTACAGGTAGCCTTCCCGCTCCGCCCGCCGGCGCAGGGCCTGGGGGTCGTGCAACAGGGGGGCGGCGTCCTCGAGATGCTCGACCACGGGGGCGTCCGCGATGTCTACGGTCACCGTCGCTCCTTTCCGCGCCTACCGCGGGGTGGGCGCTCCGCCAACAACCGATACATGCATATATTGGGGCCATTAGGCCGGCTACGCCATAGACGGCACCGAGTTTTGATGGACGAAAGCGGTCTTCTCAGATCATGCGCTGGTCCTTGCGAAAGGTCGAGGGCGCGATGCCGAATCGGCGGACGAACCTGCGGGAGAAGTGGTAGGGGTCATCGTACCCGACCGAGCGAGCGACCTCGGTCACGTTGAGCTTGCCTTCGATCAGGAGCCGGCGCGCGTTGAGCAGGCGCTGTTCCGTGACGAATCCCCGCACGGTGTAACCTGTCTGGCGCTTGAAGAGACGGTTGAAGTAGTCCGCGCTGAGGTTGGCCCCGCGTCCCAACTCCTCCAGCGCCGGCGGGTGATCCAGTGAGGACAGCAGGAGTCGTTCGGCCTCCTCGACGGCGCGGCGGTGGGGCACGGCAAGCGGCGCCTGTCGCCGCTCGCGCAGCATCACCTCATACCAGTTTTCGATCAGTTGCAGCAACAACCCGCGCTTCTCCAGCGGACGGCCTGAGGGCGCGGCTAGGTAGCTTATTACCAGCGCCTCGCACGCCTGCCGCGCCGGGCTCGACACGCCCGGCGTCGCGTAAGCCGCAGGCGGCGGAGAGAGTGGGCATCGCGGGGGACGGAACTCGAAAGAGAAAGGCCGCGGAGAAGCCCAGCCTGCCGAAAGATCCAACCTCCCCAAGTCGTCCTCGCAGAAGAGGAAATGGAGCCCGATGAGCCTGAGCGGCCCGTCAGGGCCGGAGACTACCTTGTGGCATCGGTTCGGACCGTAGAAGAGGAGATCCCCGGCAGAGAACTCGATCCGCCGCCCGTCGATCTCCGCGACACCCCTACCGGCCCGCACGAATAGGACCTGGAAGTCCTGAATGTAGCGCGGACCGAAGCCTTCGTCCGGCCCACCGTCGTAAAAGTTCGCGTACCTCAGAATGGGCGTGAGCCCCCGCCACCCGGACCAGGCTTCAGCCTGCACGTCGCCCGCCAGGGAGTCCCGGTGCCCGTTACGAGGGGCGTATTGAATGTTCGTTTCTTGGTACATCTTGCGACAGTTTGGTCAAATGACCCCGATTTCGATCACGGTCTTTACACTCATGCAAGCGCATGCTAGCATGCTGAATCAAGATACGAAAGATGCCAGCAGCATGGGGAAGGGAAATAGAAATGCTTAGGTGCCACAGGCACCGGGACATATATATGACCGTAGGATCGGCACACCTGCTGCTACGCCGTACGCGTCTATCCGAGGCCATCCACACGGCGAAAGGAGAGTAAGGAGTGGCCCGCAGAAGGTGGGATATGGTTCAACCTTCTTGCAAGTGTTGTATGGGTCGTTAGGTGAGGAGGAGTGGTGTATGAGCGCGAGATAAGCCGCCGGCACTTCCTAGTCCTGGCGGCGGGATCCATAGTGGTGGTCTCCTGCGGCGGGAACGAGGAGGCGCAGGAGTCGGGAGGCGGTGGGCAGCCCAAGGGGTTCGACGTCTCGGGCACGCCGACCAAATACCGGGAGGCCCCGATGCTCGCCGAGCGGGTCAAAGCAGGGGATCTCCCGCCGGTCGAGGAGCGGTTGCCCAAGGAGCCCCACGTCGTGCAGCCTGGGGAGTTGATCTCGACCGACTTCGTCCCGATGAGACCGGGTAAGTACGGTGGCGAGTTGCGGCTCGGCCAGGAGTCGCCGGCGGGAGACCCGATCATCTTCGTCGCGCTGGACGAGGCCCTCATCTGGGCCCCTAGCGGGTTCGACTTCGCTAAGGGTGCCAAGGGTAACGTCGTCAAGGATTGGGAGGCGAACAGCGACAACACGGCCTTTACCTTCACCATGCGCGAGGGGCTGAGGTGGTCCGACGGCGAGCCCGTGACGATGGAAGACGTGCGCTTCGCCTTCGAAGACGTGCTCTACAACGAGGAGATCACGCCGGACTTTCCAACCTACCTCAGGGGAAACTACAACCCGGCTGCGGCCCCGGCCAAGCTCGACGTCGTTGACGACTGGACATTCAGGCTCGTCTTCGACCGACCATACGGCGCCTTCCCGGCGCAACTTGGCATCGCAGAGTGGCGCGGCTACGGTGGCATCATAAAGCCCAAGCACTACCTGAAGCAGTTCCACAAAAAGTACGCTTCGGCCGCCAAGCTGCAGAATGAGGCCAGGGAGATGGCGCTTCCTGAGGGCGAGGACCAGTGGTTCAACCTCTTCAACGCCAAGCAGCTCACCGAATGGATGTGGAACGCTACCACCGAGGCGGCGCTGGGCCATCCGACGCTGATGCCCTGGATACTCAAGCAAGTAGACTCTTCCAGCTTCACCTACGAGCGCAACCCTTACTACTTCAAGGTGGATCCCAACGGCAGCCAGCTACCCTACATGGACGGCATCCGCTCCGAGCTCGTACAGGACAAGGAGGCGCTCACCGCGCGCACCCTTACAGGAGAGTTCGACTACCTCGGCGAGCGGGCCTCCGTGAGGCAGCTCTCGCTCATAAAGGAGAAGGCCGAGAGGGGCGAGGGCAAGCTCTCCGTCCCCAAGGGACACACCATCCCAACCACCGTGTTCCTGAACATGACCTACGAGGACGACAACTGGCGCCAGGTGGTCAGGGACCTCCGCTTCAGGCAGGCGCTCAGCCTCGCCATAAACCGCCAGGAGATCATTGACAGCTTCTACCTCGGCGAGTTCGCCAAGGTCCCCAAGCTCTCCAACCCGAACGAGTACGACGTCGACAAAGCCAACCAGATCCTCGACGACATGGGCATGGACCAGAAAGATGACAAAGGCTTCAGGCTCGGGCCGAACGGCGAGCGGTTCGAGATCCCCTTCGACATCGCGGACCACACCGAGAATCACATCCCAACGGGCGAGCTTATCGCAGAGTACTGGAACGAGATCGGGATCTTCACCTCCGTCAAGCAGATGGACGTGACGGTATTCGGCGAGCGCCTGGCGGACAACCAGATCTGGGCGACCCTGATCTGGGTCCACCAGCCGGTCTGGGGCAGCGGCGGTTTCCCCGACTACCTGCCCGAGGACGGGTGGGGGCCGCTGTGGACCGAGTGGTTCGACACCCAGGGCGAGAGCGGCGAGGAACCGCCGGACGGCGTCAAGCAACTCTACGACTACCATATCGAGCTTCTTACCGTGGACAGCGGCTCCGAGCAGAACGAGGTGGCCCTTAACAAAATCCTGAAGAGCCACAGGGACAACATCTGGATCTTTCAGGTGGCGGAGCATCCCTACTACCCAACCTTCTTCTCCAACCGGATCGGGAACGTGCCGCAAGGAGTCAAGCAGGACACGTACGGCATCATCACGAGCTTCAGCATGGAGCAATGGTTCATAAACGAGTAGTGGGCCGCGCGCGCTGTGAGGGCGGCACGGGAGGTGGTACATGCTCGGGTACATAGCGCGGCGGCTCCTGCTGCTCATCCCCGTGTTGTTCGCCATCTCCCTGGTCAACTTCATCATCCTCGAGTTGCCTGAAGGCGATTACCTCTCCAGCCAGATCGCCGAGCTGGAAGCCTCGGGGGCGAACGTGTCGCAACAGGAGAGGGAGGCCCTCCGGCGGCAGTACGGGCTCGACCAGCCCATGATCGGGCGCTACGCTACATGGATCGGGAACATCATCACGCAGGGAGACTTCGGACGCAGCCTGCGCTACGACCAGCCAGTTTCGGAGTTACTCGCCGAGCGCGTCCCCCTGACCGTTGGCATCTCGCTCGCCACCACGTTCTTCGTCTTCGCCGTTGCAATACCGATAGGGATCTACTCGGCCACGCACAAGTATTCCTTTTTCGACTACGCGTTCACCTTCTTCGGCTTCATAGGCATCTCCGTACCCGGGTTCCTGCTTGCGCTCGTGTTATTGTGGCTGTGCTACGACAAACTCGGCTGGAACGTAAGCGGCCTCTTCTCCCAGCAATACGTCGACGCCCCGTGGAGCCTCGCCAAGATCTTCGACATGCTCAAAAAAGTGTGGTTCCCGATACTCCTGATCGGGCTCCCCGGGATGGCTGGTCTGATCCGGGTTATGCGCGCCAACCTGCTCGACGAGCTGGAGAAGCAGTACGTGATCACGGCCAGGGCCAAAGGGCTGCAGGAGAATCCGCTGCTCTTCCGCTACCCGGTGAGGATAGCCGCCAACCCCATCGTCAGCACGATAGGGTGGGTCCTTCCCGCCATCGTCGGCGGCGAGGTCCTTGTCTCGATCGTGCTGAGCCTGCCGACCACGGGTCCCGTGCTCCTCGACGCAGTCACATCCCAGGACCTTTACCTGGCGGCTGGCATCACCCTCATGCTCAGCCTCCTGACGATAATCGGGACGCTGGTGGCTGACCTGCTCCTCGCGTGGCTCGACCCGCGTATACGCTTCGGAAAGGTCGAAAATTGAGCGCTACAGCCCAACCCCAGGCATCGCAGACCGACGTCAAGAACTGGGAAGAGGAGAAATACTACCAGGCGAGCCAGTGGCAACTGGCGTGGTGGCGCTTCAAGAAGCACAAGATCGCCCTGATCGCGATCGTCGTCCTCTTTATCCTGTACTTGAGCGCCGTGTTTGCCGATTTCGTCGGCCCTTACCACATCTCAAAGCGATTCGCGAACCTCGGGGACTCGCCGCCGAGCAGCATCCACTTCTTCCACAATGGCGGGTTCGAGGGACCTTTCGTCTACGCGCGCAAGACCAAACTGAACATGAAGACTTTCAAGAACGAGTACGTCGAGAACAAATCCAGGACCTACCCCATAAGGTTCTTCGCCCGCGGCGAACCCTACGAGCTGTTGGGCGTCATCCCAATGGAGCGCCACCTCTTCACCACGGGAGAAGGGGCGCCACCGGTCTTCCTCTTCGGCGCCGACCGCCTGGGGAGGGACATCTTCTCGCGAACCGTGCACGGCGCGCAGATCTCGCTCTCCATAGGCCTCGTTGGGGTCTCCATCGGCTTCCTACTCGGCGTTATCATCGGCAGCATCTCCGGTTACTTCGGGGGCGTCACGGACACAGTCATCCAGCGCGTCATCGAGTTCATCCTTTCGCTGCCGACGATACCGCTGTGGATGGGCCTCTCCACGGCGCTGCCGAGGGACTGGTCGGTGATAAAGACGTACTTTTTTATCACCATCATCCTTTCCTTCGTCTCGTGGACCACGCTAGCGCGCGAGGTGCGCGGCAAGCTGCTCTCGCTCAGGGAAGAGGACTTCGTGGTGTCGGCGAAGCTCGCGGGGGCGAGCGAGTTCAGGATCATGTCGAGGCATCTGCTTCCGTCCTTCACGAGCCACCTGATCGTCAACCTGACGCTGGCGATCCCGGCTGCCATCATCGGCGAGACAGCGCTCTCTTTCCTCGGGCTCGGCATGCAGCCGCCGGCTGTGAGCTGGGGGACTCTGCTCCAGGACTCGCAGAACATAGTCGCCGTGGCGCAGGCCCCGTGGCAGCTCATTCCGTGCCTTTTCGTGATCGTTACCGTGTTGATGTTCAACTTCCTGGGGGATGGTCTGCGTGACGCAGCCGATCCATACTCAACCTGACGACGACAGGGGACTCTCGACCGCCATGGACGAGGGGACGCTCCTTGAGATAAAGGACCTCAAGGCCCACTTCCTGCTCGACGAGGGGGTGGCCAAAGCGGTGGACGGGGTCTCCCTCACCTTGAAAAAGGGTGAGACGCTGGGAATAGTCGGCGAGTCGGGCAGCGGCAAGAGCGTCACGGCCCGCTCGATCCTTCAGATCCTCGGCTCGGGCGGGACGATCGTGGACGGCCAGATCCTCTACCGCCGCAACGGGCAGGTCACCGACCTCGCGGGGCTCGACCCTACGGGCGAGGAGATCCGCAGCATCAGGGGCAACGACATCGCGATGGTCTTCCAGGAGCCGATGACCGCGTTCTCCCCGGTCTACACCGTGGGGCGCCAGATCTCGGAGGCCATCCGGATTCACAACGAGGTCTCGAAGAGGGCCGCGCGCGAGCGCGCCGTCGAGCTGCTCAGGAAGGTCGGCATCCAGCAACCGGAGCGTCGGGTGGACGCGTACCCCTTCGAGCTCTCCGGGGGGATGCGCCAGCGGGCCATGATCGCCATGGCACTGGCCTGCGACCCGCAGATACTAATAGCCGACGAGCCGACCACAGCCCTCGACGTCACCATCCAGGCCCAGATCCTGGCGCTCATGCAGAGCATCCAGGAGGAGACGGGGATGTCGATAATCATCATCAGCCACAACATGGGGGTGATCGCCGAGATGGCGGACACGGTGGTCGTGATGTACCTGGGTCGCGTTGTCGAGAGCGCCCCCCTGTGGGAGCTCTTCGACAACCCGAGGCACCCATACACGCAGGCCCTCCTGAGGTCCATACCCACGATCGAGGAAGAGGTCGAAGGCAGGCTCGAGTCCATAGAAGGAACCGTCCCTGACCCCTACCACATCCCGGTCGGGTGCCGCTTCCACACCCGCTGCAAGGAGTTCATAGCCGGAACCTGCGACGCCGAGGAGCCTTCCTTACGAAAGGCCGCGCCGGGACACCTGGCGCGCTGCGTCCTCGTGGGAGGCGCCGATGTCAAACGGTAACGGCGCTGATGACAAGGTCGGCGACGGGCGCAAAGTGTTGCTCGAGGTCCGCGGCCTGAAAAAGTACTTCCCCGTCCAGCAGGGGTTCCTCAAAAAGGTGGTGGGGCAGGTCAAGGCGGTGGACGACGTGAGCTTCTCCATCTACGAGGGGGAGACGCTAGGGCTCGTCGGGGAGTCGGGGAGCGGCAAGTCCACCGTGGCGAAGATGATCCTGCGCGCCATCGAACCGACGGAAGGCGAGGTCCTCTTCAAAGAGAACGGCGACTTTACCAACGTCGTCGAGCTAAAGAAGACTGACCTCAAGAGGGTCCGCAGGAACATACAGATGATCTTCCAGGACCCGCACTCCTCCCTCAACCCGAGGCAACGCGTGAGGGACATCATCGGGGAGCCGCTGCTCGTCAACGGCGTGGCCAAGGGCAAGGAGCTGGAGAAGCGGGTCGCCGAGCTGATGGACGCCGTGGGGCTGCGGTCGGAGTACATGATCCGTTACCCCCACGCCTTCTCCGGTGGTCAGCGCCAGCGCATCGGCATCGCCCGCGCCCTCGCCCTCAACCCGAAGCTGATCGTCTGCGACGAGCCGGTCTCGGCGCTGGACGTCTCGATACAGGCCCAGATCCTCAACCTCCTCAACGACCTGCAGGAAGAGTTCGGCCTCACCTACCTGTTCATCGCCCATGACCTCGGCGTCGTACAGCACATCAGCGACAGGGTCGCCGTGATGTACGCGGGCAAGCTCGCCGAGGTGGCCCCGGCCCGCCAGCTCTTCAAGGGCCCCCGCCACCCCTACACCGAAGCGCTGCTCTCCACCTCCCCGAGGCCGCACCCGAAGTACAGGGGCGCCATGCAGGTGCTCTCCGGAGAAGTGCCGGACATCTCCAAGGAGATGGGCGGGTGCTACTTCCGCTACCGTTGCCCCTACGCCCAGGAGCTCTGCGAGAAGACGCCGCCTCTGAAACCCGTAAAGGACAGCGAAGGCGAGCAACGCTCGGCCTGCCACTTCGCGGACGACCTCTCGCTCGTGGGGGTCTGAGTGGTCGAAGAGCTTCCGATGAGGCTGGTCCTCAGATCGCCGTGACCCTGCTCGTCGTCGTGGTCGTTTTCGCGATCGTCTTCGGCCTGCTGCTGTACGGGGCCGTCTGGTTGACGAACGTCATGATCGGCAAGTTGGTGATCGAGAAGCACCGGGCGCTGGAGGAGATCCTCAACACAGGAAGGGTCCCGCGCGCCTGGAGCGAGCCCAACGGGTGGAGGACCTCAGACGAGAGGACGAACAGGCGGCACCTCAAGAAGGTCGAAGCGCTCTCCCGCTACGTCGAGAAGTCGCGGCTGATCCAGGGCGAAGACACGCGCGAGCTTCTGCTCGACCGCCTCTCGGACCTGCGGTCGAGGCTGCGCGACAGGACGAAAGGGTGATACGTGATCCGGGTGAAGATTTCGCATCGTTGGTGGGCCGGGAGACCGGGAGTAGGGAGTTACATTGGTCTTCCTCGACTCCCGTACAACAAGGGGCCCGAAGTCATCAACCGGATTGGGTACGAGTAGTCCGGCCGTCAAGACACTCTAATGATGGAGGGAAGCCTTGAAAGTAGGGTGCAACACGGTAGTTTTCGCCGCCGTAGACCTAGGGACGGCGTTGGAGCACGTCGCTATGGCCGGCTACGAGAACGTGGAGCTGGCCGCCATCAGGGGTATGTGCGAGCACGCGAACCCGGACTTGGGGAAAGACCACGTCAACGAGGTGCGCGGGCTGTTGGAAGACAGCGGCCTGACGGCGACGGCGATGGAGGTGGCGTCGCCCGATAGGGAGCGTCTGGAGAGTATTTTCTGGCTGGCTGGCGAGCTCGGGATTGGGATAGTGAACATCGGGTCGGGCGGCGAGTCGGGGGACGAGGAATCCACGAAACGGTCCATAGCGAACATCGCGGATCTCGCGTCCCTGGCGGACGAGAACGGGATCAGGCTGGCAGTGAAGCCGCACGTTGGGCAGGCCATCTACGACGGCAAGACGGCGCTGCGGTTGACGGACGAGGTGGAAGAGAAGGCGCTGGGGCTCAACTTCGACCCGAGTCACCTCTTCAGGGCAGACGAGGAACCGCAGGATGTCGCGCGGCTGTGGGGAGAACGCATCGCGACCTCGCACTTCCGCGACTGCGCGAGCCGCGAGCAGGCCGTCGGGCCGCCGGAGAACCAGATCCCCGGCCGCGGCATCGTGGACATCCCCGCCACCCTGCGGGCGCTACAGGAGACCGGCTACGACGGGCCTTTGAACCTCGAGGTCATCGGCGCGTTCGACTACCCGCTGCCGCGGGCGATGGGTGTAGCCGCCGAGAGCCGGGGCTACCTGCGCCGCTGCCTGCAGGAGATCTCGTAGAGAGAATCGAACCGAAAGAGAGGACCCCTATGCTTAGAGTGGCTGTCGTCGGCCTCGGCGGCATCGGCAAGACCCACACAACGTACTACGCGGAGCACGAATCGGCCGAGCTCGTCGCCCTCTGCGACATAGACGCCGAACGCGTGGATCCTGTCGCGAGCCAGCAAGGCGTAAAGGCGTACCACGACCTGGACGAGATGCTCTCCTCCGAGGAGATAGACGCGGTGAGCGTCGCCACCGCAGGCCCCGAGAACGGCGGCCACCATCACGAACCGACCATGAAGTGCCTGGAGGCGGGCAAGCACGTGCTCGTCGAGAAACCCATCTCCAACGACATAGAGCAGGCGCGGGAGATGGTACGGGCGGCGAAGGAGCGGAATCTCCTGCTCGGCGTCAACCTCAATCACCGTTTCACCCCGGCGGCGGAGCGAGCCAAGCAGTTGCAGGAGGAGGGACTCCTCGGGGACGTGCTTTTCGTGAATATGGCGCTCTGGATAGACAACCCCAACGAGAGTTCGCCGTGGTTCCACCTGCGCGCCCTACACCCCCACTCCGTCGACGTGATGCGCTACTTTGGGGGTCCGATCCGGCGGGTGCAGGCCTTTATGCACAAGGGCCCAGGCCGCGAGATATGGTCGAACGCCTCGGTAAACGTCCAATTCGAGAGCGGGGCCGTGGGTCACCTGACAGGCAGCTACGACGCGAGCGCCTTCCACCCCATCGAACGGTGCGAGGTCGCCGGCGGAGACGGACGCTTCGTAATAGAGAACGTGTACCAGAAGCTGGAGTTCTTCCCGCGCAAGAGCCCCGAGAAGCTCGTTATAGACAACCCCATAATGGGCGGCGTGGCGAGCTTCAACGAGACCTTCCGAAACAGGATCTTCCGCTTCGTCGAGCAGGTCGAGAAGGGCGAACCGCTCGACGCATCAGGCAAGGAGGGCCTGGCGGCCCAGGAGGTCATAGAGGCCGCCATCCGCTCCTGGGAGGACGGCACGGTCGAAGGGGTAAACGCTTGAACGTAGTCCTTATAGCGCTGGATACCCAGCGCGCCGACCACCTCGGCTGCTACGGCCACGAACGCGACACAAGCCCGTTCGTCGACAGCGTGGCGAACCGGGGTGTGCTCTTCGAGCGGTGCTACGCACCCAACATCCCTACCCACCCCAGCTTCACGACGATGTTCTCTGGCAAAGAGGCCATAACCCACGACATCATCAACATCAGCGGGAGGGCCCCGATCGCCGACGGCGTGCGGCTCTTGCCGGAGATCCTCGAGGAGAACGGCTGGGCGACGGCCGCCGTGGACTCCATGGGCGCCCACTTCGCCCGCGGCTTCGGAGAGTACGCGACTTACGACTGGGACCGCTCGGTCCCGACCGAGCTGCGCCAGGCGGAGACGGTCACTGGGACGGCGCTCCCAGTCGTCGAGAGGCTGCTGGGCCAGGAGAAGCCTTTCTTCCTCTTCGTCCATTACTGGGACCCCCACACCCCCTACCTTCCACCAGACGGGTACAGGCGCCGCTACTACCCGGAGGACAGGGATCCCTACGACGAGGACAATCGTAGCATGGACCCGGCGTGGGAGTGGGAGCCCTTCAAGTGGTACTTCCACGAGTGGATGCCTGGCGTCACCGACTCGGAGTACGTCAACAACCTCTACGACGGCGAGGTCAGATACATGGACGACAACCTGCGTCCGCTCTTCGACGCGCTCGCGCCCGTAAGGGACGACACGCTCGTCGTCCTCACCGCTGACCACGGCGAGGTCCTCGACGACCACGACGGCTTCTACGACCACCACGGCCTCTACGAGGCCAACGTCCACGTCCCGCTCGTCCTCTCCTGGCCCGGCAGGCTCCCAGAGGGACGGCGGGTGCCCGGGTTCGTGCAGAACATGGACGTGGCGCCGACGATCCTCGACCTGGCCGGTATCCCCGACCGCGAGGGGATGGAGGGCGTGAGCCTCCTGCCAGCGCTCTTCGGGCTGCGACAAGGGAACTACGACGAGGTCTACTACTCCGAGGCGACCTGGCAGCTCAAGCGCGCGGTTCGCGCCGGGCGCTGGAAGCTGATACACGCCCTCGCCCCAGATCCCCACGGCGGCCCCATGCGAGAGCTCTACGACCTGGAGTCAGATCCGCAAGAACAACGCAACGTCGTCGAGGAGCATCCCGAGGTAGCCGAAGAGCTGGGGGAGAAGCTACGCATCTGGGTAGAGAAACGGCTAAGAGAGGTAGGCCGCGCCGAAGACCCGATCACCGCCCAAGGCGTCGCAGGGACGAGCATCGGCACGCCCGTGCCTGACGAGACCCCTGGCGCGGGTGCCACTCCGCTGCACCTGCGCGACAGGATCGCCGCGGCCACCATCCCCGGAGCCGCCGACCTGAACGCACCCAACGAGGCGTGGGACAGGGAGACCGACACGCCGCTGCACGGCTACGTCGAGGAGAGCGCCGCCGAAACGCAACCGCGCGGGGCCGACGGATCCGCACGCATCGGCGTGGTCGGCTTCGCCCACGGCCACATAAACCCTTATATAGATTCCATCCGGGACTTCGACGACGCCGTGGTCGTCGCCGGCTGGGACGAAGACAAAGAACGCGGAGCGGCGGCGTGCGAGCTGCACGGAATAGAGTTCGTGGGGAACCTCGACGATCTCCTGGATCGCCAGGATATAGATGCCGTCTTCGTCACCAGCCAGACCAACCGGCACGCCGAACACGCTGTCGCGGCGGCCGAGGCGGGCAAGCACGTCCTGCTCCAGAAGCCGATGGCGCTCACCATAGAGGACTGCGACGAGATCGTCGCCGCCGTCAGACGGACCGGCGTGAAGTTCAGCATGTGCTACCAGATGCGCGCCGACCCCGTGAACCTCAAGATAAAGGAGTTGCTCGACGAGGGCGCCGTCGGTAACGTCGCCGTCGTCCGACGCCGCCACGCCATCCCTATGCTTCTCAACCCCGACTTCGCCAGGCCGGGCAACTGGCACATAGACCCCAAGCAGAACCTTGGCATGTTCATGGACGACGCCTCCCACGCCGCCGATTGGTTTCTGTGGATGCTCGGCCGTCCCCGCAGCGTCGTCGCCGAGATAGACAACGTAGTGACCGACGCCGCTCCCGACGACAACGGCATCGCCGTCTACAGGTTCTCTAAGGGCGAAATGGGCATCCTGCTCAACAGCTCGACCATGCTCGCCGCCGAGGTCACGACCGAGATCTACGGCGACGCGGGCTCCATCGTCCAGTACTACGGAGACCTTGTCTCGTCCTCCCTGCCGCGCCCGCCTGGGGCCGCCGCGCTCAAGATCTACCGCTCCGGTTCGGACGACTGGGAGCGGTTCGACCTGCCGGCGGACACGCCACACGGCGCCCGCATCGCCGCCGTCCCACGTCCCCTCGTTGACTACCTCAAGGGTGGACGCGGGCCGCTCGCGACGGCGCAAGAAGGGAAGGTGTGCGTCGAGATGATCCTTGGCGCCTACCGCTCGGCGCGGGAGGGACGCCGGGTGTCCCTTCCGGGCTAGAATCTTCTGCGTGCCTACCAACCCTCCTGACATCGTCGTCGTCGTGGTAGACAGCCTCAGGGCCGACCATCTCGGCTGCTACGGTTACGACAGACCGACCTCCCCGAACGTGGACGCCCTCGCGCGGGAGGGCGTCGTCTTCGACGCGGCCTTCGCCGCTGGCATCCCGACGACTCCATCGTTCACCACGCTCTACACGGGGCTGCACCCCTACAGGCACGGAATCGTCGCGCACTATGGCGAGCTCCGCCTCTCGGAAGACGTGCTGCTTCTACCGCAGCTGGCGAAGCGGCGCGGCTACCTGACGGTGGCCGTGGACAGCCTAGTCGTCCAGGGCGGCGGCCGGGGGAGCTGGTTCGCCCGCGGCTACGACCACTACGCAGGCTTCCACTACGAGCCCTTCGGCGACCAGAGCTCCCATCTCACCGACGCGGCCCTGCGCTTCGTGGAGGAGCGGACAGATAAGCCTCTCTTCCTGTTCGTTCACTACTGGGACCCGCACACGCCGTACGGGCCCCTCCCACCTTACGACACGATGCACTACGAGCCTGGCTCGGGCACGTACAAGATGTCCGACGTCGTCGGGCTCTGTCCCGAGTACTACGAAGCCTTTATCGAGGACATGAACCTCGATCGACCCGACGACTACGCGTACGTGGTGGCGCAGTACGATGGTGAGATCTCCCAGATCGATACCCAGATCGGGAGGCTCGTCGATGGCATCAAGAGAGGCGGCTCCTGGGAGAATACGGTCCTGCTCCTCGTCTCGGACCACGGCGAGTGCTTCGGCGAGGGGGACTTCCACTTCGACCACCACGGCCTCTACGACGCGGTAACGCGCGTGCCCATGATCCTGCACGCGCCAAACCGGGTCCCCTCGAGAATCAAAGGCCTCGCCTCGACCGAGGACGTCCTTCCCACCCTCGCAGATCTCGCCGGCCTCCCTCTACCGGACTACGACCTAACCGGGGCGAGTCTGCTACCCCACCTCGACGGCGGCCCGCCCGTCCGCCACCGCGTCATCTCCTCCGAGTCCACCCGACAGGCCTCGCTCGCCCTCAGAACCGAGTCCTGGAAGCTGATACTCCCGATCACCGAAGACGCCGAAGGCCACCCCATCCCAAATTTCTACGGCCGCCCCCGCCCACCCGAACCCCTGCTCTTCGACCTCAAAGCCGACCCGACCGAAGAGCAGAACGCGGCCTCGCACATGCCGGAGACGCTCTCCGAGATGTGCCGGGAGCTGGAGGGCTGGCGCAGCGAGATGGCGGAGGCTACAGGGGAGCCGGACCCGATCCAGGCCCAGGGCCTCGGCCTGCCCTACGACCGTTTCATGCACCGCGTCCTCAACCGTGGGTAGAGCTTTTCGGTAGAGACGAGTTT
>Ga0126307_10000653_pt1 | contig 22520 bp, 21 predicted proteins | sample Plot28_FD_89955 | JGI IMG/M metagenome (GOLD analysis project Ga0126307, IMG submission 89955) | Serpentine soil microbial communities from UC McLaughlin Reserve, CA, USA - Plot28 | ecosystem: Environmental > Terrestrial > Soil > Grasslands | place: USA: UC McLaughlin Reserve, Lake County... | reverse complement strand
CCCGGCGTCTACGTGGGCGCGCGGGTCTCCAGCAGCGCGCCCGGCGGCATCATCCGGCGTGCGCTCGTCGTCGTGCTGCTCGCCTCCGGGCTCAAGCTGCTCGAGGTGCCCAACTCGGTCCTCGTCGCGGTCCTGCTGGCCGTCGCCGTGGTTGGCCCGGTGCTGTGGGCGACGGTCTACCGGTTTGCCCGGCCGGACCAGGTGGGGCGCGGCCGACGAGGCCCCAAGGACCTCCTGCTCGCTGCGGTGACCGGCCGCTGGCTGAGCTGGGGCGGCACCGACAAGCAGGGCGGAGAGGGCAGCCGGCGCCGCGACGACCGGTCCCGCTCCACGTCCGGCCAGGGCGCCGGCCACTGACGCCCGCTCAAGGCCCGCCGCGGTCACCGGCCGCGGAAGGCGCAGGATCACCAGGCGCGGGATCACCAGCCGCGGGCGCGCCACTCCTCGAAGTGCGGCCGCTCCGCCCCCAGCGTCGAGTCGTCGCCGTGCCCGGGGTAGAACCAGGTCTCGTCCGGCAGCCGGCCGAAGAGCTTGCTCTCCACGTCACCCAGCAGCGACGCGAAGTCCTCGGGAGTCGTGGTCCTGCCGACCCCGCCCGGGAACAGCGAGTCACCGGTGAACAGGTGCGGGTGGCCGCTCCCGTCGTCGTGCAGCAGGGCCACCGAGCCCGGCGTGTGGCCGACTAGCTGGACGACGCCGAGCGTGACCTCGCCGACCGTCACGGTGTCGCCGTCGGCGAGCAGGTCGTCGGTCCCGACCGGGATGCCCTCCACGTCGTCCCGGCCGGCTGCAGTGCGCGCACCGGTGGCGTTCACCACCCGCTCCAGCGCCTGCCAATGGTCCCCGTGCCGGTGCGTGGTCACGACCTGGCCCAGGCGCCGCTCGCCGACCAGCCCCAGGAGCCGGCTCGCTTCGGCGGCCGCGTCCACCAGCAGCAGCTCACCGGACGCCCGGCACTCCAGCAGGTAGGCGTTGTTGTCCATCGAGCCGACCGAGACCTTGGTGATGGTCAGCGCGTCCAGCTCGCGGGTGGCGGCCGGGCCGCCGGGGGAGACGTGTCCGTCGTAGCTCACGCCGCGAGGCTAGCCGCCGCCCTCAGGACCAGCGCGGGGCGCGGGGGACCTCGCCCGGCGGGTCCAGGGTCAGACCTTCGCCGGCCGTGCGCCCGATGAGCCACCCGACCAGCGCCGACCGTGGCCCGGCCAGGGTGGGACCGGCCGAGGCAACCTCCCACCGGCCTTCCGCATCGGTCGCGGCCAGGACGCCTACCGGGCAGTCCCGGTTGTCGTGGAAGAAGCCGGCCAGCTGGTCCAGCGTCCGCGCCGCGAACTCCGGCGACCAGTCGTCAGGCGTGTAGCCCGCGTCCAGGTCGACGTGGTGGACCTCGACCTCGCGGACCCGGATCACCGGGATCTCCCAGCCGTAGGCCGACGCCCCGGACCTCAGGTGGACCTCCCTGTCGAGCCCGTCGGCCGGGAAGTCGGCGAAGGCCTCCAGCAGCCTCTCGGCGGAGTCGGTCAGGTCCAGCCGCAGGTCACCGAGCCCCCGACCAGCCCCCGCCTCGATGGCGGCGTCCCGGTCCTCCGGGTACATCGGCCGGTCGTCACCGGTGCGCGCGTTCTGCGCCAGGACCGCCAGCCCGTCGGCGTTGCGAGCGACGTGGGTCAGGACGTGCGCCCGGGTCCAGCCCGGCAGGAGGGACGGTCCGCGTACGTCGCGCTCGGTCAGCCGGTCCAGGCCGGCCAGCAGGCGGTCGGTCGCCTCGGCCATCTCGTCGAGGGCGCGCTGCAGGTCGGCCATCCGGCCGGTCGGGTCCCCGCTCATGCCGGCGACCATAGTGGGGACCTCAGGAGGACGGCGCCACCTGTCGGCGCGGCCACCTAGCATGGTCCGCGACCTGACCGCTCCGGCCAGAAGGATCACGAGTGGACCAGCTGATCGTCCGAGGTGCGCGTGAGCACAACCTCAAGGACGTCTCGCTCGACCTGCCCCGCGACTCGCTCATCGTGTTCACCGGGCTGTCCGGGTCCGGCAAGTCCAGCCTCGCGTTCGACACGATCTTCGCCGAGGGCCAGCGGCGCTACGTGGAGTCCCTGTCCGCCTACGCCCGGCAGTTCCTCGGCCAGATGGACAAGCCGGACGTCGACTTCATCGAGGGGCTGTCCCCGGCGGTCTCGATCGACCAGAAGTCCACCAGCCGCAATCCCCGGTCCACCGTGGGGACGATCACCGAGGTCTACGACTACCTGCGCCTGCTCTTCGCCCGGGCCGGCCGCCCGCACTGCCCGGTCTGCGGCGAGCCGGTCAGCCGGCAGACCCCCCAGCAGATCGTCGACCGGGTGCTCGAGATGGACGAGGGCACCCGGTTCCAGGTTCTGGCCCCGGTCGTCCGCGGCCGCAAGGGCGAGTACGCCGAGCTGTTCCGCGAGCTGCAGACCAAGGGCTACAGCAGGGCCCGGGTCGACGGCGAGACCGTCTCGCTCGCCGAGCCGCCCAAGCTGGACAAGAAGTACAAGCACTCGATCGACGTCGTCGTCGACCGCCTCTCCGTCAAGCCGTCCGCCAAGCGCCGGCTCACCGACTCGGTCGAGACGGCCCTCGGCCTGGCCGGAGGCCTGCTGCTCCTCGACCTGGTGGACCTGCCGGTCAAGGACAAGGGCCGGGAGCGCCGCTTCTCCGAGAAGCTCGCCTGCCCCAACGACCACCCGCTGACGATGGACGAGCTGGAGCCGCGGTCGTTCTCCTTCAACTCGCCCTACGGCGCCTGCCCCGAGTGCACAGGCATCGGCACCCGGCTCGAAGTTGACCCCGAGCTCATCGTCCCGGACGACGAGAAGTCGCTGGGCGAGGGCGCGGTCGCGCCATGGGCCTCGGGCACCTCGTCGAGCGAGTACTTCCAGCGGCTGCTGCAGGCGCTGGCCGACGACATGAACGTCAGCATGGACACGCCGTGGCGCAAGCTGCCTGCGCGCGCCAAGGACGCCGTCATGCACGGCCTGGACTACCAGGTGCACGTCAAGTACCGGAACCGCTACGGCCGGATGCGCAGCTACCACACCGGTTTCGAGGGTGCGATCCCCTTCGTGCAGCGCCGCCACTCCGAGACCGAGTCGGACTGGAGCCGCGACCGCTACGAGGGCTACATGCGCGAGGTGCCGTGCCCAGTCTGCGGCGGTGCCCGGCTCAAGCCGGAGTCGCTGGCCGTCCTGGTCGGTGGCCACTCGATCGCCGACGTCTGCCGGCTGCCGATCCGCGACTGCGACGACTTCCTGCGCAGCGTCGACTTCACCGACCGGGAGCGCCAGATCGCCGAGCGGGTGGTCAAGGAGATCCATGCCCGGCTGGGCTTCCTGCTCGACGTGGGCCTGGACTACCTCTCCCTGGAGCGGCCCTCCGGCACGCTCTCGGGCGGCGAGGCGCAGCGGATCCGGCTGGCCACCCAGATCGGCGCCGGCCTGGTCGGCGTGCTCTACGTGCTCGACGAGCCCTCGATCGGCCTGCACCAGCGTGACAACCACCGGCTGATCGAGACGCTGACCCGGCTGCGCGACCTGGGCAACACGCTGATCGTCGTCGAGCACGACGAGGACACGATCCGCACCGCCGACTGGGTCGTCGACATCGGGCCGGGCGCCGGCGAGCACGGCGGCCAGATCGTGGTCTCCGGCACGGTCGAGGACCTGCTGGCCAGCAACGACTCGCTGACCGGTGCCTACCTCGCGCGACGTACCGTCATCCCGACCCCCGAGATCCGCCGGCCCCGCACGCGCGGCCGCGACCTGACCGTCGTCGGCGCGCGGGAGCACAACCTGCAGACCATCGACGTGACGTTCCCGCTGGGCTGCTTCGTCGCCGTGACCGGGGTGTCAGGGTCCGGGAAGTCGACCCTCGTCAACGACATCCTCTACACCGCGTTGGCCCAGAGGCTGCACGGCGCCCGGACGGTGCCGGGACGGCACAAGAAGATCAAGGGGCTGGAGCACGTCGACAAGGTCGTCCACGTCGACCAGAGCCCGATCGGGCGGACACCGAGGTCCAACCCGGCCACCTACACCGGCGTCTTCGACCACATGCGGCGGCTGTTCGCCGAGACCACCGAGGCCAAGATCCGCGGCTACCAGCCCGGCCGGTTCTCGTTCAACGTCAAGGGCGGCCGCTGCGAGGCCTGCTCCGGCGACGGCACGATCAAGATCGAGATGAACTTCCTGCCGGACGTCTACGTGCCGTGCGAGGTCTGCCACGGAGCCCGCTACAACCGCGAGACCCTCGAGGTGCACTTCAAGGGCCGGACCATCGCCGAGGTCCTCGACATGCCGATCGAGGAGGCCGCCGACTTCTTCGCCGCGGTCCCCGCGATCGCGCGCCACCTCACCACGCTCAACGACGTCGGTCTCGGTTACGTCCGGCTCGGTCAGCCGGCGCCGACCCTCTCCGGCGGGGAGGCGCAGCGCGTCAAGCTCGCCTCCGAGCTGCAGAAGCGCTCGACCGGCCGCACTGTCTACGTGCTCGACGAGCCGACCACCGGCCTGCACTTCGAGGACATCTACAAGCTGCTCCGGGTGCTCCAGGGGCTGGCCGACAAGGGCAACACGGTCATCGTCATCGAGCACAACCTCGACGTCATCAAGACCGCCGACTGGGTCATCGACATGGGCCCCGAGGGTGGCTCGGGGGGTGGCACCGTCGTCGCGGAGGGCACGCCCGAAGACATCGTGGCGGTGCCGGAGAGCCACACCGGGGTCTTCCTCAAGAACGTCTTGGGGCAGACGGCTAGGCCCGCGAAGCGGGCGCGGGCACCGCGGCGTACGGCGCGCAAGGCGGGCTGACCACGAGCAGCCCGGACACGCCTCCGAGCGGCGGGCGGCCACGGGGGATGCACACCCGCCGCTCGGTGGGCGGGGCCGGGCAGGGAGCTGGGGGCAGGCCCCGACCCGGCGGTACGGACGACACGGGGCAGGGTCCTGCCGTGTCTTCGACAGGGCCGTGTCGTCCGACGTCCTCAACGCTGCCGCGCCCGGCACGGTACCGACAGACTCATCGGCACGATCCTCGCCTAGTGCCTCTGGCGGGCCGCCGCGCAACCCGGGAGGGCCGGTCGTGACGCGGACGCACTACTCACCGGTAGCCGTACGCTGCGTGGCCCGGCCGTGGCAGGGTGTGAGAGCAGGGCTGACGACGACGTCGAGCAACAAGGGGTCGGGGGGAGGCTGACAGTGGGTCCACCGGTGACTGGCGCGAACAGGGGCTCGAGCCGGGCTGGCCCACCGACCAGGCTGCTGATCGTCGACGACCACGACATGTTCGCCGACAGCCTGCGGCTGGCACTGTCCGCCCAGCCGGACTTCCAGGTCGTGGGTACGGCCGGCACCCTGGTGCAGGCCAAGAACATGGTGGCGACGACCACGCCGGACGTTGTGCTCCTCGACCATCATCTGCCCGACGGGCTGGGGGTCGACGCGATCGCCGACCTGCGTGCGATCCGACCCGAGAGCTACATCGTGGTGCTCACCGCCGCGGCCGACGACTCGATGCTGGTGGCGGCCACGGAGGCGGGCTGCGCCGGCTTCATCCTCAAGACCAGCCCGCTCGACGAGCTCGTCTCCGCGGTGCGTACGGCGGCTGCCGGGGAGATCATGGTCAGCTCCGACCTGCTGTCCCGGCTGCTCCACCGGCTGCACCACCAGTACGACAAGCCGGCCGACGACCTCACCTCCCGAGAGCGCGAGATCCTGCAGCTCATCGCCGAAGGCCTCACCAACGGTGCCATCGCCACCCGGCTGTTCATCTCGGTCAACACCGTGCGCAACCACGTGCAGAGCATCCTGATCAAGCTCGGTGCGCACTCCAAGCTCGAGGCCCTCTCGGTGGCCATCCGCGACGGCATCATCGACCCGCCGAGCGCGGCGGCCGGCTGACCGCCGGGCGGAACCTCGTCGTGCCGGAAACTCCGGCACCGTCCCGCTCGTTGCGGGGGTCATGCCCGAGCTGACACCAGACACCACTTCCGAGACCACCCTGACCGAGCTGTCCCGCCGCCGGGTGCTGCGGGTGGCGGCCGTGTCCGGCGCCGGCGCCCTCCTCGTGGCCTGCGGCGGTGACGACACGGCGACCGACTCCTCCGACCAGGGGTCCGGCGGATCCTCGAGCACGCCGGCCGGCACCTCGTCGTCGGCAGCCGAGTCCGACGAGGATGCGGGTGGAGGTGGCGGCGGTGGGCTGGTCGCCACGGCCGACGTGCCGGTCAAGGGCGGCGTCGTGCTGGACGACAAGAAGATCGTCGTGACCCAGCCGGCGTCGGGGGAGTTCAAGGCCTTCACGGCGGTCTGCACGCACCAGTCGTGCACCGTGGCGAGTGTCAAGGCCAACACCATCACCTGCCCCTGCCACGGCAGCACGTACAGCGCGCTCGACGGCAGCGTGCAGGGCGGCCCGGCGCCGAGCCCGCTGCGGGAGATCGCGGTGACGGTCGAGGGCGACCAGGTCGTCAGGTCCTGACCTCGTCGTCCGGCGCGGGCGTCCCTGAGACGGGTGCGGTGCGGCCTGCGGGTGACGCACGCCGGTCGTAGGGTTGTCGGGTGGCTGACCCGGCGTCGTACCGTCCTGCGCCGGGGTCCATCCCGGAGCAGCCGGGCGTCTACCGGTTCCGTGACGAGCGCGGGCGGGTCATCTACGTCGGCAAGGCCCGCAGCCTGCGGCCGCGGCTCTCCTCGTACTTCCAGGACCTGGCCAACCTGCACGCCCGGACCCAGTCGATGGTCACCACGGCGGCCAGCGTCGAGTGGACCGTCGTCAGCACCGAGGTCGAGGCGCTCCAGCTGGAGTACAGCTGGATCAAGGAGTTCGACCCCCGCTTCAACATCCGCTACCGGGACGACAAGAGCTACCCCAGCCTGGCCGTCACGCTGAACGAGGAGTACCCCCGGCTGCAGGTCATGCGCGGACCGAAGAAGCGGGGGGTCCGGTACTTCGGGCCGTACTCCCACGCCTGGGCCATCCGCGAGACCCTGGACCTGCTGCTGCGGGTCTTCCCGGCCCGCACCTGCTCCGCCGGGGTCTTCAAGCGGGCCGGTCAGGTCGGCCGCCCCTGCCTACTGGGCTACATCGGCAAGTGCTCGGCACCCTGCGTCGGCCGGGTCGGCGCCGAGGAGCACCGGCGGATCGTCGACGACTTCTGCGACTTCATGGCCGGCCAGACCGGGACCTACCTGCGTCGCCTCGAGAAGGAGATGCAGGTCGCCGCCGCCAACCAGGAGTACGAACGGGCTGCCCGCCTGCGCGACGACGTCAAGGCGCTGGAGCGGGCGATCGAGAAGCAGTCGGTGGTCCTGGGCGACGGCACCGACGCCGACGTGGTCGCCTTCGCCGAGGACCCGCTCGAGGCGGCGGTCCAGGTCTTCTACGTCCGCGGCGGCCGGGTCCGCGGCCAGCGCGGCTGGGTCGTGGAGAAGGTCGAGGACCTGACGACCGGCGACCTGGTCGAGCACTTCCTGCAGCAGGTCTATGGCGGCGAGAGCGGTGACGCGGTGCCTCGAGAGGTGCTGGTGCCGGCCATGCCACCCGACGCCGAGGCGGTCACCGACTGGCTGACCGGCCTGCGCGGGCGGCCGGTCTCCCTCCGGGTGCCGCAGCGCGGCGACAAGCGGGCACTGATGGAGACCGTCGCTCGCAACGCCGGCCAGTCGCTCGCGCTGCACAAGACCAAGCGGGGCAGCGACCTGACCGCGCGCAGCCTCGCGCTGCAGGAGATCCAGGACGCGTTGGGGCTCGACGAGGCCCCCCTGCGCATCGAGTGCTTCGACGTGTCCCACCTGCAGGAGAGCGAGGTCGTGGCGTCGATGGTCGTCTTCGAGGACGGCCTCGCGCGAAAGAGCGAGTACCGCCGGTTCGTCGTGAGAGGCCAGGGCGACCGGCCGGGCGCCGGCGGCGACGTAGCCGCCATCCACGAGGTGGTCAGCCGCCGGTTCCGCCGGCTGGTCGACGAGCGCTCCCGCACCGGCGACCTCCAGGAGACCGCCGCGGGCACCGGCGTCGACGCGCCGGAGGTCCCGGCCGGCATCGACCCCGAGACCGGCCGCCCGCGCAAGTTCGCGTACGCCCCCAACCTGGTCGTGGTCGACGGCGGTGCGCCCCAGGTCGCCGCGGCCCAGCGGGCCCTGGACGAGCTCGGCGTCGACGACGTCGCACTCTGCGGCCTGGCCAAGCGGCTCGAGGAGGTATGGCTGCCGGGCGTGGCCTACCCGGTCGTGATGCCGCGGACCAGCGAGGGGCTCTACCTGCTGCAGCGGGTGCGCGACGAGGCGCACCGCTTCGCCATCACCCACCACCGCGGGCGCCGGTCCCGGTCGATGACCGCCAGCGCGCTGGACGGGATACCGGGGCTGGGCGAGACCCGGCGCAAGGCTCTGCTCAAGCAGTTCGGGTCGCTCAAGCGGCTCCGCGCCGCCTCGGCGGCCGAGATCGCCACCGTGCCCGGTGTGGGACCGCGCACGGCGGCCGCAGTGGTCGCCGCGCTCGCGACCGGTGCCGACGTCCCGGCGGGGGTCAACATGGCCACCGGCGAGGTCCTCGACGACGGCGCGGATGACCGACCGGACGACCGTACGACCGGAGGGACCCACCCGTGACCGCCGCCGAGGCGCGCCCGGACGCCGCCCCGCACCTGCCGGAGCTCGCCATCATCACGGGCATGTCCGGGGCCGGGCGCAGCACGACGGCCAACGTGCTCGAGGACCTCGGCTGGTTCGTCGTCGACAACCTGCCACCCGCGCTGCTGCCCACCCTCGCCGAGCTCGGTGGCCGCGCCCGGGGCGACGTCGCGCGGATCGCCGCCGTCGTGGACGTCCGCAGCGGCTCCTTCTTCGCCGACCTGACCGAGGCGCTGGGTCAGCTGGCGGTGCGCGGCTCCGACCCGCGGATCGTCTTCCTCGAGGCATCCGACGAGGCGCTGGTCCGCCGGCACGAGGCGGTGCGCCGACCGCACCCGCTGCAGGGCGAGGGCATGCTCAGCGACGGCATCTCGCGGGAGCGGGCGATGCTGCGCGACCTGAGGGCCGACGCCGACATCGTGCTCGACACCACCAACCTCAACGTGCACGAGCTCGCCGCCAAGGTCGTGCAGTCCTTCGAGCAGGTCTCGCCCGGGCTGCACGTCACGATCATGACCTTCGGCTACAAGTACGGCCTGCCCGTCGACGCCGACCTCGTGCTGGACTGCCGCTTCCTGCCCAACCCGCACTGGGTGCCCGAGCTGCGCCCGCTGACCGGCCAGGACCCAGCGGTCCGCGACTACGTCCTGGCCCAGCCGGGTGCCCGGCCGGTGCTCGACTCCTACGAGCAGGTCCTGGCCCTGGTGGGCGAGGGCTACCTGCGCGAGGGCAAGCGCTACGCGACGGTCGCCATCGGCTGCACCGGGGGCAAGCACCGCTCGGTGGCGATGGCCGAGGAGCTGGTGGCCCGGTTGGCCGCCGGCGGGGTCGACGCCACCGTCGTCCACCGGGACCTCGGCCGTGAGTGAGCCGGTGGCCGAGGGTCCCGCCGGACCGGCGGTGGTCGCGCTGGGGGGTGGCCACGGGCTGGCCGCGTCGCTTCAGGCGCTGCGGCGGGTCACCGACGCGCTCACCGCGGTCGTCACGGTCGCCGACGACGGCGGCTCGAGCGGCCGCCTGCGCCGGGAGCTCGGCGTGCTGCCGCCCGGCGACCTGCGGATGGCGCTGGCCGCGCTGTGCGGCGACGACGAGTGGGGGCAGACCTGGAGCAAGGTCGCCCAGCACCGCTTCCGCAGCGCCGGCGACCTGCACGACCACGCCGTCGGCAACCTGCTGATCGTCGCGCTGTGGGAACTCTTGGGTGACTCGGTGGCCGGGCTGGACTGGGTCGCCCGCCTCCTCGGGGCGCACGGCCGGGTGCTGCCGATGTCGCTGGTGCCGCTGGACATCGAGGCGGTCATGGCGGTCGACGACCCGGTGGCCGCTGCGGAGGGGACCGGCCGGTCGGCGCGCACGGTGACCGTCCGTGGACAGGTGGCGGTGGCCACGACGCCCGGGCGCGTGGTCGGCCTCGGCCTGGTGCCGGACCGGCCTCCCGCCTGCCAGGAGGCGGTGGCTGCCGTGCGCAGCGCCGACTGGGTCGTCCTCGGCCCCGGGTCCTGGTACACCAGCGTGATCCCGCACCTCCTCGTGCCCGACCTCGCCGACGCCCTGTGCTCGACCGCCGCCCGCCGGCTGGTCGTCCTCAACCTGGCGCCCCAGCCGGGCGAGACCGCGGGCTTCGCGCCGGAGACCCACCTGGAGGTGCTGGCGGAGCACGCCCCCGGTCTGCGGCTCGACGCGGTCGTCGCCGACGCGGCCGCCGTGCCGCACCCCGACCGGCTCGCGCGGGTCGCCCGGTCGCTTGGGGCCGAGCTGAGGCTCGACGACCTGGCCCGCGCCGGCCAGCCCGAGATGCATGACCCCGACCGCCTCGGCGCCGTCCTCGGTGCCCTCTTCGCCGATGCCGGTGCCGACGCGGGCGGCCCTGGCGCTGCCCAGGACGCCCGACCGGGACGAACGGATCGGTTCGCCCGGCTCGACCCGCTCTCGACTGACAGGATGTGAGCCCATGGCCATGACCGCCGCCGTCAAGGACGAGCTCGCCCACCTCGAGGTGACCAAGCCCTGCTGCCGCAAGGCCGAGGTGTCGGCGATGCTGCGCTTCGCGGGCGGCCTGCACATCGTCGCGGGTCGCATCGTCGTCGAGGCGGAGGTCGACAACGGCGCCACCGCCCGGCGGCTGCGAAAGGACATCGCCGAGGTCTTCGGCCACCCGTCGGAGGTCGCGGTCGTGGCACCGGGCGGGCTGCGCAAGGGCAGCCGCTACGTGGTGCGGGTCGCCAAGGACGGCGAGGCGCTGGCCCGCCAGACCGGGCTCCTGGACGGGCGAGGGCGCCCCGTCCGCGGCCTGCCGCCGCAGGTCGTCTCGGGCGCGCCGTGCGACGCCGAGGCGGCGTGGCGGGGCGCCTTCCTCGCCCACGGGTCGCTCACCGAGCCGGGCCGGTCCTCGGCCCTGGAGATCACCTGCCCCGGGCCCGAGGCCGCCCTGGCCCTGGTCGGCGCGGCCCGCCGGCTGGGCATCAGCGCCAAGGCGCGCGAGGTGCGCGGGGTCGACCGGGTCGTGGTCCGCGACGGTGACGCGATCGGTGCGATGCTCACCCGGCTCGGCGCCCACGACAGCGTGCTGGCGTGGGAGGAGCGGCGGATGCGCCGCGAGGTGCGGGCGACCGCCAACCGCCTGGCCAACTTCGACGACGCCAACATGCGCCGCTCGGCCCGGGCGGCCGTCGCGGCGGGTGCGCGGGTACAGCGCGCTCTGGAGATCCTCGGCGAGGACATCCCCGACCACCTGCGGGTGGCCGGCGAGCTGCGGCTTGCGCACAAGCAGGCCAGCCTCGAGGAGCTGGGCACCCTGGCCGACCCGCCCATGACCAAGGACGCCGTCGCCGGTCGGATCCGGCGGCTGCTCGCGATGGCCGACAAGCGGGCCGCCGACCAGGGCATCCCCGGGACCGACGCCAACCTGACGCCGGACATGCTCGACGCGTGACATCAGCGCGATCCGCGGAAGAGCGGGCGGGCATCTCGCCAGGTGAGGCGGCCCGACGACGGCCCTGTGGCCTCTCGGTAGGGTCGGACCTGGACGGATGACCGAGAGCGCTGGAGGAGATCGTCGTGACTGTTCGGGTGGGCATCAACGGCTTCGGCCGCATCGGCCGCAACTTCTTCCGCGCCGTCCTCGCTCAGGGCGCCGACATCGAGGTCGTCGGTGCCAACGACCTGACCGACAACAAGACGCTGGCCCACCTGCTCAAGTACGACAGCATCCTGGGCCGGCTGACCGAGCACGTGAGCTACGACGACGAGAACATCGTCGTCGGAGGCCGCAAGATCCGCGCGCTCGAGGAGCGCGACCCGGCCGCACTGCCCTGGAAGGAGCTGGGCGCCGACGTCGTCATCGAGTCCACCGGCTTCTTCACCGACGCGACCAAGGCAAAGGCTCACCTCGACGGTGGTGCGCAGAAGGTCATCATCTCGGCCCCGGCCAAGAACGAGGACTTCACGGTCGTCCTCGGTGCCAACGACGGCGACTACGACCCGGTGAAGCACCACATCATCAGCAACGCCTCCTGCACGACCAACTGCCTCGCCCCGCTGGCCAAGGTCCTGCACGACACGTTCACCATCGAGCGCGGCCTGATGACGACGATCCACGCCTACACCGCCGACCAGAACCTGCAGGACGGGCCGCACAAGGACCTGCGCCGGGCCCGCGCCGCGGCGCTCAACGTGGTGCCCACCAGCACCGGGGCGGCGAAGGCGATCGGCCTGGTCCTTCCCGAGCTCAAGGGCAAGCTCGACGGCTACGCGCTCCGCGTCCCCGTCCCGACCGGCTCGGCCACCGACCTCACCGTCACGGTGGGCCGCGACACCACCGTCGAGGAGGTCAACGCCGCCTACCAGGCCGCGGCCGCCGGCGCCCTCAAGGGTTACCTGACCTACACCGAGGACGAGATCGTGTCGAGCGACATCGTCACCGACCCGTCGTCGTGCATCTACGACTCCAAGCTCACCAAGGTGATCGGCGACCAGGTCAAGGTGGTCGGCTGGTACGACAACGAGTGGGGCTACTCCAACCGCCTCGTCGACCTCGTGTCGCTCGTCGGCGCGTCGCTCTGACCGGCACCGTGCAGACCGTCGACGACCTAGGGGACCTCCGAGGCAAGCGCGTCCTCGTCCGCTCGGACCTCAACGTGCCGCTGGACGGCAGCACCATCACCGACGACGGCCGGATCCGGGCGAGTGCACCGACCATCGCCGACCTCGCCGACCGCGGTGCCCGCGTTGTGGTGTGCGCGCACCTGGGACGGCCCAAGGGCCGGCCGGTGGAGAAGTACAGCCTCGCCCCGGTCGCGAAGCGGCTGGCCGAGGTGCTCGGCCGGCCGGTCGAGTTCGCCACCGACACCGTCGGCGACAGCGCCAGGGCAGCCGTCGACGGGCTGGGCGACGGCGACATCGCCCTGCTCGAGAACCTTCGCTACAACGCAGGCGAGGAGAGCAAGGACGACGCGGAGCGCGGCGCGTTCGCCGACCAGCTCGCCGCTCTCGCCGACGTCTACGTCGGTGACGGCTTCGGTGCCGTGCACCGCAAGCACGCCAGCGTGTACGACGTGCCCCGGCGGCTGCCGCACGCGGCCGGCGAGCTGGTCGAGGTCGAGACCGAGGTCCTGCGCCGTCTCACCGGCGATCCCGAGCGGCCGTACGTCGTCGTGCTCGGCGGCTCCAAGGTCTCGGACAAGCTGGGCGTCATCGACAACCTGCTCGGCTCGGTCGACCGGCTGCTGATCGGCGGCGGCATGGTCTTCACGTTCCTCAAGGCCCAGGGCGACGAGGTCGGCAAGAGCCTGCTCGAGGAGGACCAGCTCGACACCGTCGGGGGCTACCTCGAGCGCGCCGAGGCCAAGGGTGTCGAGATCGTGCTCCCGGTCGACGTCGTCGTCGCCACCGAGGTCTCGGCCGACGCCGAGCACGAGGTGGTCGCCGTCGACGCGATCCCGGCCGACCGCTACGGCCTCGACATCGGCCCCGAGAGCGGCCGGCTGTTCGCGGGGCGGATCGCCGACGCGCGCACCGTCTTCTGGAACGGCCCGATGGGCGTCTTCGAGCTGGCGCCCTACGCGGAGGGAACCCGCGCGGTCGCCCAGGCGCTCACCGAGGTGTCCGCTGCCGGCGGGCTGACCGTGGTCGGCGGAGGCGACTCCGCCGCGGCCGTCCGCAAGCTGGCGTTCGACGAGGGCGCCTTCGGCCACATCTCCACCGGAGGCGGTGCCAGCCTCGAGCTCCTCGAGGGCAAGGACCTTCCGGGGTTGGACGCGCTCGCTGACAGCGACGGAGGTCGTTAGACCCATGGCACGCACCCCGCTGATGGCGGGCAACTGGAAGATGAACCTCAACCACCTCGAGGCCCTGGCGCTGGTCCAGAAGCTCGCCTTCTCGCTGACCGACGAGGACCACGACGCCGTCGAGGTGGTGCTGCTCCCGCCGTTCACCGACATCCGCTCCGTGCAGACGCTGGTCGACGGCGACAAGTACCGCATCCGGTACGGCGCGCAGGACGTCTCACCGCACCCACCGGGCGCCCACACCGGCGACATCGCAGCCTCGATGCTCGCCAAGCTGGGCTGCGGCTACGTCGTCGTCGGGCACAGCGAGCGCCGGGCGGACCACGGCGAGGACGACGCCCTGGTCAACGCCAAGGTGAAGGCGGCGTGTGCTGAGAAGCTGGTCCCGATCCTGTGCGTCGGCGAGCCGCTGCAGGTGCGCCAGGAGGGCGGCCACGTCGGGCACTGCGCCGACCAGCTGGCCGCCGACCTCGACGGCGTCCCGGCCGAGCAGGCGCGGACCATCGTCATCGCCTACGAGCCGGTGTGGGCGATCGGCACCGGCGAGGTGGCCACCCCGGACGACGCCCAGGAGGTCTGCGCGGCGATCCGCACCCGGCTCGCCGAGCTCTACTCCGGCGACCTGGCCGACGGTGTGCGCATCCTCTACGGCGGCTCGGTCAAGGCCGCCAACGTGGCCGGCATCATGGCCCAGGAGGACGTGGACGGCGCGCTCGTCGGCGGCGCGAGCATCGACCCGGACGAGTTCGTCGGCATCGTCCGCTACCGCACGTCGACCGAGGAGCTCGCGGCGTCCTGACCTGTCCGGCCGACCGGTGACGTACCCTGGTCCCTCCCGGTCCTGACGAACGTAAGGCTGAGCCAGCGTGGAGATCGCGTTCCAGATCGTGCTCGTCATCACGAGCCTGCTGATGGTGCTGCTCGTGCTCCTGCACAAGGGCAAGGGCGGTGGGCTGTCCGACCTCTTCGGGGGCGGTGTCTCGTCCTCCCTCGGCGGCTCGTCCGTCGTCGAGCGCAACCTGGACCGGCTCACGATCGGCATCGGCATCCTGTGGCTCGCCTCGATCATCGGACTGGGGCTGCTGCTCAAGAACTGACCGTCCGCGGGTGGACGGGCCGGCACAACACCTCGAGAAGCTGGGGAGCGACGAACGTGGCAAGCGGTAACGCGATCCGGGGCAGCCGTGTCGGTGCGGGCCCCATGGGTGAGGCCGAGCGCGGCGAGGCCGCGCCCCGGTTCCGGCTGTCCTACTGGTGCGCCAATGGCCACGAGACCAAGCCGAGCTTCGCCGAGGAGACCCAGGCGACAGCCCCCGAGGTCTGGGACTGCCCGCGGTGCGGGTTCCCCGCCGGGCAGGACCGCGACAACCCGCCGTCCCCGCCGCGCACCGAGCCGTACAAGACGCACCTGGCCTACGTGAAGGAGCGCCGGACCGAGGCCGACGGGGCCGCGATCCTGGAAGAGGCGCTGGCCAAGCTGCGCGGCCGCTGAGTCTCCCGGGAGCCGCCGCGCCGTGTGACAGGCTGCACCGGCATGAGCGGTCCCCTCAGCGGAGTCCTCGTCGTCGATCTCTCCCGGGCGCTCGCCGGCCCGCACGCGGCGATGATGATGGGTGACCTCGGCGCACGGGTCATCAAGGTCGAGACCCCCGGGGGCGGTGACGACAGCCGCGGCTGGGGCCCGCCGTTCGTCGACGACACCGGGCAGGTGGCCGACCACGGCGAGAGCACCTACTTCTTCTCCTGCAACCGCAACAAGGAGTCGGTGACCGCCGACCTGAAGTCCGCCGAGGGCAAGGAGCTGCTGACCGGGCTGGTCCGACGGGCCGACGTGCTCGTCGAGAACTTCCGGACGGGGGTGCTCGACCGGCTCGGCTTCCCCGTCGAGGTGCTGCACGAGCTGAACCCGCGTCTCGTCGTGCTCTCCATCACCGGGTTCGGCCACGACGGCCCTGAGGGCGGCCGGGCAGGCTACGACCAGATCGCCCAGGGGGAGGCCGGCCTGATGTCCCTCACTGGTCCGGGGCCGGACGACCCCACCAAGGTCGGGGTGCCGATCGGTGACCTGCTCGCCGGCATGTACGGCGCCTACGGCGCGGTGGCCGCCCTGCACGAGAGGGACCGCACCGGCAAGGGCCGTGTCGTCCGGACCTCGCTGCTGGCGGGCATCGTCGGGGTGCACGCCTTCCAGGGCACCCGCTACACCGTCACCGGCGAGGTCCCGCACGGCCAGGGGAACCACCACCCGTCGATCTGCCCCTACGGCCTCTTCCACTGCGCCGACGGGCTGCTGCAGATCGCCGTCGGCAGCGAGGGCCTCTGGCGCAGGCTCGCGCCGGCCTTCGACCTGCCGCTCGACGAGCCCGGCTTCGCCTCCAACGCGGAGCGGGTGCGCAACCGGGACGCCGTCAACGCGGCCCTCGACAGCGCCTTCGCGACGTACGCCCTCGCCGACCTGCTGCCGAAGCTGGCCGAGCTGGGGGTGCCCGCCGGAGAGGTGCGGTCGCTGGACCGGGTCTACGGCTGGGAGCAGACGCGCTCGCAGGGGTTGCTGGTCGAGGTCGAGCACGCGACGGCCGGCCGGATCACGCTGCCCGGCCCGCCGCTGCGCTTCGACGGGATCGACGCGCTGGAGCACACCGCCCCGCCGACCCTGGGCCAGCACGACGAGTCGGTGCGCCGGTGGCTGGCGCAGGACGGCGGACCGACCGACGAGCCGGCGGGCGGGGCGGCCGGGCGGTGACCAGCCCCGATGCCCTCGAGCTGATCGGCGCGGTCCTCGACGAGGGCAGCTGGGTGCGGTGGGACGAGCCGGTCAGGGCGCGACCGGCCGACACGGAGTACGCCGCCGCGCTCGACCGGGCACGGGACCGCACCGGGCTGGACGAGGCCGTCGTCACCGGCGAGGGCCGGGTCCGCGGCCGCCGGGTCGCCGTGGCCGCCTGCGAGTTCGGCTTCCTGGCCGGCTCGATCGGCGTGCATGCCGCGGACCGGCTGGTCCGCGCCGTCGAGCGCGCGACCGACGAGCGGCTGCCGCTGCTGGCCTCGCCCACGTCCGGCGGCACCCGGATGCAGGAGGGCACCGTCGCGTTCCTGCAGATGGTGAAGATCTCGGCCGCGATCGGGCGGCACAAGGCCAACGGCAACCCCTACCTCGTCTACCTGCGCAACCCCACGACCGGTGGCGTCCTCGCCTCGTGGGGCTCGCTCGGGCACGTCACCGTCGCCGAGCCCGGCGCGCTGATCGGCTTCCTCGGGCCCCGGGTCTACGCCGCGCTGTACGGCGCCGAGTTCCCCGCAGGGGTGCAGACGGCGGAGAACCTGCGCGAGCACGGGCTGGTCGACGCAGTGGTCGCCCCGGACGCGATCGCGGATGTCCTCGACCGGGCCCTCAACGTGCTGGCCGCCCCGCTCGAGGGCTCGCCCGACGTCGAGGATCCGGCGGACGACCCGGTCCCCGACCGGCCGGCCTGGGACTCGGTCGTGCGCTCCCGCCGGCCCGACCGGCCCGGGGTGCGCCAGCTGCTGCGGCACGCGGCCCGCGACGTCGTACCACTGCACGGGACCGGGGCGGGCGAGACGGACGCCGGGCTGCTGCTGACGCTGGCCCGCTTCGGCGGGGCGCCCTGCGTCGTGCTCGGTCAGGACCGGTCCCGGCAGGGCCCGGGCACCCCGCTCGGCCCGGCCGGCCTCCGCGAGGCGCGGCGCGGCATGAAGCTCGCCGACGAGCTCAAGCTGCCGCTGCTCACCGTCATCGACACCTCGGGCGCGGCGCTGTCGAAGGAGGCCGAGGAGGGCGGGCTGGCCGGGGAGATCGCCCGCTCGCTGGCCGACCTCGTGCTGCTCGACGCCCCGACCGTCTGCCTGCTCCTCGGCGAGGGGGCGGGCGGGGGAGCGCTCGCCCTGCTGCCCGCCGACCGGGTGGTGTGCGCCCAGCACGGGTGGCTCTCGCCGCTGCCGCCCGAGGGGGCGTCCGCGATCATCCACCGCACGACGGACCGAGCCGCCGAGATGGCCACCGTCCAGGGCGTCCGCTCGCTGGACCTGCTGCGGGACGGGGTCGTGGACCGGGTCGTGGCCGAGCACCCGGACGCCGCCGACGAGCCGGGGCCGTTCCTGGACCGGCTGGCCCGCGTCCTCGAGGCCGAGCTGACCGGGCTGCTCCGCCGCGATCCGCGCACCCGGCTCGCGGCCCGGCTGGCGCGCTACCGCCGCCTCGGGTCCGCACCGGGTGCCCCCTAGGGTGACCGCATGAGCAGGCTGCGCGCGCTGATCGCCCTCGGTGGCAACGCGATGACCGGCCAGGGTGGCGACGCCGCGCCGGCCGAGCAGGACCGCGCGATCAGGTTCGCCATGGACCGGGTGGCCGACCTCGTCGGCGAGGGCGTCGACGTGCTGCTCACCCACGGCAACGGCCCGCAGGTCGGCAACCTGCTGGTCAAGAACGAGCTCGCTGCCCACGTGGTCCCACCGGTGCCGCTCGACTGGTGCGGCGCCCAGACGCAGGGGACGATCGGCTTCCTGGTGCTCGACGCCCTCGAGTCGGCGCTGGCCGCCCGGGGGCTGGAGACGCGGGTCGCCGCCGTCGTGACCCGGACCCTGGTCGACGGCCAGGACCCCGGCTTCGGCAAGCCGACCAAGCCGATCGGGCGCTACCTGCCGGAGCCGCAGGCCCGGGCGCTGATGGACCACGGCCAGGTATGGGAGGACCGCGGAAGCCGCGGCTGGCGGCGGGTCGTCGCATCGCCCGAGCCGCTCGAGATCCTCGACGCCCCCGCCATCGCCGCGCTGGCCGCGGCCGGCTACGTCGTGCTCGGGGCCGGCGGCGGCGGCATCCCGGTGGTGCGCGGCCGGGACGGCGTCCTGCGCGGCGTCGAGGCGGTCATCGACAAGGACCTCTCCGCCGCGCTGCTGGCGCGGTCGGCCGACGTGGACGTGCTGGTCATCGCCACCGACGTCGAGCACGTCGTGCTCGGCTGGGGGACCGACGACCAGCATCCGATCGGCCGGGTGAGCGCCGAGGAGATGCGCCGCATCCAGAAGGAGCACGACTTCGCCAGCGGGAGCATGGGGCCAAAGGTCGAGGCAGCCCTGCGCTTCGTCGAGGCCGGCGGCACCCGGTCGGTCATCTCGTCGCTGGAGAACATCGAGCAGGCCGTGCACGGCAGGGCCGGCACCGTCATCGAGCCCGAGAGGCAGTGAGCTACATGGCCACCCCGCAGCCCGTCGAGGTGCACAAGGTCCCGATCGAGAGCGTGTCCGACGCGTCCGGCCTGGCCCGGCTGATCGACGACGGTGCGATCGAGGCGGACCGGGTCATCGCCGTCATCGGCAAGACCGAGGGCAACGGCGGCGTCAACGACTACACCCGGATCATCGCCGACCGGGCCTTCCGCGAGGTGCTCGAGGCCAAGGGCAAGCGGCCGATGGAGGACATCAAGCAGATCCCCATCGTGTGGTCCGGCGGCACCGACGGCGTCATCTCGCCGCACGCGACGATCTTCGCGACAACCGACCCCGGCAAGGTGCCCGCGACCGACGAGCCCCGCCTCTCGGTCGGCTACGCGATGAGCGACCAGATCCACCCCGAGGACATCGGCCGCCTCCCGATGGTCGAGAAGGTCGCGGCCGGGGTGAAGGTCGCGATGGAGCGGGCCGGCATCACCGACCCTGCCGACGTGCACTATGTGCAGACCAAGACGCCGCTGCTCACACTCGAGACCATCACCGACGCCAAGCGGCGTGACCAGGACGTGTGGACCGAGGACACCCTGAAGTCGATGGACGTCTCCAACTCGACGACGGCGCTGGGCATCGCGGTCGCCCTGGGCGAGATCGAGATGCCCAAGGCCGAGCAGATCCACAAGGACCTCTCGCTCTACTCGTCCGTCGCGTCCTGCTCGTCGGGCGTCGAGCTGGACCAGGCGCAGATCGTGGTCCTGGGCAACGTGCGCGGCGTCGGCGGCCGGTTCCGCATCGGGCACAGCGTCATGAAGGATGCGCTGGACGCCGATGGGGTGTGGGAGTCGATCCGCAGCGCGGGCCTCGACGACCTGCCGGAGCGCCCGCGCACCAGCGACCTGGGCGACCGGGTCGTCAACATCTTCTGCAAGTGCGAGGCCGACCCGACCGGCAGGGTGCGCGACCGGCGCAACATCATGCTCGACGACTCCGACGTGCACTGGCACCGCCAGATCAAGTCGTGCGTCGGCGGCGTGGTCGCGTCGGTGACCGGTGATCCGGCGGTCTTCGTGTCGGTGGCGGCCGTCCACCAGGGCCCGTCAGGCGGCGGCCCGGTCATCGCCATCGTCGAGCCCTGACGACGTACGTCGTCGTTGCCCGTGCCGAAGCCTTACCGCCGCATCCCCGACCCGGGGTTCGCCGGTGACACCGGAGGAGCCGACCCGAACCTCGCTGACGCGCTCGAGGCGGTCGCGGCGGACCCCGGCCGCCAGCCGGAGGTCCTGGCGGCCCTGCACGGCGCCCGGGTGCTCGCCGCCGTCGGGGCAGTGGCGACGGAGACCGCGCCAGGGGCGGGTGTCCACCTCGCCGACAAGGAGGCCGACATCGCCCTCGCGCTCCTCGACGACGGCGCGGGCCGCCGGGCGCTGCCGGTCTTCTCCAGCGTCGCCACCCTGGCGCGCTGGGACCCGCGGTCCCGCCCGGTGCCGGTCGAGGGGTCGCGGGCTGCCGCCGTCGCCCAGGCCGAGGGGGCCCAGGACCTGGTGGTCGATCTTGCCGGGCCGGTGCCCGTCGTCCTGGGGGAGCGGGAGGTCCGCGCGCTGCTTCGGCCGATGCCGACCGTGCCGGCGTACGCCGACAGGCAGCTCACCCGGACGCTGAGCGCGGTCCTCGGCCACGAGCCCGGCCTCTCGGCCGCCTGGATCGGCCCGTATCCCGGGACCGACGCCCGGCTCAGCGTGGCCGTGGCCGCGGACCAGGACCCGGTCGCCGTCGCCCAGGCCGTCGCCGGCCGGCTGGCGGCCCTGGCCCGGACCAGCGTCCTCGGCCTGGACCTGGCGGTCGTCCCGGCCGGCTGGACGCCCCCGCGAGGGCACCGGCAGCTCGCCACCGAGCAGGACCGACCATGATCGGGCCGGGGGGACCGGACGCCCGGGCCAGTCGCGCGCCCACGATCACCGGTTTCTCCCTCTCCGCCCGCGGCTGGTACCCTGTCCGGCGACCCACCCGTGCCCGCCCTCACCGGCGAGCCGGGTGCGCAAGCGGAGGTCCTCCTCCCACCCGCACGACCGCCGCACCACCGCACCACAGGTCGTCGGGTCCCGGTCCGGTCGGCCACCCCCGGGTGGCCCGACCCGGCGTCGCCGCCCGCGCCCGACCGCGCGGACTGTCCGGCGCCGGCTGGGTGTTGAGGCTTCCGTGAGCTCCGGTCACGGGAGCCTTTCTCGTGTCCGGGGTCCGTCAGGAAACACGAGTGGAAGCCTGAGGAGGCCCCATCAGCACTGAGCCCAGGATCAACGACCGCATCCGCGTCAACGAGGTGCGCCTGGTCGGTCCGAACGGTGAGCAGGTCGGCATCGTCGCCATCGGCGACGCGCTCCGGCTGGCGCAGGAGGCAGACCTCGACCTCGTCGAGGTGGCCCCCATGGCCCGCCCGCCGGTCTGCAAGCTCATGGACTACGGCAAGTTCAAGTACGAGTCGGCGCAGAAGGCCCGCGAGGCCCGCAAGAACCAGGTCAACACGGTCATCAAGGAGATGAAGCTCCGGCCGAAGATCGACCCGCACGACTACGCGACCAAGAAGGGTCACGTGGTCCGGTTCCTCAAGCAGGGTGACAAGGTCAAGATAACGATCATGTTCCGTGGTCGCGAGCAGTCCCGCCCCGAGCTGGGGTTCCGGCTGCTGCAGCGCCTCGCCGAGGACGTCCAGGAGCTCGGGTTCGTCGAGTCCGCGCCGAAGCAGGACGGCCGCAACATGATCATGGTGCTGGGTCCGACGAAGAAGAAGGCCGACGCCCGCGCCGAGAAGGCCGCCGACCGAGCCCGCCGCGCCGAGACCGCGCCGGAGGGCGAGACCGAGCCCGAGGTGACGCAGGCGACGCAGGCGACGGAGTCGGAGGCGACCGCGCCGGCCGCCGAGCCGGCTCCCGCGCCGGACGCCGAGGTCCCGGCACCGACCGAGGCGCCGACCGCGGCCGCGTCGTCGGAGCAGCCGGTCGCCTGACCGGTCGCACGCTCAGCCCCCCGAGCAAGCCCAGCAGCACCAGCACCACCCACGACACGCACCGATTGAGGAGAACCCGGCCGTCATGCCGAAGAACAAGACGCACAGCGGGACCAAGAAGCGCTTCCGCCTGACCGGCTCCGGCAAGGTCATGCGCCAGCAGGCCAACCGCCGGCACCTCTTGGAGAACAAGCCCTCCAAGCGCACCCGCGCCCTGGCCCTCGACGTCGAGACCTCCAGCTCCGACGTCAAGAAGGTCAAGCGCCTTCTCGGCAAGTAGCCGACGACCCCCACGACCAAGGAGAGTTTCAGTGGCACGCGTCAAGCGGGCGGTCAACGCCCACAAGAAGCGCCGGGTCGTCCTCGAGCGGGCGAGCGGCTACCGCGGGCAGCGGTCCCGCCTCT
>Ga0126307_10000652_pt1 | contig 22537 bp, 25 predicted proteins | sample Plot28_FD_89955 | JGI IMG/M metagenome (GOLD analysis project Ga0126307, IMG submission 89955) | Serpentine soil microbial communities from UC McLaughlin Reserve, CA, USA - Plot28 | ecosystem: Environmental > Terrestrial > Soil > Grasslands | place: USA: UC McLaughlin Reserve, Lake County... | reverse complement strand
GGCGTCAGCCGCCAACGTCGCCTACTACGCGCGGTTCGGGTTCCTCCCGGTGCGCGAGGTCGAACTGCCCGACGGCGGCCCGCAGTGCTGGCTGCTCCGCCGCGAGCCGAAACGTTTCACCGAGCGCAAGGAGACCGCCTGATGGCCGCACCGGAGATTCTCTTGGTGGTCGCCGCCGGGTTAAAAAAGAAACGCTCGGTGGCGCTGCGCTTCGGCCGCGAGGGTGCGGCCGTCGGCCTGGTGGCGCGGTCTAAGGAGTCTGCCGAGGCGCTCGCCGCCGAGCTGCGGGCCGTGGGAGCGCCGGAGGTGGCACTGGCGGCCGGCGACGTCGGGGACGAGGCGGCCCTGCGCGCCGCCCTCGGTGAGCTGCGCGAGCGCCTGGGGCCTGCGACGGCGACGGTCTACAACGGCTCCGCCTTCGTCCAGGGGTCCGGCTTGACGCTGGCACCGGCGGACCTGCGCCTCGCCGTGGACGTCGGCGTGACCGGGGCCATGGTCACCGCCCAGGAGGTGGTGCCCGCGATGCGCGCGGCCGGCCGCGGCACCCTGCTGCTCACCGGCAGCGTCGCCGCCGACCGGGCGTCCACCAGCGCCACCGCCGTCGGGGTCGCCAAGGCGGCGCTGCGCAACCTGGCGCTGTCCCTGCACAAGGAGCTGGAGCCCGACGGCGTGCGCGTCACGACCGTCACGATCGACGGCGTCCTGCAGGGCCCCGATGCCCTCGACCTCGACGAGATCGCCGACCTCTACTGGCGGCTGCACACGCAGCCCGACCCGCCCCCGGCCGTCGTGGTCCACCCCGGTTGAGCGAACCCGGACCAGGCCGTCCGCGTCATCTCTGATGTATGGCGGCGGCGTCCAGCGCCCCGCCGCGACATAGGGAGGCGATGGCGATGTCGAACGAGTCAGTGAAGACGCTGCGACGTCGGGGGTGGCGAGTCATGGGCGTCGGGGTCGCCGCCACGGCCCTCGTCCTGTCCTGGCCGACCGGACCGACGGCGAGCGCCGGGACGGCGACCATGTCCGGCCCGCGCACCCTCAGCGCCGCGGTCGGCAACACCTTCGGCGGAATCTCGGCCCAGGGTCAGTCCGTGATCGTCGACCTGAACTCGACCCGGCGCAAGGTGGTCCGGACGGCGCTGACCCTCGAGCTGGCCTGCACCTCCGGCGGCGAGTTCTGGTTCAAGGACAAGTACTTCGACCTCGCAGTCACCCGGCGCGGAACCTTCCGCACCTCGTTCGGCCCCACCACGGAGCGCAACGACGACGGGACGACGTCCGATTACTCCGGCCGCATCGCCGGATCCCTCAACGACACCCGGACCCGGCTCACCGGCGTCTGGCGCATCGTGGTGGTCGACCACGACGCGGCCGGCACGGTGACCGACACCTGCGACTCGGGGCTTGTCTCCTGGAAGGCGAAGAACTAGGCACGGCACGGGCTGCCGTCCTCGACCGCCCGCATCCGATAACCGTTTGCGGCGATCCCTAGCGTGGTCGAGTGCTGACTCCGCCGGACGGGCTGACCGAGCACGACCTCGTCGGCGTGCTGCGCAGGCACTGGCGTATCGACGTCGCGGGGCTGCACTACGCGCCCCTCGGATGGGGCAGCCACCACTGGGTGCTGACTGGCCGGGACGGGTCCGCGCGGTTCCTGACGGTGGACGAGCTCGACGCCCGGCGGGACCGCGCGGCAGAGCCTCGCGACGCGGTGCTCGCGCGCCTTGCGTCGGCATTCGGTGCGGCCCGCGCGCTGGCCGACACCGGCAGGGAGCTGGTCGTCGCACCGGCTCCGGGTGAGGACGGCAGCCTCGTGGCGCCGGTGGCCGACAGGTTCGCCGTCGCCGTCTACCCGTTCGTCGAGGGCGAGAGCTTCTCGTGGGGGCAGCCGATGTCCACCGAGCACCGGGCTGCGCTGCTCGACATGGTCGTCGAGGTGCATGCCGCGCCGGCCGAGGTGCGGGACCGCGCGCCCGTCGACGACTACGCGATCCAGCACCGCGATGCGCTCGAGGCGGCGCTGCACGACGGTGCCGAGGGTGCTGCAGCGAGCCCCACCGGGCCCTACGCCGCGCAGGTCGCTCGGCTGGTGGCCGACCACGCGTCGGCTCTGCGGGCGGCGCTGACGACGTACGACGACCTGGTCGATCGGGCGCGGCGGCGCACGGAGGCAGCCGTCGTCCTCACCCACGGCGAGCCGCACCCGGGCAACACGATGCGCACTGCCGACGGTTGGCGCCTGATCGACTGGGACACCGCCCGGGTGGCCCCGCCGGAGCGCGACCTGTGGTCGATGGACCCCGGGGACGGGTCGGTGCACGAGGCGTACGTCGCCGCCACCGGACGCCAGCTGAGTCCCACGGTGCTGGAGCTCTATCGGCGACGGTGGGACCTGTCCGACGTAGCGGTCGACGTGGCGCGGTTCCGGCGACCGCACCGAGGGGACGACGAGGACGCCAAGGCGTTCGGCATCCTGCGCGGTCAGGTCGGTGCGGTCGCCGACGCGTGACTGTCAGGCGCCGGGCATCGGCAGCAGCTCGAAGATCTCGACCTGGAACCGGCCCTTGCCGTCGGCGAGGAACGGGTGCTTGTCAACGTGGGCCTTCGCGACCTCGAGCGTGTCGGCCTCGACGACCGAGTAGCCGTTCTGGTCGCTCGCGGTCCCGACCGAGCCGTCGTCGACGACGGCGGTGCTGGTGCCGAACGGCTGGCCCGGGTCGACGAGGGCCGGCCCGACGCGCTGCATCCAGTCGGTCCAGGCGGCGAGCGACTCGGCACCCTGCTCGGGCGTGAAGTCCTCCATCGGTGTCGCCGGCCCGCGGTAGAGGAACATGAACCGTGCCATCTCGGTCTCCTTCCGGGGCCGCGCCGTCCGCGCCCTCCACCCGTCCGACGGACGAGGTCGGCGTGGATCGACACCTGCCGGCGGACATCTCTCGCCGGATGTGGGACATGTCCGCCCTGTCGTGCGGCGCGCGTCGCAATGGCAGGCCAGACTCCCCTCATGGACCTGCGCTGGGACGCCGTGACCGTCGACTGCCGGGACCCGCAGGGGCTGGCGCGCTTCTGGTGCGCGCTGCTGGGCGTGGAGGTGCGCGGCACCTGGGAGCAGTACGTCGGCCTGACCCCGACGGCTCCGGGACTTCCGCGACTGGTGTTCCAGCGGACGTCGGACCCCCGGCCGGCCAAGAACACGCTGCACCTCGACCTGCACGTCCCGGCCGACGACCTGCCGGCCGCGGTGGAGCACGCCCTCGGCCTCGGGGCGACGCTGGTGCACCAGCACGACGAGGACGCGGTCACCTGGCGGACGCTGGCCGACCCCGAAGGCAACGTGTTCTGCCTCGTCGCCGACTGAGCGGCTCGGTCGGGCGCCGGAACACCCAGCGGCGGAGCATCAGGAAGCGCGCCGGGCCTTCGTCGATGGGCATGGCAGCACCGTCGGACCTGGTGCTGTGCGACGGCTGTGACCCACCTGCACGGCTGCTCCACGTCGGACGCGTGTCGTCGTCCCGTGCGAAGCGAGTGAGCGGCGGGCGTGAGGGATGCTCGACGCGGTGGTCCGGGCAGCGATGACTCGCAGCGCGGTGCCAGGTCTTGAGGTACATCCACCGACCGCGGGCGAACCATGGAGGCACCTGTGAAGCTGTTGCTCACGTCCGGAGGCGTCACGAACCCCAGCATCCGGTCGGCGCTCGTGCAGCTCCTCGGCAAACCGATCGCCGAGTGCAGGGCCCTCTGCGTGCCGACCGCGCAGTGGGGTCACCCCATGTGCGGTCCGGCATCGGTGCGGGGCTTGATCGCCGGCGAGCCGGACTTCCCTCACTTGACCGGCTTGGGATGGGCCTCGCTCGGCGTCCTCGAGCTGACCGCACTGCCCACCATCGGCGCAGATCGGTGGCTGCCGTGGGTCCGCGAGGCCGACGTACTGCTCGTCGACGGCGGCGACGCGACGTACCTGTGCCACTGGATGCGCGAGTCCGGGCTTGCGGAGCTGCTGCCGTCACTGTCCGACAAGGTGTGGGTCGGGGTGAGCGCCGGCAGCATGGTGATGACGCCGCGGATCGGTGCGGCCTTCGTCGAGTGGCCGTTTGCGCCGGACGACCGCACGCTGGGAGTCGTTGACTTCTCGATCTTCCCGCACCTGGACGCCTTCCCCGACAACAGCCTGGCTGACGCGGAGCGGTGGGCGGCGGACATCGGCGGCCCGGCCTATGCCATCGACGAGCAGACGGCCGTCATGGTCGTCGACGGCGCCGTCGAGGTGGTGTCCGAGGGACAGTGGACCCAGTTCGGGTGATTGCTGCGCGCGGCACTCGAGCCGGCTGCTGTGCCCCCGGCCCGCTGCTGTCCCCTCGCTGCAGCGGGCCGGTCGCCTGGCACCGTAGTGGTGCTGTCGACCCGGTGGGTCAGTGCGCCTTGTCGTAGGCCTCGACGACGGTGGCCGGGATGCGGCCGCGCTCGTTGACCTTGTGGCCGTTCTTGCGGGCCCACTCGCGGATCTCGGCGGTGCGGTTGTCGCCGCCGCCACCACGGCGGGAGCCCCGCGCGGCGCGGCCGCCGGAGGACCGGCCGCCGACCCGGCGCGCCTGGCCGACGTACTGCGCGAGCGCGTCGCGGAACGACTTGGCGTTCTTGGTGCTCAGGTCGATCTCGTAGGAGACGCCGTCGAGGGAGAAGGAGACGGTCTCGTCGGCAGAACCGCCGTCGATGTCGTCGACGAGCAGGACGGTGACTTTCTGCGCCATGGGGAATTCACTCCGGCAGGAAAGAGGGGAATTGCTGGTGCGCGAACCCTAGCGCCATTCCGGCACATAGATGCAATCGAACACTGCATTTCCCCTCGGCGCATTCCGGCGAAGGCGTTCCAACGGACCGCGGTAATTCAGCGTGCACTGCGTCTCGGGGCTGGCGTTTCCCTGGGAAAACGCCCCAAAGGGCGGCTATTCGTCGTGCTCCTCCTGCTCCTGCTGCTCCTCGGCCCGGGCCCGCCGCCGCACGGCCAGCACGATCGCCACGAAGGCGCCGCCGACGACGACCGGGGGCAGCAGGGCCGCGATCACGTCCACTAGCTGCCCTCGGGGCGCAGCAGCGGAAATGCAATCGTCTCCCGGATCGGCTTTCCGGTCAGGAGCATGATCAGCCGGTCGATTCCGAGACCCATTCCGCCCTGCGGCGGCATGCCGAACTCCATCGCGCGCAGGAAGTCCTCGTCCAGCTGCATCGCCTCGGGGTCGCCGCCGGCGGCCTTGAGCGACTGCTCCTCGAGGCGGCGCCGCTGCTCGACCGGGTCGTTGAGCTCGGAGTAGGCCGGGGCCAGCTCGACGCCGTTGACGATGAGGTCCCAGGCCTCCACCAGACCGGGCACCGAGCGGTGCGGCTTGGCGAGCGGCTTGACCTCGGCCGGGTAGTCCGTGACGAAGGTGGGCTGCACCAGGGTGTGCTCGACGAGCTGCTCGTAGAGCTCGACGACCACCTCGGCGGCGCCCCATGACGGCTGCAGCGCGACGTCGTGGCTGTCGGCCAGCTTGCGCAGCGTCTCGACCGGCGTGTCGACGTCGACGTCCTGGCCGACTGCGCGTGAGACCGCCTCGAGGATCGGCAGCCGCTCCCACCCGACCGCCAGGTCGAGCCCGCCGCCGGTGCCGTCCGGCACCACGGTCGTGCCGAGCAGCGCCTGCGCGGCGTCCAGGACGATCTCGCGGGTCAGCTCGGCCATCGAGTCGTAGTCGCCGTACGCCTGGTACACCTCGAGCATCGTGAACTCCGGGCTGTGCGTGCCGTCGACGCCCTCGTTGCGGAAGTTGCGGCCGATCTCGTAGACCCGGTCCAGCCCGCCTACCACCAGCCGCTTGAGGTAGAGCTCGATCGCGATCCGCAGGTACATCGGCTGGTCGAACGCGTTGAGGTGGGTCGCGAACGGCCGGGCCGCGGCGCCGCCGTGCAGCGGCTGCAGCAGCGGGGTCTCCACTTCGAGGAAGTCGTGCCGGTCCATCGTCGAGCGTACGGAGCGCAGGACGGTCGCCCTGGCCCGCACCATGTCGCGGGACTCGGCGTTGACGGCCAGGTCGACGTAGCGCATGCGGACCCGGGCCTCCGGGTCGGTGAGGCCCTTGTGCTTGTCCGGCAAGGGGCGCAGCGCCTTGGCGACCATCGTCCAGGCATCGGCCAGGACGGACAGCTCACCGCGCTTGCTGGAGATGACCTCGCCCTCGACCCCGACGTGGTCGCCCAGGTCGACGTCGCCCTTCCAGTGCGCCAGCGCCTCCTCGCCGACCCGGTCCAGCGAGACCATCACCTGCACCTCGCCGGTGCCGTCGCGCAGCGTCGCGAAGCACAGCTTGCCGCCGACCCGGGACAGGACGACCCGCCCGGCCACCGCGACCTGCTCGCCGGTGTGCTCGTCGACGTCGAGGTCCGGGTGCGCGGCGCGCAGGTCGGCCATCGTGGTGGTGCGCGGGACGGTCACCGGGTAGGGCTCCACGCCTCGCTCGCGCATCCGGTCGAGCTTCTCCCGGCGGACGCGCATCTGCTCGGGCAGCTCGTCGCTCACCCGGCAAGGCTATCGACCCCCGCTGCACCTCGTTGACTGGCGCGAAGTGACCACCGCGCGGCGGCTGCAGTGGCGATTTCGCGCCAGTCGAGGCTCAGGGCTGGTTGCGTTCGTAGACCAGGCGGAGGCCGACCAGGGTGAGCCACGGCTCGTGCACGTCGATGACACCCGACTCGTCGAGCACCATCGGGGCCAGACCGCCGGTGGCGATGACCGTCACGTCGTCGGCGTCCCCGTCCGGCCCGACGATCTCGGCGGACATCCGGGTCACCACGCCGTCCACCTGGCCGGCGAAGCCGTAGAGGATGCCGGCCTGCAGGGCCTCGACGGTGTTGCGGCCGATGACCGATCGCGGCCGGGCGAGCTCCACCCGGCGCAGCTGCGCGCCACGGGCGCCCAGCGCCTCCACGGAGATCTCGATGCCGGGCGCGATGGCGCCGCCGAGGTACTCCCCCTTGGCCGACACGGCGTCGAAGGTCGTCGCGGTGCCGAAGTCGACGACGATGCACGGCCCGCCGAAGAGCTCGACTGCCGCGAGCGCGTTGACCACCCGGTCGGTGCCGACCTCCTTGGGGTTGTCGGTAAGGACCGGCACACCGGTGCGCACGCCCGGCTCGACGACGACCGCGGGCACGTCGCCGTAGTAGCGCACGCAGACCTCTCGCATCTCGTGCAGGACCGACGGCACGGTGGAGCAGAGCGCGATGCCGTCCACCGTGGCGTCGGTGCGCCGCGCGACCTCCTCGTGCTGGGCGAGCAAACCGCGCAGGACCACGGCGATCTCGTCCGCGGTCCGGTGCGCCTCGGTGGCGATCCGCCAGTGCTCGAGCAGCTCGGGCCCGTCGAAGAGCCCGAGCACGGTGTGGGTGTTGCCGACGTCGATCGCGAGCAGCATCAGGCCGGCCCTGTGCGCAGGTCGCAGGCGATGTCGAGGATCGGCGCCGAGTGGGTGAGTGCACCGACGGCGAGGTAGTCCACGCCGGTCTCCGCCACCTCGCGGGCGTTGTCCAGCCGCAGCCCGCCGCTGGCCTCCAGCCGGGCTCGCCCGGCGACCAGCTCGACGGCCCGGCGCATGTCGGCGACCGGCATGTTGTCGAGCAGCACCAGATCGGCGCCGGCCTCCACGGCCTCCACGGCGTCGTCGACCGAGTCGCCCTCCACCTCGACCGGCACGTCCGGGAACGCCGCCCGCACCGCCCGGAACGCCTCAGCCACGCCCCCAGCGGCGACGACATGGTTGTCCTTCACCATCGCCGCGTCCGACAGCGACATCCGATGGTTGACGCCGCCGCCGCAGCGCACCGCGTACTTCTCCAGCGCCCGCAGGCCGGGCGTGGTCTTGCGGGTGTCGCGGACCGCGGCCCCGGTGCCCTCGACGGCGTCGGCCCAGGCGCGGGTCAGGGTCGCGATGCCCGACATCCGGCACAGCAGGTTGAGGGCGGTCCGCTCACCGGTCAGCAGCCCGCGGGTGGCCGCAGTGAGCGACATCAGCACGTCGCCCCTGCGCACCCGGGCGCAGTCCTCGGCCAGCCAGGTGATCTCGACGGCGTCGTCGGTGGCGACCTCGAAGACCGCTGCCGCCACCGGCAGCCCGGCGACGAGGCCGTCGGCGCGGGCCACCAGGTCGGCGGTCGACTCCTGGTCGAAGGGCACGGTCGCCACGCTGGTCACGTCGAGCCCGCCGTCGAGGTCCTCGTCGAGCGCGCGGGTGACGACCTCGAGGACGTACGTCGTCGCGAGCCCGGCTGCGACCAGCCGGGCGGCGGTGTCGTCGGACAGGCCCACCGGGTCGCCCGGCCGGTCAGCAGTCGGTCCAGCCGCAGTCATCAGTCGTGCTCCTCCACACCCATCGAGATCGTGCCGTCGACGAGCCGGGTCAGCAGGTGGGCCCGCCAGTGCTCGTCGTCGCGGTCGGGGAAGTCCTGGCGCCAGTGGCTGCCGCGGGTCTCCTCGCGCTCAAGCGCCGCACCGGCGAGCGCGCTGGCCACCAGGTGCAGGTTGGTCGCCTCCCACGCCTCCGTGCACGGCTCGGTGCTGGTGCGCAGCCGCAGCTCCGTCAGGTCGGTCATCGACGTGCCGACGCTCTCGCGGTCCCGCAGCACACCGACCCCTCGGGACATCGTGCGGGCGACCTCGCCGCGTACCGACGGGTCGAGCAGGCCGGGCGCCAGCGGCTCCCCCTCGCCCTGGACGTCGACGGTGGGGGGCAGGTCGACCGGCTCGGCCTGCGTGGGCAGCTCGCGGCCGAGGTGCTCGGCGATCCGGCGGCCGAACACCAGCCCCTCGAGCAGCGAGTTGGAGGCCAGCCGGTTGGCGCCGTGGACGCCGGTGCAGGCGACCTCGCCGCATGCGTAGAGGCCGGGCACGCTGGTCCGGCCGTGCAGGTCGGTGCGCACCCCGCCGGAGGCGTAGTGGCAGGCCGGCGCGACCGGGATCAGGTCGTTGACCGGGTCGATGGCGTGCTCGCGACAGCTCGCCAGGATGGTGGGGAAGCGCACCCGCCACCTGTCCTCGCCGAAGTCGCGCGCGTCGAGGCACACGTGGTCGGCGCCGGTCTCGCGCATCCGGGTCATGATCGCCTTGGCCACGACGTCACGCGGCGCGAGGTCGGCCATCGGGTGGAGGCCCTGCATGAAGGCCACGCCGTCCTGGTCGCGCAGCACGGCGCCTTCGCCACGCACCGCCTCCGACACCAGCGGCTGCTGGCCGCGTGACCCGTCGCCCAGCCAGAGCACGGTGGGGTGGAACTGCACGAACTCCAGGTCGGTCACGACCGCGCCGGCCCGCAGCGCCACGGCGACGCCGTCACCCGTCGACACCGACGGGTTGGTCGTCGAGGAGAAGACCTGCCCCAGGCCTCCCGTGGCCAGGACGACCGCCCGCGCGCGCACCGCGCCGACGCCGTCGCGCCGGCCTGTACCGATCACGTGCAGGGTGAGCCCGCACACCGCACCCTCGGCCGACCTCAGGAGGTCGAGGACGAGCGCGTGCTCGACGACCTCGATGTCGTCCTCGGCATGCAGGGCGGCGATCAGCGCGCGCTCGATCTCGAGCCCGGTCGCGTCGCCGCCGGCGTGGGCGATGCGGTCGCGGTGGTGCCCGCCCTCGCGGGTCAGTGCGATGCCGCCGCCGGAGGTGCGGTCGAACTTGGTGCCGATCTCGACCAGCTCACGGACCCGTGCCGGTCCCTCCTGGACGAGGACCCGCACCGCGTCCTCGTCGCAGATGCCGACGCCGGCGACCAGGGTGTCCTCGAGGTGCTGCTCCGGGGTGTCGCCCTCGCCCAGCGCCGCGGCGATGCCGCCCTGCGCCCATCGGGTGGAGCCGGCATCGAGGTACGTCTTGGTGACGAGGAGCACCCGGCCGCCGGTCGTCCGGCGCGCGGCCAGCGCGGTGGTCAGGCCGGCGATGCCCGACCCGACCACCACCACGTCGACCTCGGTGGTCCAGCCCGCCTCGGGTGCGAGCAGCCGGTGCCGCAGCGGCAGGCGGGCCATCAGGCGGCCGCCCCGAAGGTGACCATCACGTTGTCGATCAGCCGGGTGGAGCCGACCCGGGCGGCCACCGCGAGCAGCGCCTCGCCGGCGTAGTCCTCCGGCACCGGGCGCAGGTGCACGGGGTCGACCAGGGCGAGGTAGTCGAGGCCGACGGACTTCTCGCCGCCGAGCACCTCGTGGGCCGCTGCCAGCACGGCCGCAGGACCGTGGCCGGCCACCGACCGGCCGGCGTGCAGCGCGCCGGACAGCGTCAGCGCCGCGTCGCGGTCGGCCGCGGTCAGATAGGTGTTGCGGCTGGACAGCGCCAGCCCGTCGGGGTCACGGACCGTCGGCACCGCGACGACCTCGACCGGGAAGTCGAGGTCCTGGCACATCCGGCGGATCAGCAGCAGCTGCTGGGCGTCCTTCTGCCCGAAGTAGGCGACGTCCGGCCCGGTCAGGTGCAGCAGCTTGGCTACAACCGTGAGAACGCCGTCGAAGTGCCCCGGCCGCGAGTCGCCCTCGAGGATCTCGCCCAGCGGGCCGGCCTGCACCCGCACCTGCGGCTGGTCGCCCAGCGGGTAGACCTCAACGACCGACGGCGCGAAGACCAGGTCCACGTCCTCGGCCGCGCACAGCTCGACGTCGGTCTCGAGCGTCTTGGGGTAGCGCGAGAGGTCCTCCCCCGGCGCGAACTGCAGCGGGTTGAGGAAGACGGTGACGACGATGACCGCGCAGCGGCGGCGGGCCACCCGGATCAGCTCCCGGTGGCCGTCGTGCAGGGCGCCCATCGTCATGACGACCCCGATCTCGCCGTCCCGGTTGGCAAGGGCGCCGCGGAGCTCGGCGCGGGTCTGGACGAGACGGGTCGTCATCGGTCGGGCGCTCCTTCGGCGAGGACGTCGAGCAGGGCACCTGCGGCGTCGGTGCGCAGCACGCCGGCCGCGAGCGCCCGGTCAGCCGTGAGCCGGGCCATCGCGAGGTACGCAGCGGCCGTGTGCGGCGACACCTCGCGCAGGGCGGCCAGGTGTGCCGCGACCGTGCCGGCGTCGCCCCGGGCGACCGGCCCGGTCAGGGCCGCGTCGCCCGCGCGCAGCGCGTTGTCCATGGCGGCCCCCAGCAGGGCGCCGAGCATCCGCTCCGGGTCGCCGACCCCGCTGCGCCGCAGCAGGTCCACCGACTCGTTGACCAGGGTCATCAGGTGGTTGGCGCCCCCGGCCAGGGCCGCGTGGTAGAGCACCCGCTGGTCCTCGTCGACCCACTGCGGGTCGCCGCCCATCTCGAGCACCAGCGCCTCGGCGATCGGGCGCAGCGCGTCGGGCGCCGTCACGCCGAAGCAGGCACCGGGCAGCCGCGCCAGGTCGTCCGGGCGGCCGGTGAAGGTCATCGCCGGATGCAGTGCGAGCGGCAGCGCCCCGGCCGCCGTGGCCGGCTCGAGCACCGTGACGCCGTACCGCCCGCTGGTGTGGACGACGAGCTGCCCGGCGCGCACCGCGTCGGCCCGCACCAGGCCGTCGGCCAGTGCGGGCAGCGCGTCGTCCGGGACGGTGAGGAGCACCAGCTCGGCGGCGGCGAGGACGTCGGGAGGTGCCACCACCGGCACCCCGGGTAGCAGGTCGCCGGCCCGCCGCAGCGACGCGTCTGACACCGCGGAGACGGCGACGACGCGATGACCGGCCTGCTGCAGGGCAGCCCCGAGGACCGAGCCGACCCGGCCGGCGCCGACGACGCCGACAGCGAGCCGGGCCGGGCGCGACCCGACGTCGCCGAGGGGTGTGGTCACGAGTGGTGTTCCAGTCCTCGCGGGGGTACCGGACGCCGGCCAGCGTACGGCGTAGCGTCCGGGCGACGACGAGGAGGGAGGGCCGGTGCTCGAGGCGGGGTTCTGGGGCCTGGTCGGCGGGTTGGCGCTGGTGCTCGGCGCGGTGGCCGGCGTGGTGCGTGACGTGCCCACCCGGGTGATCGGTGCCGTGATGGCGTTCGGGGCCGGCGTGCTGATCAGCGCGCTCGCCTTCGAGCTGACTGCCGAGGCCTTCGACGCATCAGGCGGGCGCGAGGTCGTGCTGGGGCTGCTCGGCGGCGCTCTGACGTTCTACCTCGGCGACCGGTGGCTGGACAGCCGCGGCGGCGTCGACCGCAAGCGCTCCGGCGGCCAGCAGGCCGGGTCGGCGGCCCAGGGCCTGGTCCTCGGCGCGCTGCTCGACGGCATCCCGGAGTCAGTGGCGATCGGCGTGTCCCTCGTCGACGGCGGCACGGTCGGGGTGGCGATCGTCGCGGCCGTCTTCCTGTCCAATGTCCCCGAAGGCATGTCGGCCGCGACCGGGCTGGTCAAGGCCGGTCGGTCGAAGCGGTGGGTGATCGGCCTGTGGGCCACGGTTGCGGTGATCTCGGGGCTGGCGTCGCTGGTCGGCTACGCCGTGCTCGGCGACGCGAGCGCCTCGGTTGTGGCGGTGATCCAGGCCTTCGCGGCCGGCGCGATCCTCACCATGCTGGCCGACACGATGATGCCGGAGGCGTTCGAGGACCGCGGCCGCTCGGTGGGACTCTTCACGACGCTCGGCTTCGTGCTCGCGTTCCTGCTGAGCCAGGCGTGAGCCTGGTGAGCAACCCGGGCTGGCGCACCTGGCGGGCGGCGATGACCGAGGCCCTCTACGGTCCCGACGGCTTCTACCGTGCCGCCGGGGACGGCGACCCGGGGCCGGCCGGGCACTTCCGCACGTCGGTGCACGCATCGCCGCGCTTCGCCGAGGCTCTGCTGCGGCTGACCCGCGACTGCGGGCTGACCACGGTCGTCGACGTCGGGGCCGGGCGGGGCGAGCTGCTGGCGACCTTGCGCCGGCTGGACCCGGCGCTGCGGCTGGTGGCGGTCGAGGTCGCCGACCGGCCGGGCGACCTGCCGGCCGGGATCGACTGGCTGGCCGAGCTGCCACCGACCGAAGGCGCCCTCGTCGTCGCGAACGAGTGGCTGGACAACGTGCCGCTCGACGTGGTCGAGCTGGCGCCGGACGGGCTGCGCGTGGTGGAGGTCTCGGCCGATGGCCGCGAGCGGCTGGGGGGCCCGGCCGCGCCGGAGGACGTGCGGTGGGTCGCCGAGTGGTGGCCGCTGACCGAGGTGGGTTCCCGCGCCGAGGTGGGTCGCAGCCGGGACGAGGCGTGGGCGTCGGTCGTGTCGTCGGTACGCCGCGGCGTCACCCTGGCCGTCGACTACGCGCACGAGCGGGCCGCGCGACCGGCTGCCGGGTCGCTGACGGCGTACCGCAACGGGCGGCAGGTCCCACCCGTGCCGGACGGGACACGCGACCTGACCGCGCACGTGGCCCTGGACGCGTGCGCGGGCGCCGGGGAGGCGGCGGGCGCGACGGCGACGGTCCTTACCGCGCAGGGAGAAGCCCTGCGTGGGCTCGGCGTCGGGGGCGCCCGGCCGGGGCGGACCGAGGCGGAGCGGGACCCGGCCGGCTACCTGGCCGCACTGGCCAGGGCGGGGGAGGCGGCCGAGCTCACCGACCCGGGCGGGCTCGGCGGCTTCGGCTGGCTGCAGCAGGCCATCGCCTGACGGTCGGCGCCCACTGCCGGAGGGTTGAGTCCTCCGGGCGCCGGCGGCTACCAGGGCAGCCGGCGCCCGGAGGGAGTCCGGAGGTCGAGCGCGACCGGCGGCTGCTTCGGGCCGCGACGCTGCACCCGCACGAGGCGCCGCGCGGGGCGCTCCGGCTGTCCGAGGGCATCGAGGGCAGGCCTGCTGCTCGCCATAACTGATTGTCGGCGCGACCACGCCGAAGCATGAGAGGCGGATGCGCGATTCCTGCCTGGCCAGTGTGCACCAGGCGGCATGGGTCGATCAGTCGCGGACCGGCACCGACGAGTAGCCGCGCAGGACGAACGTAGGACGCCGCACCGGCTTGCCGGCCGGTTTCAGCTCGGGGAATCGGGTCAGGAGCGTCGGCAGCGCCGTCTGCAGCTCCATCCGGGCCAGCGGGGCACCGAGGCAGTGGTGCAGGCCGGCGCCGAACGACAGGTGCTGGTTGGGCCGGCGGGCGATGTCGAGCCGGTCCGGCTCCGGGAAGGCCGCCGGGTCGCGGTTGGCCGAGCCGAGCAGGGCCGCGATGCGGGTGCCGGCCTCGACGGTCACGCCGCCCACGACGACGTCCTCCTTGGCGGTGCGCTCGAAGAGCTGCAGCGGCGAGTCGTAGCGCAGCAGCTCCTCCACGGCCGGCTCGACGAGGTCGGGCTCGGCGCGAAGCCGGGCGAGGTCGTCGGGGTGGTCCAGCAGGGCGACCATGCCGTTGCCGAAGCCGTTGACCGACGCCTCGTGTCCGGCGTTGAGCAGCAGGATCGCCGAAGCGACCAGCTCGTCGCCGGTGAGCCGCTCCCCCGCCTGCTCCTCGGCCGCCAGGTGGCTGACCAGGTCCTCTCGTGGCAGCGCCCGCCGTTCGTCGGCAAGTGCCCGCATGTAGGCGGCGAACTCCACCGCCGCGGCGACGGCCCGCTCCTCCGCCTCGGGGGTGCGGCCGTACTCGTACATCGCGACGATCGCCTGGGACCAGGGCCGCAGCAGGTGGCGGTCCTCCTCGGGCACGCCGAGCAGCTCGGCCACGACCGCGACCGGCAGCGGCTCGGCGTAGTCGCCGATCAGGTCGAAGCCCTCGGGGTCGACCTGGTCGAGCAGGTCGGCCGTCATCTGCGCCACGCGGGGCCGAAGCCGCTCGACGTGGCCGCGGGCGAAGGACTTGGCGACCAGGGAGCGCAGCCGGGTGTGCACCGGCGGCTCGTTCTCCATCATCTGGTTGCGGTGCAGGTCGTTGAAGGAGGCGAACCGGTCGGCCGGCTGGCGGTCGGTCCAGAGCCGACCCAGCCTGCGGTCGCGCAGCACCTGGTTGGCGTGCTCGTAAGACAGCGCGAGCCACTGGCCGGTCTGCTCGTGCCACACGACGGGCGACCGCCCGCGCAGCGCGGCCAGCGCCGGGTAGGGGTCGTCGAGGAAGCCCTCGCCGCCGAGGTCGAGTGGCTCCGGGCCGGACGAGGGGACCCCGTGGCCCACGACGTCGGCGACCTCCGACGCGTCGGAGGAGACGCCGTGGCCGACGACCTCGTCGTCCAGCCCGGCGTCGGTGCGTCGGCGCGGGGGCCTCACAGCGTCCTCAGCGTCCTCAGCGTCCTCAGCGTCCTGAGCGTCCTCACAGGGTCACGCTAGGCCCGTCCGGCGCCGACGGGGGCTGCATCCAGCGATCCGGTCGGGCCACCGCCCGGGCCGCCCGGGCCGCGGCCACCTCGGCGTCGAGCAGCGCCCGCGCGTCGGCGGCGTCCCGGTGCGCCGCCACGACGGCCACCGGGCCCGGCGTGGTGTCCACGTGCAGGGTCGCCAGCCGCAGCCGGCGCTGCACCGCGCCCTGGCTGACCCGCACGCTCTGCACCTTCTCGTGCGGCAGCAGGTCGGTCTCGCGGCGCCACCGCCCGCGACGTACCAGGAGGAACCGGTCGTCACTGCCCACCGCCAGCGACCGCCACTGCAGCGGGTCCAGCCAGCGGGCGCGGCGCGGGACGCCCTGCGGGACCACCTGGCGGCTGTCCAGGCCGGGCAGCACGACGGCGAGCAGCCGGGCCGCCTCGTCGCGGGTCGCGACCGGGGCGAGGACGGAGGCCCGCTGCTGCCCGTCGCCGACGTAGCCGGCCACGTTGGCCTCGACCCGCACCCAGCCGCGGGAGCGCCACAGCAGCGGCTCGACGACCCGCACCGCCTGCACGCGGCCGGGCGGCACAGTCTGCGAGCGGGTCTCGAGCAGGCCGCGGCGCAGCCGCAGCCCGTCCGGCGACTCGGCCACCGTGAAGTCGAACTGCCCGACCACGCCGTTCAGCCCGGCCGGCACCGCGACGAGCAGGAACGGGATGGCCAGGCCGAGCAGGGTGACCTCCCCGCTGACGCCGGCCACCACGACCATCACCACCACCGCCACCAGCCCGCCGACCAGCCCCCCGGTGCGGGCCTGCGCCTCGACGAGGCGGCCGAGCGGCACCGTGAGCAGGACCCGCTCCGGCGCCACCGGTGCCGGGTCGCTGCCGTGGTCGAGCCCGGCGGCGCGGGCGAGCAGCTCGGCCCGCAGCTGCTGCGCGGCCGGCTCGGACAGGTAGGCGAGCGGTGCCTCGGACGACGACCCGCCGGCCACCTCGAGCCGCAGCTCCGCGAGGCCCAGCGCACGAGCGACCAGCGGGCGCACGACGTCGACGGCCTGCAGCCGGTCGAGACGGACCTGGCGGGACCGTCGGAACAGCACCCCGGTCTCGAGCCGGAGGTCGTCGCGGCCGACCCGGTAGTGCGTGCGCCGCCAGGACAGCCAGCCGTAGGCGATGCCGACCGGGATGCTGGCGGCGATCGCGAGGAAGAGGTAGCCGGGCGACACGTCGCCGTACATCTGCTGCAGGGCGACGGCGACGACGGCGGCGAACACCTTCCACCCGCGAAGCACCGGGGTGAGCGGGTGCAGCCGGCGGAAGGTGCCGGTGTCCGCCGCTGCGTCGTCCGGCGCTGCCTCGGGTGCATCAGTCACGGCTACAGGCCCGCGGCCGTTGCCTCGCCGCGGGCGGCCAGCCGGTCGCGCAGGCGGGCGGCCTCCGCCGGGACGAGGCCGGGGATCGACGCGTCGGTGGCCGCCGCCGCTGTGTGCAGTTGGACGGTGGCCAGCCCGAACCGGCGGACCAGCGGCCCGGCGGTGACGTCGACGAACTGCATCCGGCCGTACGGCACCACGACCAGCTGCCGCCGGAGCACGCCACGGGTCACCAGCAGGTCCTCGGCCCGCTCCGCGTAGCCCCACGAGCGCACGGTGCGGCCCACGACGGCCCACACCCAGGCCAGCCCGAGCAGGGCGACGAGGGCGGCCAGCGCGCCGAGCCAGGCGTGGACCAGCCAGAGCAGGACTGCGAGCAGCACGCCCGGCGGCACCCACACGACGAGCAGGCCGATCCGGCGCACCGTCGCCAGGCGCGGGGACACCCGCACCCAGGGCTCACCGGGCGGGTCGAAGGGCTCGCTCACGGGGCCGACGCTACCCACCGGCCCTCCTCCGCGCCGGGCCGCGCCCCGCATGGTGTCGTGGCGCTTCCCGACTGCGCGGCACGGCTGGCAGACTCGGCGCCGATGAGCACCGGCCCGGTCGAGCGCACCGTCGGTCTCGGCGCGGGGGCGGCCGAGGTGGCGGGCGACCGGCTCGCCACCCAGGACATGGTCCTCAACATCGGGCCGCAGCACCCCGCGACGCACGGGGTGCTGCGGCTCCGGCTCACCCTCGACGGCGAGCGCATCCTCGCCGCCGAGCCGATCGTCGGCTACATGCACCGCGGCGCCGAGAAGCTCTTCGAGGTCCGCGACTACCGGCAGATCATCGTGCTGGCCAACCGGCACGACTGGCTGTCGGCGTTCGCCAACGAGCTGGGGGTCGTCCTTGCGGCCGAGCGGATGCTCGGCATGGAGGTGCCGGTCCGCGCGACCTGGGTCCGGACGCTTCTGGCCGAGCTCAACCGGGTGCTCAACCACCTGATGTTCCTCGGCAGCTACCCGCTCGAGGTCGGCGCGATCACGCCGATCTTCTACGCCTTCCGTGAGCGCGAGACCGTGCAGGCCGTCATGGAGGAGCTCTCCGGCGGCCGCATGCACTACATGTTCAACCGGGTGGGCGGGCTCAAGGAGGAGCTGCCGGCCGGCTGGACCGGCCGGGCGCGCACCGCGGTGCACGAGGTGCGTCGACGGTTGCCCGACATCGAGAACCTCATCCTGGGCAACGAGATCTTCCGGGCCCGGACCCGTGGTGTCGGGGTGCTCCCACCCGAGCTCGTGAGGGCGTACGGCGTCAGCGGACCCATCGCCCGCGCCTCCGGGCTGGACATGGATCTGCGCCGGGACGAGCCGTACCTGGCCTACGGCGAGCTGGACGTGCCGGTCGTCACCCGGACCGAGGGCGACTGCCTGGCCCGCTTCCAGGTGTTGCACGGGCAGCTGCGGGCGTCGCTCGACCTGGCCGACGCGTGCCTCGACCGGCTGGCTGCGCTGCCGCCGGGACCGGTGACCACCCGGCTGCCCAAGGTGCTCAAGGTCCCCGAGGGGTCGACCTACGCGTGGACCGAGAACCCGCTGGGCCTCAACGGCTACTACCTGGTGTCCCGGGGCGAGAAGACGCCGTGGCGGCTCAAGCTGCGCTCGGCGTCGTTCAACAACGTGCAGGTGCTGACCGAGCTGCTGCCCGGGACGCTGGTGGCCGACATGGTGGCGATCCTGGGGTCGACGTTCTTCGTGGTCGGCGACGTCGACAAATGATGTGGTCGGCGACGTCGTCAAGTAGCGCGGTCGGCGACGTCGACAAGCAGCGAATGATCGACTGTGCGCCGACACACCGGTCCGTCGGCGTGTCCGGTGCCGCAGCGCACAGTCGAGCGGGTGAGCGGGGCTGCAGGTGGCTCAGGCGATGCGACGGGTCTCCCGGCCGGCCGAGCCGGCGTCGGCGCTCGTGGCGGCCGCGGCGACGTCGGCGGCCGGGTCGGCGGGCTCGGACCCGCGGTCGGTGGCCGGGTCGAGCAAGGTGCGCTCGGGCAGGTCGGAGAGCACGATCTCGGTGCGTGCGGTGTCGGGCGAGCGGTCCGCGCTGGCGAGGGCGGCCGCCATCTCGCGATCCAGGGTGCGCCCGGCCGTGCGGGCCAAAGCGAGCCGGACGAGGGGCAGCTCGAGGGCGACCGGCGGGCCGGCCACCGGCATGGCGGCGGGGCCGTGCGCCGGGGCGGTCAGCTGGTCGCGGGTCGTGGCCAGCTGCTCGCGGGTGGCGGACAGCTCGCCGCGGGTGGCGGTCAGGTCGAAGGCCAGGGTCGTGGCGGTGGCCTCCGCGGCGGCGACCGCCTCGCGCATCTGCGCGACGGTCACCCGCAGGGCGACGACCTCGGCGTCGAGGGCGGCCAGCCGGGCCTTCTGGCTGGACCGGAAGAGGCGGCCGAGCGAGCCGCCCACCGCGCCGGAGAGGGCCCGCCCCCACACGACGAAGCGACGAGGCCTACGGTGCCGTCCCGGTGACATGAGCCGGACGGTACGCCGGTCGGAGCCTCAGATGGTGGCAACACGCCCATAGGCATCATCAGCAACGTTAGTCACGGGAGTCACATGAGCATCACGCTGCTGGACTGGCGGCGCTCCGTCGCCGCGCTCTATGCCGGCGTCCGGGCCGAGCCGGACCCGGCGGCCGGCCACGAGCTGTGGCGGACCGGGCGGGACCACCTGCTGGCCCACCACCCCAGCTCGCCGCTTCTTCCCGAGGACCGGGACGCCTTCACGGGTGCCCGGGTGGCGCCGTACGACCCGGCCCTGCGTTTCGTCCTCGAGGTGGATCCCGACGTCGAGCCGCACCGCCTCGAGGTGCCGACCGCCACCGACGGCGTCGTGCCCTTCGAGCGCTTCGGCGTGCTGCACCTGCCGGCCGACGGACCGGTGCCGGGCGACCTGGACCTGTGGTGGCTCGACTCCTACGGCGGCGGCGTCTTCGTGCCGGTCAAGGACGGCCTGGCCGGGCGCGAGACGTACGGCGCGGGGCGCTACCTGGTCGACACCGTCAAGGGCGCCGACCTGGGCGGCGAGATCGACCTGGCCACCGGGCGCGGCAGCCTGGTCGTCGACCTGAACTTCGCCTACAACCCGTCCTGCGCCTACGACCCGGCGTGGATGTGCCCGCTGGCCCAGCCCGGGAACACGCTCGCCGCCCCGGTGCGGGGCGGCGAGCTGTATCCCGTGCGGGTCGACTGACCGCTGGCGGTCGCCCCTACGAGGAGGCGAGGGCCGCGTCGGAGGAGAAGACCAGGCCGACCGAGATCTTGCCCTGCTGCAGCGCGGTCTTGGTGAGCGGGCCGCGGGCGTCGAGGGACGAGAAGCTGTCGATCGCCAGGCCGTAGGTGTCCTCGAGACCGGGCTGGCAGAACGGCCGCTCCGGGCACTCCGGCGGGCCGCCGAGGACGAGGCCGGAACCGCACTCCTCGGCCAGGTCGGACAGCGTCTCGACACCGTGCTCGTCGGCGAACCCGGTGGTCACGGCGAACGAGTTGACGTCTTCCGCCTCGGACGGCTCGCCGAAGACGAGGCCGACCTGCTCCCCCAGGTCGGTGAGCCCCTCGACGGTCGCGTCCAGGTCGCCGCTGGCCACCGGCTCGGCCTCAGGGCCGTTCAGCGCCTTGTTGAGCGTCTCGGTCAGCGTGCCCGCGTACTCCGGGATGACGTCGATGGTGCCCTTCTCCAGCGCCGGCAGGTAGACCTCGCGGTTGCCGAGCTGCTTGACGCTCGCGTCGAAGCCGGCCGCGTCGAGCACCTCGGCATAGATGTTGCCCAGCGCGGCGTTCTCCGAGAAGTTGGCGTGGCCGACCACGATCTTGCCCTCCCCGCCGGAGAGGCCGTCGGCGAGACTCTCGTCCTCGACGAACTGCTTGGCGACGTTGGGCGAGGTCTCTCGGTCGACGTCGGTCTGCTTGTTCAGCGAGATCAGGGTGTCGGTGTCCAGCGCGTCCGAGACCGAGTTGAGCGCCTCGAGCAGGGCGTCGGACGACGACTCCGCGTTGACCGCCGGGATGATGTTGTCGACCGTCTGCAGCTCCTGGTCGTCCTCGAGCACGACGAGCTGGTCGCCGGCGACCGGTGCGCAGTCGGCCTTGCCGCCCGCTGTGCTGCTGGAGGTCGCCTTGGCCTTGGTGCCGGAGGAGCCGCTGTCGCCGCACGCCGTGAGCGCGAGGGAGAGGAGCAGCACTCCGACGAGTGCGAACGTGCGCGTGCGCATGTGGTGCCCCGCCTTCTGTGTCCCGCCGCCGCGGTCCGTCCGCGTCGGCGCGTGTCTGGCGGGCCACGGAACGGACCCGCAGCCTCCACCCTGACCGCCGGGTGTGACAGTTGCAACCGGAGGCCGGATCACGGACCGGTCACGAAAGGCCGCGACGTCCCCTCCGGAGCGGATGCGCGGTCACGACGCCGCGGTCCGGCTCCGGAGACGCGCTCAGGCCGGGTCGGCGGCCGTCCGCACCGCGCCGCGGCCGCGCCGCAGGGGGCGGCGCTGGCGTCCGGGCGTGACGGCGTGCTGGACCAGCGCGAGGGTGCCCTCGGTGAGCAGCGCCAGCAGCGCCACCAGGATGCCGCCGGCCAGGATCTGCGGCCGGTCCTGCTGGCCGAACCCGTCGGTGATGATCCGACCCAGCCCGCCGCCGCCGACGAGAGCCGCGAGGGTGGCGGTCGCGACGACCTGCACCGAGGCGGTGCGGAAGCCGGCTGCGATCAGCGGGACGGCCAACGGCAGCTCGACCCGCAGCAGCACGGCGGAGCCGGACATGCCCATGCCCCGCGCGGCCTCCACCACGTCCGGGTCGACCTCGCGCACGCCGACGTAGGCGTTGGTCAGCAACGCGGGGATGGCGAACAGCGCCAGCGCGATGATCGTCGCCCGGTTGCCGAAGCCGATCGCCGTCGAGGCGAAGATGGTGAGAAGCGCCAGGGTCGGGATCGCCCGTGAGACGTTGGACACGACGACGGTGAACCCGCCGCCACGGCCCAGGTGTCCGAGGACCAGCGCCAGCGGCAGCGCGACGAGCGCGGCGAAGAAGACCGCGAAGCCGGAGATGTAGAGGTGCTCGTAGGTCAGGTAGGGCACCCCCGTCTTGCCCTCGTAGTTGAGCGGGTCGTTGAGCCAGACGATGGCGTCGCCGAGCGTGCTCATCGGCACCGGCACGACCGCGGCGAGGCTCACGAGCGCCTCCTCGCCCAGGGGGTCATCAGCCTCGTCGCCCCGGCGAGCAGGACGTCGAAGGCCAGGCCCAGCGCCACCGTCAGCAGCGACGCCGTCATGATCTCGGCCTTGTAGGTGTTGTTCTGGAAGCCGCGCAGGATCAGCCCGCCCAGCCCGCCGTAGCCGACCACGACGCCGACGGTGACCAGCGCAACCGTCGAGACCGTGGCCACCCGGACGCCGGCCATGATCGACGGGAGCGCCACGGGCACCTCGACCTGCCACAGCATGCGGGTCCGGCCGTAGCCCATGCCGGCGGCCGCCTCCCGCACGTCGGGCGGCACGCCCTGCAGGCCGGTGAGCGTGTTGCGCACCAGGACGAGCAGGGCGTAGATCACCAGTCCGAACAGCACGGTCCGCCGGGTCAGCCCGAACGCGTCCATCGGGGCGATGAAGGCGAAGAGGGCCAGTGACGGGATGGTGTAGAGGACACCGGTGACGCCGAGGACCGGGCCGGCCAGCCACCGGTAGCGGTAGGAGAGGACGGCGAGCGGGAAGGCGATCAGCATCGCGACGAGCACCGTCTCGACGGTCAGCAGCACGTGGTCGACCAGAGCCTGCTCGAGGTCCCCCCGGTTGTCCTGCACGTACTCCCAGGAGAACCATGGGTTAGCCGCCTCCCCCGCGGCCAACACAGGATGAGACGCAGACGCTCCGGACAGGAAGGGCACGGGTGGACGCTACCCACGATCCGATGATCCGACTCGACGGAGTCGGGAAGCGCT
>Ga0126307_10000651_pt1 | contig 22569 bp, 20 predicted proteins | sample Plot28_FD_89955 | JGI IMG/M metagenome (GOLD analysis project Ga0126307, IMG submission 89955) | Serpentine soil microbial communities from UC McLaughlin Reserve, CA, USA - Plot28 | ecosystem: Environmental > Terrestrial > Soil > Grasslands | place: USA: UC McLaughlin Reserve, Lake County... | reverse complement strand
GCGATCGATTCGGACTCACGATATTGCTGGTCGAGCACAACATGAAGGTCGTCATGGGCGTCTGCGAGCGCATCCAGGTGGTGGATTACGGTAAGTCGATCGCGCTCGGACTGCCACAAGAAATCAAGAACGATCCGAAAGTGATCGAAGCTTACTTAGGAGATTAATTACCAGCCACAGATTACACGGATTAAATCTGCGTAATCTGTGGCTCAAAACCTTCTAACATGCTTTCACTCCAAAACGTCTCCGTTAACTATGGCGCCATCGAAGCACTGACCGGCATTTCGCTGCACGTCAAGGAAGGCGAAGTGGTCACGCTGATCGGCGCAAACGGAGCCGGTAAAACCACCACGCTGCGCACCATCACCGGCCTGCTCGAACCACGCTCGGGCAAGATCACTTTCGAAAACGAAGACATCGGCGGCAAGGCGACTCATAAACTCGTCGCGCGCGGCATCTCGATGTCGCCCGAGGGACGCGGCGTATTCGCGAACCTTTCAGTGCGCGAGAACCTTCAGATGGGCGCCTATCTGAACACGAACAAGCGCGCCGTCGCCGCCGACATGGAACGTGCTTTCAACATGTTCCCGCGCCTGCGCGAACGCGAGGCGCAGAAAGCCGGGACACTGTCAGGCGGCGAACAACAGATGCTCGCTATCGGTCGCGCGCTGATGTCTAATCCGCGACTGCTGCTGCTCGACGAACCATCGCTGGGCCTGGCACCGCTCGTGGTCCATACAATTTTCGAAGCTATCGACGAAATTAAGAGCAAAGGCACTACGATTCTCCTGGTCGAACAGAACGCGCACGCGGCTCTGGGCCATTCCGATCGCGCGTACGTGCTGGAAACCGGAAGAATAGTAATGGAAGGTCCATCAAAAGACCTGGCCAATGATCCCAGGATTAAAGAAGCCTATCTCGGTGAGTAGTCAATCTACTCACCCGTTGCGAAAAGCACTTCTGCCCGCCGCCATCGTCCTGATGGCACTTGCCTTCTCCTGTACGCGCCAGTCGGAAGAACCCGGTGCTCCCGATCGAAGCCTGATCAAGATCGGCTACTTCGGAGATCTGAGCGGACCGACCTTCAATTTCGGCAAGTCGGCTTATAACGGCGTGTTGATGGCCGCCGACGAGATCAATCAGAGCGGTGGAATCAACGGACGTCGTATCGACGTCGTGATTGAAGACGACAAAGGCAGCCCCGAAGAAGCAGCACGACTGGCAGCAAAACTCATCGACCAGGATAAAGTGGTCGCGATCATCGCCGGCGGCACTTCAGGCAACAGCCGTGCGGCCGCGCCGAAAGCGCAGGCCTCGCACGTGCCTTTGATCTCGCCTTCGTCGACGGATCCGGCGGTCACGCAAACCGGCGATTACATCTTTCGCGCCTGCTTTGTCGATACTTTTCAGGGTGAAGTGATGGCCAGGTTCGCCGTGAACACGATTAAAGCGCAGAAGGCCGCGATCCTTTTCGATTTCAACTCGCCGTACGGACGCGGGCTGACTGACTATTTCAAGCTCAGCTTCGCAAAGCTTGGCGGCAGGATCGTGAGCGAGCAGTCGTACGCGCAGGGTGATGCTGATTTCAAGGGACAGTTGAGCACGATTCGATCCGCTGAGCCTGACGTGATCTACATTCCCGGATATTACGGTGACGTCGCGCAGATCGCGAAGCAGGCTCGCATGATCGGACTGACGCAGCCGTTGCTCGGAGGCGATGGTTGGGACGCGCCGGAGCTCTGGCAGCTAGGCGGTGACGCGTTGAATGGCGCGTATATCTCAACTCACTATTCGATCGACGATCCGTCGCAGACGATCCAATCGTTTGTCGAGCTGTACAAGCAGCGCTACCAAAACTTGTTGCCGGACGCGCATGCGGCTCTGGCTTACGACGCGACGCGGCTGCTGTTCGATGCGATCGCAAGGGCGGGAGCTAATGACGAAGGCAAGCTGCGCGACGCCATGGCGCAAACGAAGAACTTCGCGGGCGTGACGGGCGTGATCAGCATGGACGCGAACCGCAATGCGGTAAAGCCCGCGGTCGTGTTGAAGTTAGAGGACCTGAGGTTTGTTTACCAGGAGACAATCAAACCCGACGCGGTCGTAAAGCCTTCGCCGAGTCCGTCACCGAGTCCTACAAAGAAGCGCTAGCGACAGTAAAATCAGCCACGGATTTACACGGAAAAATACCGGATCAGAAGTTCTAATCCGTGTGAATCGTTTTTTTATCCGTGTTATCCGTGGCCTCCTGTAACGCCGCATCAACTATCTCTCGCGCAGTGCCGCCGACTTGAGACTTTGAACCCAACGTTCGCTCGAGTGACAACGCTTCGTAAACATCCTCGTCGATCAGCTCAGAGAACTCACTCAGATCCATTTCCTGCAGCTCTTTGCCACTTTCGATCGCACGCATCACAATTTTTCCGACAGTCTCGTGCGCCTCTCTGAAAGGCACTCCTTTGCGCACCAGATAATCAGCCAACTCAGTCGCGTTCATGTAACCGCTCGCCGCTGACGCAAGCGCTCGCTCCTTGTGGACCGAAATATTTCTCAACACAGTCGCGCTAACCCTGAGACTCGCCGACACCGTATCGAAAGCATCAAACACTGCCTCTTTGTCTTCCTGCATGTCTTTGTTGTAAGCGAGCGGCAAACCCTTCAACGTAGCGAGCAGTGCCAGCAGATCACCAAACACACGACCCGCCTTTCCACGCACGAGCTCCATCGAGTCGGGGTTCTTCTTCTGCGGCATCAAGCTCGAGCCCGTTGCGATCGCATCTCCTAACTCGAAGAACCCAAACTCGTTTGTTGCATACAGAATGACGTCTTCAGCAAGCCGCGACAGGTGGACCATGATTAACGAACAGGCGCTCAGGAACTCGACACAGAAATCACGATCGCTCACCGCGTCGAGGCTGTTGCGGGTGACACCTTCGAAACCGAGTGAGTGCGCCAGTGCTTCGCGATCGATCGGAAAGGATGTGCCCGCCAGCGCTGCTGAACCCAGTGGCATGACGTTCACGCGCCGGCGAACTTCTGCGAGACGCTCGCGGTCACGCACGAGCATCTCGAAATAAGCCAAACACCAGTGCGCCAGCAGCACCGGCTGTGCTCGTTGCAAGTGCGTGTATCCCGGAATGACGACTTCACGCTGTGCGCCGGCAAAATCGAGGAGGGCGCTTTGCGCGTCTCGCACTGCTTGGCTGAGCTCATCGATCGCAGTGCGGAGCCACAATCGAAAGTCAGTCGCGACTTGATCGTTGCGACTTCGTCCCGTGTGCAGTTTGCGACCGAGATCGCCGCTCAACTCGATAAGGCGCGCTTCGACAAACGAGTGTACGTCTTCTGCTGTGGAGTCGTTAAAGTCCTGGTTGTTCTTGAGAATGTGATCGAGCGCAATGTGAATCTCGTTCGCCTCTTCGGATTTAAGAACACCCGCAGCTTCCAACGCGCGGCAGTAAGCGATGCTTGCGGTGACGTCCACCTTGAATAACCTGCGGTCGAAGCGAAAGGAGTTATTGAACTCGGCAAACCCCGGATCTGTCTTCCCTTCAAATCTCCCACCCCACAGTTTCATACACGACCTCCCAAACGTTTGACGCCAAACAACCGGCGTGGTAGTTTATGCATCTATGCAATGTTTATGCAAGTAACCTGCATAAGGATCTATGAACAAAAGAGAGCGGCAGCAAAAGATTCTCGATCTCATCCGGGCGAAGCCGATTGGCACGCAGGAAGACTTGCGCGCTCTGCTCGAGCGGACCGGCGTGCCCGCGACGCAGTCGAGCGTCTCTCGCGATCTCGAAGAGCTCGGCGTCGTCAAACAGCACGGGCATTACACGTTGCCGCGCGCTAACGGCAACTCCGCGCGCGGCCTGCTGAGTTTAGACCACGCGGGCGACAGTTTGATAGTTGCACGCACCTTCCCGGGACTGGCCTCGGCGGTCGCAGTCGAGATCGACGCCGCTGCCATTTCGGAAGTAGTCGGCACGATCGCCGGCGAGGACACAATCTTCATCGCGGTTCGCGATGCGAAAGCGCAACGCTCCGCGGTGAAGGAGATCTGGACTCTATTTGAGAATGGAGCTTAGTGCTTTGTACTTAGTTTGGGACTGAACCAAGTACAAAGAACAAAGCTCAAAGTACAAAATGCAAAAGATTCGCAAAATCGTTCTCGCTTACTCCGGTGGGCTCGACACGTCAGTGATGCTGCGCTGGTTGAAGGAACACTACCAGTGTGAAGTTGTCTGCTACTGCGCCGACGTGGGCCAGGGCGCGGAGTTGTCAGATCTCGAAGAGAAGGCGTACGCAACCGGCGCCTCGAAGCTCTACGTCGAAGATCTGCGCGAAGAATTTGTGCGCGACTACGTCTGGACTGCCGTTAAAGCCAACGCGATGTACGAAGGCGTTTACCTGATGGGCACTTCGCTCGCGCGACCGGTGATCGCGAAACGCCAGATCGAGATCGCGCAACAGGAAGGCGCTGACGCGGTGGCACACGGCGCAACGGGCAAGGGCAACGATCAGGTGCGCTTCGAACTGACCTATTACGCGTTGCAACCAGATATCAAAGTCATCGCTCCGTGGCGCGAGTGGGACTTCAAAGGCCGCTCGGATCTGATCGCGTACGCGAAGGAGCACAACATCCCGGTCACGGCGACCGCGGAGAAGCCTTACTCCACCGACGCGAACCTGATGCACATCTCCTACGAGGGTGGAATTCTCGAAGATCCCTGGAGCGAACCCCCGGAGAATATTTTTCAACTAACACGCTCACCGGAAAACGCGCGCAGTGACGCGCAATACATCGAGATCTCGTTCGCGAAAGGTGAACCGGTTGCGATTGACGGAAAACAACTTGGCCCGGTCGCACTGCTCGAGGCGTTGAATAAGTTAGGCGGAGAGCACGGCATCGGTCGCGTCGACCTCGTTGAGAATCGTTTCGTCGGGATGAAGTCGCGCGGTGTGTACGAAACACCGGGCGTGACGATCCTGCAGGCGGCGCATCGCGCGCTGGAGTCGATCACGCTCGATCGTGAAGTGGTCCACTTACGCGATTCGCTGGGCGTGAAGTTTGCCGAATGTGTTTATTACGGTTTCTGGTTTGCGCCTGAGTTCAAGCTGATGCGCAAGATGATCGACGAGACGCAGGTACGAGTGAATGGCGACGTGCGTCTGAAACTGTTTCGCGGCAACGCGATCGTCGTCGGGCGGCGTTCGCCCAACTCGCTTTACGACGAAAACGTCGCGACCTTTGAAGCGGACACGGTTTACAACCAGCGCGATGCGGAAGGTTTTATCAAGCTGAACGCGCTGCGGCTCAGATTGGGAGGTGGACAATGAATACGGAAATCAACGTCATCGACGTCGACAAGATCGGCTCGGCAACGTCGCCGCTCCGTTTGACCAAAACGGTCGCGCTCGTGTCCGGCTCTGATTCCACGAGGGCGGGCGACGTGGTCGTCGTTCGCGCTCTAACTGACAGCGCCACCTACAACATGCTCGAGCTGCCGACCGGCAGGCTCGCGAAGATCAATCCCGGCGACTTGTTTCTCGGCGTTCTCGGCCGTCGTCGCGCGTTGAAAGGTTTTGTCGGCGACGTTCCGCCGGCTCTGCACAGCGGCGATCAGCTTCACCTGCTGAACATGGGCGGAGTGATCGGTTACTGCACCGGACACCATTCCAGTCTTGGCGACGCCATCAAGTTGGAAGTGATCGGATTGGTTTGCGATGAAGCAGGCAGAGTGATGAACATCGCCGACGCGGCACTGCCGCCACGCACGACTCTCGGCGACACCGCGCCGATCGTGATGATCGCGGGCACGAGCATGAACAGCGGCAAGACTTACGCCGCCACTGAATTGATCAAACAGGCGACGCGCGCGGGTTTGCGTGTGGCGGCGGCGAAGCTTTCCGGTGTCGCGTGCCTGCGAGATACGTTGAACATGTCGGATCACGGCGCGGTGACGACTGCGAGCTTTCTCGATTGTGGTCTGCCGTCGACGGTCGACGTCGCGGATCTCGCGCCGTCGTCGAAAGCGATCATTGCGCGGTTGAATGAGGCGCATCCGGATCTGATCGTGCTTGAGTTGGGTGATGGAATTCTCGGCGGGTATTCGGTCGACACAGTTTTCGCTGACGCAGAACTGCTCGAAGCAACGGCGGCGCTCGTGTTCTGTGCGTCTGACTACGTCGGCGCGTGGGGCGGCATCGAGTTGCTGCGCCGGCGAGGCGTGGATGTTGACGTGATCTCGGGATCAGTGACTGACTCGAAGATGGGCGAAGACTACATCCAGTCGCAGTTCAAGGTGCCGGCAGCGAATGCGCGACGCGAAGGCGGTGCCCTCTTCGATCTCGTCATCGCAAAAGTTGCAGCGAGCCCGATGAAAGTCTCGGTGTAACTGTAGGGGCGGCACTCCGTGGCCGCCCGCCGCACAATTTAGGCGGGAGACGGGCGGCCACGGAGTGCCGCCCCTACAATTATGAACCAGCAAAACAAAATTCGCGTCGGGATCTTTGGCGGCTCCGGTTACGGCGGCTCGGAGTTGCTGCGCATTCTCTTGTTCCATCCGCACGTCGAGCTGGTTTTCGTAACCGCCAATGAGCAAGCCGGTAAACCGATCGGAGAAGTTCACCGCAATCTGCACGGCCTCACGGAACTAACCTTCATTGCGGCACCAGAAAACCTGGAGGGCGTCGATTGCGTCTTCCTCGCGCTCCCGCACGGGCAGGCGATGGACATTGTTCCACGCCTGCCGGCAGACGTTAAAGCGATCGATCTTTCAGGCGACTTTCGTCTGCGCGATCAGAGCATGTTTGAGAAGCATTACAAACAATCCCACACCGCTATGCACGCGCAGTCGGAGTTTGTTTACGGGCTCACGGAAACCAATCGCGAAGCAGTCAGGAACGCGCGCTTGATCGCCAACCCTGGTTGCTTTGCGACCGCGACGTTGCTCGGGTTGGCTCCGCTGGTTGCAAACCATTTGTTGAGTGGGCGTGTGGTGGTCGATGCGAAGACCGGTTCATCAGGCTCGGGCGCGAAAGCAGCGGCGAACACACATCATCCGCAACGGATGAATTCGTTCTACGCGTACAAGCCTTTCACGCATCAGCACGTGCCTGAGATCGAGCAGGAGCTGGAGCACATCGGCGACTGGACCAACGAACTTGTTTTCATGACGCATTCCCTGCCCGTCGCCCGCGGCATCTTTGCGTCGATCTACGCCGAAGCGAATCGCGAGCTCAAAGAAGACGAATTGCGCAGCCTCTACGCGGACTATTATCGCGAGTCATTCTTTGTGCGAATCGTGAATGGATCGCCTGACATCAACTGGGTGAAGACGACCAACTTCTGCGACCTCGGGTTTGCCACGCGTGGCAGACAGGTCGTCATCTTTTCGGCGATTGACAACCTGGTCAAAGGCGCCGCCGGTCAGGCCGTGCAAAACATGAATCTGATGTTCGGGCTGGATGAAAAAACAGCCCTGGTGTTAGTAGGCACTAATCCATAAAACCAGCCGCGGATGACGCAGATAAAATCCGGATTTTATCAGCGTTATCAGCGGCTAATTTCTTTCGACGATGACAAACGAAGATCAGTTTCAGCTCGCCACTTACAAAAAGATGGCCATCGCGGCTGAACGCGGTGATGGGGTCTGGATCTACGCGAGCGACGGCGAGAGGTATCTCGATCTCTACGGCGGTCATGCTGTCGCCGGCACCGGACATTGTCACCCGCACGTCGTGAACGCGCTGCGCGAACAAGCGGGCGCGCTGCTCTTCTATTCAAACCTCGTTTATTCGAGCGCTCGCGCACGCGCCGCGGAGAAGCTCGTTTCCATTGCACCTGGCGCCCTCACTAAAACTTTCTTTTGCAACTCCGGCACCGAGGCCAACGAAAACGCGATGCGCATGGCGCGAATGGCGACGAAGCGCGAACGTGTCATCACCTTCTCCGGCGGCTTTCATGGCCGCACCGCCGACGCCATCAGCGCGACGTTTCTTGGCAAGTATCGCGAGATCGGGAAACCGAACGTACCCGGACATCTCGAATCCGAGTTTGGCAACATCGATTCTGTACGCGAACTCGCCGGCGACACCGTCGCAGCGATCATGCTCGAGCCGATTCAGTCGATGGCGGGTGTTCGCATGGCCCAACCGGATTTTTATCGTTCGCTGCGAACGCTGTGCGACGAGCGCGGCATCGTTCTCATCTACGACGAAGTGCAGACTGGCGTCGGACGCACGGGCGAGTGGTTCTTTGCGGGCAGCGACGCCGGCGGCGGTGTCGTACCTGACATCGTAACGATTGCTAAAGCTTTGGGCAGCGGTGTTCCCGTTGCCGCTTGTCTCGTCAGTGACGCCATCGCGTCGCACATCAAAGAGAACGATCTCGGAACGACGTTCGGCGGGGGCATGCTGGCGATGGCTGCAGTCACAGCGACGCTCGAAGCGATTGAGAACGATCGCATGCTGGCCAACGTGAAAACTGTCGAAGCGCATTTACGACAGCGCCTGCGGGAGATCGAGCAGGTGGTTGCGGTTCACGGGCTCGGGTTCTTACTCGGCATCGAGTTCAACGACAAAGCAGCGCCCGTTCATCAGGCACTGCTGGAACAAAAGATAATCACGGGCACGTCGAGCAATCCGAAAGTGCTGCGACTGTTGCCACCGTTGTGCTTGCAGAAGGAGCACGTCGATCTGTTTGTTGAGAGGCTAATTTTGGCCGCAGATACACGCGGATAAACGCAGATGCATTTTTTGAGCACTATCGGCATATCGCGCGAGCAGTTCGATCGATTGATCGAGTCGGCGTTGCGTTTCAAGAGCGGCGATGATTCATCGAAGCCGTTGGCGGGGAAATCCGTCGCGTTGGTGTTTTTCAATCCGAGCTTGCGCACGCGCGCGTCGATGCAGGTTGGCATTTACGAGCTTGGCGGCAATGCGGTGGTGCTCGAGCCTGGCGGAACCAGTTGGACGTTGGAGCATCGCGACGGCGCCGTGATGGACGGCGACAAGACCGAACACGTGGCGGAGTTTGTACGCGTGCTCGAACGGTATTGCGTGGCCATCGGCGTGAGAACGTTTGCGGCGTTGAAAGATTGGCCGGAAGAGCGCACTGATCCGGTGCTCAATGCGTTTGCGAGATACGCCTCGGTACCGATCATCAACCTCGAGTCGGCGATGCATCATCCCTGCCAGTCGCTGGCTGACATGATGACAATTCGCGAGAAGCTCGGAGCCGGCAGGAAGCGCGTCGTGCTCACGTGGGCGTGGCATCCCAAGCCGCTGCCAATGGCGGTGCCAAACAGCTTCGCGCTGGCCGCGGTCCAGATGGGCCATGACCTTGTGATCGCGCATCCCGAAGGGTACGAGCTCGACGAAGAGTTGATGGAAAGTTCGCGACAGGTCGCCGCTGCCGCAGGTGGAAGCCTCGAGATCGCAAACGATATCGACGTCGCATTCGGCGGCGCTCAAGTGATCTATGCGAAGAGCTGGGGAGCGAAACAGTTTTACGGCAACACAGACCAGGACGTGACTACGAGAGCCCAATATCGCAGCAAATGGATTGTCGACGAGGAGAAGATGTCGCGCACAAACAATGCGATCTTCATGCACTGTCTGCCAGTGCGTCGCAACGTGATCGTGACGGATGGTGTGATCGACTCCGCGGCCTCGGTGGTAATTGATGAGGCTGAGAACCGGTTACATGTGCAGAAAGCGATAATGCGTTTAGTACTTGGTGCTTAGTGCCTGGTGCTTTGTAAACCAAGTACTAAGTACCAAGAACAAAGATCATGAGTAACACACATCCAATCGTCGACGATCAACTCCGGCTCGACCTGTTGCGTGAAGCGCTGCCGTACATCCAGCGTTTCCAAGGGCAAACGTTTGTCGTCAAACTCTCCGGCAAGGTCACGGAGGACCAGGGAAACCTAACTTCGCTCGCCGAGGAACTGGCATTGCTGCACCAGGTCGGCATTCGCATCTGCGTTGTTCACGGTGGCGGCAAGCAGCTCAGCGACCTGGCGAACAAATTGGGCGTCGAACAGACGATCATCGAAGGCCGGCGCATTACCGACGACGCTACGCTCGAGATGGCAAAGATGATCTTTGCCGGAAAGATCAATACCGATATCCTCGCCGCGCTGCGTCACAGAAGCATCGAAGCCGTGGGCCTTTCAGGCGTTGACGGCAACATCGTTCATGCAGCGCGACGGCCACCGAAAGAGATCTTGAACCGCGAAACCGGCGTGCGCGACAAAGTTGATTTTGGACACGTCGGCGACGTGGTCCAGATCAACGCCAGGCTACTGACTGTATTGCTGGACCATGGCTATTTGCCGGTGATCTCGTCCCTGGGCGCAGACGACGAGGGCATGGTCTTCAACATCAACGCCGACACGATCGCCGCCGAGATCGCGGTGCAACTTCAGGCCAAGAAGTTGATCCTGCTCAGTGACGTTGACGGCATCTATCTCACCGCAGGCGATCCGGGAACGAAATTGTCTCGTCTGACCGCGACCGAGGCCGGCGAACTAATCAATAGCGGCGCGGCCTCGGGCGGCATGATTCCCAAACTCCAGAGCATTATTGTGCTGCTGGAACGCGGCGTTCACAGCGCACACATCATCAGCGGCGCCAAACGCAACGCGCTCCTCTCGGAGATCTTCACGGACAAAGGCACCGGCACGATGATTGTCGCTTAACAGTTTTCTTAGCCACAAAGACACTAAGACACAAATTAGAAAATTAGTGTCTTCGTGCCTTTGTGGTTAATCTTTTTCTCAGCCCAACGGCGATCTTGGCAGGAAGCGATCGCGATCGAACGGTGGATCTTCGTGCTCCGGCAAAGCATCGTCAGGCCAATCGTGCGCCCACTGCCGCCGGTGCTCTTCGTCCGCGTAGTACTTCAGATAAATCTGATTGTCTTCATCGCTACCGCTTCCCGTGAGATCGATCATGTACGCGTAACTCGGATTCTCAGGAAACAGCACCGCCTCCTCGCGCAAACCGTCGTGGTAGAGATAGTCGTAGAGCTCGCGATCGGAAAGATGATCGGTGTGCAGGAGGTAAGCGCCGAGCGACGCCATTCGCTCGATGACCTCTTTGAGTTTGATCCTCAATGTGTCCTTGTCGAGCGTCTCGGGCGCCGGCATTTCCAGGCCGGAATTCTCGAGCAGACGCATCAGGCTGATTGGCTCGGCGGTCTCGTATTCGAGTACGTGCCGCAGGAACTCTTCTTCCATATCGGCGGGCATCGACTCGAGTGTTGTAGTGCTGCCGCCGAGTTTCTCCAACTCCGCGCGGAGTTTCGCGATGCGTTCTTCCTGGCTTGGTTCGTCGGCAAATTGAATGGTTGTCATGTCTGACTCCTTAAGGGTTAGAGGTTAAGGGTTTGAGGGTGCCCGAGGGGACTGTGAGGGCCCTCCGTCCGATTTGATGGGTGCGCGCATTTTAACCACAAAGGCACCAGGACACAAAGATGATTATTAACTTTGTGCCTTCGTGCCTTTGTGGTTAAAACTTACTTCATTCCCGGCGGCGGTGGGGCCGTGAACATGTCGAGGTTCGATAACCCGAGACTGCTCTCAATCTCCTCCATCCTCTTCAGCGCCGCCTCGAATCCATCGTCTCCAAACTGCTCGTGCTCGATCTCTTCAAATTTTTCTCCAAGCTCCTCAAGCTCTCCCTGTCCGATCGCAGCCTTCCATGCCGGAAACACAACCGTGTCTTCAATCGCAGCATGATGCTCGTACATCCTCACAAACGATTCCAACGTCTTCGCCAACGGCTCCACGCTGCTCGACGGAATCCGATCAGCCTTTGTAATCGACAATAAGTAGTCAGTGATCTCACGTCCACGAGCGTGCTGGTCAAACAGCATGTCAACGTACGTCGACAGCGTTCCCGGCGTCTTCTTCACAATCGGAAAAATATAAACTTCCTCCAACTTCCTCTCGTGATAGTCTTCGCCGAAAACGCGAAACAACTTCGCCACCTTCTCCAGCGCATCTGGTGGAACTGATGACGCATCCTGTCGTAACCGGACCGCCGACTCCTGGTAAACCAACAACGCTCGCCGCAGTATCCCGTGCTCGCGCATCAGATCCTCAGCCGCCGTTACTTCCACTTGTGCTGCCTCACCCGTCGCCGGCTCATCATTTTTATTAGTCGCACTACCGCTGCTATTTGGCGTCGTGCGACACGCGTTGAGCAAAACTCCAGCGCCGGTGAGCGAAATGCCCGCGATTAACTGTCTTCTTTTTGAATCCAAAGCTTTCTCCTTCAGGTTCGTCATCCTCAGATTACACAGATTTATAAATCATCTGTGTAATCTGTGGATGGCCTTTGATATTACTCCGCTCACGACGTTAGACTAAGCTATTCCATGGACAACGACGCAATCGCCCGCCGATTTCATCGTCTCGCCGCGCTGATGGAAGTCCGTGGCGACGATCCGTTTCGCCTGCGCTCCTATCGTAATGCAGCCGAGGCGATCGAGGTGTGGCCCACCCCGTTGAAAGATATTGCTGAAAAGGAAGGCCTGGCGGGCTTGCAGGAAATCCCGGGCGTCGGCAAAGCCATCGCCGGCAAAGTCATCGAACTTTTAACAAAGGGCACTTTCGACGCGTGGGAACGCCTCACCGCGGAAACGCCCGAAAGCGTACTCGATCTGCTGGAAATTCCCGGCATTGGACCAAAGACAGCGGCACTGCTCCACCAGCGATTCAAAGTCTCCTCACTCGCCGATCTAAAAACTTTCGTCAACTCCGGCGGTCTCGACATGGTCGACGGCATCGGTCCCAAGACCGCTACAAGAATAAAAGAAGTATTAGCCACAGATTAACGCGGATGACACAGACTAAAAACTTTTTCCTATGAGGAGCCCCATGAAAAAGATCAAACGTCGCGAATTTATTCGTAACAGCGCTGCCGCAGGCGTCGCCCTTCCGGCCCTTCCCATGATCTTGAAGCAGAGCACCGTTAAGCCGTTGGTGATCGCTTCGGCTAATGGCAACAGGTTCAAGAATGGCGGGAATGTGACGGCGGTGCAGAAGGCCTTCACGATGATGACTGGTGGGTCGGATGTGCTTGATGCCGTGATCGCGGGTGTGAATATTGTCGAGCTCGATCCGCTCGACGACAGTGTTGGTTACGGTGGGCTGCCGAATGCTGATGGCGTGGTCCAACTCGACTCGTCGGTGATGCACGGGCCGAAGAAGCAAGCGGGTGCGGTAGGGGCGTTGGAGGGTGTGCGCACGCCTTCACTGGTGGCGAAGGCGGTGATGGAGACCACAGACCACCATCTCATCGTCGGTAAAGGCGCGCAGGAGTTTGCGCGCAACATGGGATTTAAGATCGAAGACGATCTCAACACCGAGAACTCGCGTAAGCAATGGCTCGAGTGGAAGCGCCGCGTTGACCCCGGTCACTATCTCGATCCAAAGAAACGCGCCGAAGCCGGACAACGCGCCGCGCTCCAAATGCTCGCCGAAGGACTGTTACGCGAAGAGAACCTGCACGGCACGATCAACTGCGACGGCATCAACTCACGCGGCGACATCTGCGGTGTCACGACGACCAGTGGACTGGCATGGAAGATCCCCGGACGTTTGGGTGACTCTCCGATCCTCGGTGCTGGTCTTTACGTCGATAACGCCGTCGGTGCGGCCGGCTCAACGGGTCGCGGCGAAGCGAACCTGTTTAATCTCTGCTCGTTTGTGATCGTTGAAGAGATGCGACGCGGCGCGCATCCGAAAGACGCGGGCATGGAGGTTTTGAACCGAATCAAAAGCAACACGGTGGAGAAGCGACTCCTGAACAGCAGAGGTTTGCCAAACTTCGGCATCAACTTCTACATCCTGAATGCGAAGGGTGAATATGCGGGAGTGACGATGTACGAGGGCGCGTCGTTCGCAATCTGTAATGAGAGCGGCCCGCAGACGCTCAAGTCCGAACCGCTGCTGCAAGGCAAGCCGAGTGATTGAGCCACGGATTTTGCTGACCGGGAACTTGTGAAGCGGTCCACCAATGTCAGTATCCGGATCCATAAAGAGACAGGATTAGCTTAACCACAAAGGCACTAAGGCACAAAGCTTTGAATTAATAACTAGTGCCTTAGTGCCTTTGTGGTTCAGAAGACTGTCTCTTCACGATCACGAGTGTGATGTCGTCGGCTGCGCTCGTTCCTTGCGCGAACTTCGTCAACGACGACTCGATGCGATCGCGTATTCCGGCAGCGGAGGCTTCGATGTTTCGCGACACGACCTCGTACAAACGCGTCGCGCCAAACTCTTCACCCGTCGGACTAACAGCTTCCGTAACACCGTCCGAATAGATCACGAGCACATCTCCGAACTGCAACTGCGTGCGGCCCTCGCGATACTCGGCGTCGCGTTTGATTCCGAGCGGCAAACCTCCCGAAGAAAGTTGCTCCACAGTTCCGGCGGAGTGGATGATAAGCGGTGGATTGTGTCCCGCGTTCAAAAACGAGAGGGCTCCGGATTCCGGATCGAGCTCTGCATAGAACAACGTAACGAAACGATTCGAGGGAATATTGTCGGCGAGATACTTATTGACCGCCGAGATCGTCGCCACTAACGAATTGTGAGAAGCCGACTGCGCGTGAATCGCGGCGTGCAGCGACGACATCAACAAAGCAGCCGCAGTTCCCTTACCTGACACGTCACCCAACGCGATCACGAGTCGCCCGTCTTCACGCTCGATAAAGTCGTAATAGTCGCCGCCGATTTCGTAACAGGGGAAACTGATGCCCTGCAATTCATAACCATTGACATGCGGCGGCGCCGTCGGCTGAAAACGCTGCTGGATCTCGCTCGCCAACGCAAGCTCACGTTCCAAACGCTCACGCTCCAGGCGAGCCTCGACCAGCCGCGCATTCTCGACGCGTATGGCAGCGACTGACGCCAGCGTGGTCAAAACCTTGAGGTGATCTTCCGTGAAGCGACCCTCAGCGATAGGTGAATCCGCGTAGATAATTCCAAACACCTTTTCCGAAACACCGAGCGGAACCGCCAACACGGATCTCACGCCTTGCAGCACCATCGTGCCGCTCGCAAACCGCGGATCGTGTTGCGCGTCGGACGTAAGCACTGACTTGCCGCGAATCACGACTTCATCGAGCACGTTGCGACTGACGCGAATCTCGCCGACTTCACCAACCCGATCTCTTAATCGCGCCACCGCGACGCGCAAGTCTTCACTGCCTTCGTCACGCATCATGATGAGACAGCGATCCGCAGGCACCGCTTCAAACACGAGTGAAACAATCTGTTCGAGTGTTTCATTCAACGTGGCCGAGGAGAGCAGCGTGATTCCCACCTTGCTGATCAGCGCGAGTAGATCGCCGTGCTTGGCTTTCGGCGCTACGGCCGTCGATGTAACGATCTCTTCAGGCTGTGTGCGCGCACCTTCGATCGCTTCGAGCAAACCGGACGTGGTCCGGTCGCCAGACGCGAGCGCGATCGTCGCTTCCGGAAGCGACGCGGCCGAGTTGTCGGTGATCATCGTCGCGCCCATGCCGGAATTGAACGTGCCGTCGTCAAAGACGATCTCCGTTTCTCCGATCTGAATGCGACCGCCGGCAGTGAGATGAATCGCACCTTCGACTGTGGCGCCGTTGTAGAGCGTGCCATTTGCCGAGCCGAGATCCTGGAGCACGTACTCGTCCCCTTCGCGACGCACTTCAGCGTGTACGCGCGACGCGAACGGATCGGGGACACACAGATCGTTCCGAGCGGAACGACCGATAGTTATGCGTAGCCGGCCCAGTGGAAAATGGTCCGGGGTGCGATCGGGGTATTTAACTATTAACTCTGACATTGTTAGCAGACATTGGGCGGCGCAGCGGAAGCATCAACTAGAATGAACCCTCACGAACGACGATAGTGCCGGCTATGATATCGTGCAAACCTCTACCATGCGAAGTCACCGCGGCAATTCAAAATCCAAGACCCAGGAGAACGAATGAGACGGGATAACCAATGAAGTGACGCAGCAACGCGCGCCCGATTCCTAGTTTTCCGCCGTCGTTGCGTTCGATCCGCAATCCAGTTGCCCACTTACCAAGAGTCAAACCCGTCAAGCCGGGAAGGACTCCGAGGTTCATCAGGGCCATAAAAAGAGCGAGCACGATGCCGGCGGTTTCGGCTGAACTACCCGCAGCACGCGCGCCCCCACCGAGCATGCGTGCGATGAGAGTGCCGAGCACGACCAGGGAAACGAGTGCGATGTAGTCGATCAGCAAAGCACCGCAACGGAGAGGAAACGGCGCTCTGAGGCGTTGACCGTCGCGCCGGGCGGCGCGGCTTTTTGCCTGGGAGCGCGGCAAACCTTGGGCAGATGTCATCTTCAGATCTTTGTGCTTAGTACTTTGTGCTTGGATCTTTGTAGGGCGGCCCTCCGTGGCCGCCCAGTGTTGAAGCATGCGCTGGGGCGGCCACGGAGGGCCGCCCCTACAAAGATCCAAGTACAAATCATCCTACCAGAAAATGCAGCGTCGTTTCGCCCACGCGCAGCTTGTCGCCACTGTCGAGCACGCGCGGTTGTCGCGGGGCGAGCCGCACCGAATCGTTGATCACCGTACCATTTACACTCCCCAGGTCTTCGACGAGAAATGTTTCGCCTTCGAGCCAGATGCGTGCGTGGCGGCGAGAAACTTTTGTCTCGGGATCGAATCTTGAAAGATCGATCTCCGGAAAGATATTCGAATGCGGATCGGTGCGCCCGAGCAGATTGCTGTCTTTCTGCAGGATGAACGACGCGTCCAGCTCCGTGGTTCCAGTGACCACCAGTTTCGCAGTCGGTCTCACAGCGTGCAGCAACGCACTCGACCCCACTGCCGCCAGCGGTTGTCGCGCGCCACAGTGAGCACAAAACACATCGTCAGCAGCAATGCGTCCACCGCAAAAACCGCAATAGACTGTTTGTACCTGGACCGTCTCATTGCCAAGCGCAGGCGCGGGCATTCCGTAGCTGACCCTTCCCGAGATCAACTTCTCGAGATGGTTCGCGAGCTCGTTTCTCAGCTCGCCCGCAGTGCGAAAACGATCCTCGGGCTTGTACTCCACCGCGCGCATCAGGATCTGTTCCATCTCGGTCGAGATCGACGGCGTGATCTGGCGTGGTCTCGGGTTCTTCGTGAAGTCGAAGATCAGCAGCGGATTGTCCTGCGGATCGGATCCGGTCAACAGGTGAAACATCGTCGCGCCAAGACTGTAGACGTCAGACGCGGGCTGCACTCGCCCGCTGAAGAGTTCCGGTGGCGCATAACCCATCGTGCCTACCGCAGTGACGCCCTTCTCCTGCTGCGACACCCAGCGAGCGATGCCGAAATCGATCAGCATCACTCGACCCGTGTTGCCGTCGATCATCAGATTCGCCGGCTTCAGATCGCGATAGATGATCGGCTTTGGTCTCGAGTGCAGATAGTCGAGCACGTCGGCCACCTGCATGCCCCAGTCGGTAACTGTCTTCTCGTCCAATCTGCCGCCGACTGCCGCACGCATTCGCGAAGCGAGATCGCCACCCGAGATGTATTTCATCACGAGATAGAAACGACTCAACGTATAATCGTAAAAGTAGTCGTAGATCGTGGGTATGCACGGATGCTCGAGCGACGTTAATAACAGCGACTCGCGTTTAAAGTCGCCGATGGCCTTCTCGTGCTGCGAGGGATCCAGGTGCGACTCGACCATCTCTTTCACGGCGCGCGGAGCATCGCCGAGGTTGCGATCCTTCGCCAGGTAAACAGCGCCCATGCCGCCGCCGCCGATCCGTCGCACGATCTCATAGCGACCATTCAAAACTGTATTTGCAGCGAGTTGCTTTACCGTTGGGCGATGACCACCAGTCGTACCCTCGTTGGGAGTCGAAGTCTTTCCCGGCGCCTGAACGCTATCCGTGAACGAACCGCCAAGTGAGTTCGAAGAAATCCGAGGCAACGACTCGTTCATCTCTTCAGGTGGGACAACGGTGGTTTCCAGACTGCCTGAAGGCTCTCGTACCTCCGCTGCTGGTGCTGCTTCGTAAACTGGCTGCTCGGCGGCGATCGGCGTTTCGTCAGCCGCTTCGGGATCGAGCGTAGTGGCCCACTCGCGGCCTTCGCGTGGCTGCACGTTGTCCTCGTCTCCCAGGGTGGCAGACAGGGAATCAAATTCCACTGAATTATGTGTGAGCTGCGCGCCGCAATTGCCGCAATAGTGTTCATTCGCGCGTACGCGAGCGCCGCAGGCGTTACATTCAGTCATCTGTTAGCGTAAACCAGTCTTTCCAGATTGAACGCGGCTCTACCTAAGAAGACTTCGTAGCAGCTACTATTTTACAATGTGGAAGCGTAGAAATGTCTTTCCGACGATAATTTCATCACCATCGCATAATGCCTGACGCTGTCCTGGAGGTAATCGCTTGCCACGATTGATGAACGTACCGTTTGTCGATCCGAGATCCTCAAGAAAATATTGTCCGTTACTGAGAGTGATGCGTGCGTGACGACGCGAGACTTTAGCCTCGGGATCGTCTGTGTCCAGATCGACGTCCGGAAAGATGCCGCCATCGGCGTCCCAACGTCCGATCTGGGCTTCCACATCACTCAACATAAACTGCTTCCCGGTCGAGCGGCCCTTTTCGATAACCAGACGGGCATGCGGTTTGGCAGTTGTTCGCAATGCTGAAAAACTCAAGCCGGCAGAAACGCGACTACCGGCAAACTCAGGATGCGGGCCGGGCTGCGGTGCGTGATTCCCGTTGGCTCCGTGCGCAGGCTTCCTCTGAACCGGGTTTGGACGGCCATTCGGACGCAAAGGTGCGCCACACTCGTCGCAATATTGCGAGCCATCCAGATTCTCTGTTTTGCACCTGTCGCAGGTAATCATAGTAGTTACAGAAAGCAAGTCATTTTAGCGCGAACGCCACTGCCATGCCAACGCATCTTAGTCAGCCGCAAAGATGCACAACGGCACAAACCCCTGTTCAGATCGTTTTGAGCATTTTGTGCTTCTTTGTGGCCAAATCTGTTAATAAAACACGGGACTCGGCGTTAGGAATGTGGCCCGTAGCGTTTGCTCTTAAGTGAAACTGTTTGATAAGTTTCCACGTAAAAGCTACTTCTTCAAGCATTAGGCCCCAGGTAGAAGGAACTCCAAGAGATGGCATTGAGTCGAAAAAAGAAGATTGTAATCGGCATCGTAGCGGCAGTTGTGCTCCTGAGCGTAGTCGTCATCAGCGTGATCGCAACCCGCAAAGATGAGCCCGAAGTCATAACGGTAACGGTCGACGTCAGACCAGAACTGAAACAGACCGTCACCGCCTCTGGTGAAGTGCGCCCGATACGCTATATCAAGCTCACCAGCGAGGTGGCCGGACGTATCGAAGAGATTTACGTGTCTCCAGGCGATATGGTCACCAAGGGCAAGCCACTGGTGCGACTCGATCCTACTCAATTACAGTCGAGCCAGGAAGCCCAATGGGCCGCCACGCAGGCATCGATCAACGACGTGCAAAATGCGCGCAACGCTGTAAATTCGGCCCAACAGTCACTCGTCGTGGCGGAAGCTTCAGTGGCCTCAGCGCGACAGCAAGTGGTCGCATTCCAAACCGCGGTAGACAAAGCCCAGGTAGATGTGAACACTGCTCAACGCGAGCTCAAGCGTTACACCGAACTGATTGAAGCCGGCGTTGCTTCACGCTTTGAATATGACACCGCTCGCGACCGCTTTGAGACGGCGAAGATCGCACTTGAGACTGCTAAAGCAAACCTCGAGGCGCAGAAGATCGCCGTGAAAGAAGCAACCGAGCGAGCGAACCAACAGCGCATCGCCGTTAAAGAAGCGCAGACCAGCATCAAGTCGTCAGAGATGCGCGCCAGCCAACAGGCAGCCATGTTGCGCGGCCAACAGAGCCAGCGTTCCAAGGCAACTCAGTTGTCGCCGCTGAATGGCGTCATTGCCGATATTCCGACGCGCGTCGGTGAGTATGCGGTGTCCGCCCTATCATCAACGCCGTTGATGACTATCGCTGACATGTCGCAGATCAATATTGAAGTAAACGTCGACGAGACTGAGATCAACAACGTCCAGGTGGGCCAGGAGGCAAAGGTCAAGGTCGACGCTCTTGGTGAAAAGGAACTCAAAGCTTACGTCACACAAAAGAATCCTTTAGCGGTATCGAAGTCCGACGCCACCGGCGGTTTGTCGAATCGCGTAAACGTTCAGGAAGCGAAGGAGTTCAAGGTCACGCTCGAACTGAAGGATTTGTCGGAAGACGTCCAGGCTGCGCTGCGTCCGGGAATGAGTTCCACCGCGACGATTACAACGAACACGAAGAACAACGTGCTCGCCGTCCCGCTTGAGTCGATCGTCGAGAAGGCGCCGCCAGCGCCTTCACCTGGTGCGTCAGTGGCTTCGAGCGTTCCCGCTGCGTCATCCGGTGGCGAGAAGCCGAAGTCGCAGAAGGGCGTTTACATTATCGAAGGAAACAAAGTCCGGTTTATCGAAGTGACCACGGGCATCACCGGTGAAGCCGATATCGAAGTTATGAGCGGCGTGCAGCCAAAGATGGAGATCGTGCGTGGTCCGAGTCGCGTATTGAAGACGCTGAAAGATGGTATGACTGTCAAACGTCAAACCAAGAAACCCGGCAACGCAAACGAGGGCAGCTAGATGAGTGAAGCCACTCTTACGATAACTCCGCGAGAGACAGAGAACGAAACAGAGAGTGTGATCCGGCCACGCGCCGAGGTCGACGGTCACGATCCCTCGATGCTGATCTCGATGCGTAACATCTGGAAGACGTACCAGATGGGAACCGAGTCGGTACACGCTCTGCACGGAGTTTCGTTTGATATCCCCCGTGGCGAGTACATCGCTATCATCGGACCGTCGGGCTCGGGCAAGTCGACGTTGATGAACTTGATCGGCTGTCTCGACACACCGTCGCAGGGTCAATATTGGCTTAACGGGAAGAACGTCTCCGAGATGGACGACGACGAGCTCGCCCGCATCCGCAATCAGGAAGTCGGCTTCGTCTTTCAAACGTTCAACCTGCTCGCGCGCGCCACTGCGCTGCACAACGTCGAACTCCCGCTGATCTACGGCGGCGTCAGCGCGTCGCAGCGACATGAAATGGCGAAGCAGGCGCTGAAGTCAGTTGATTTGACCGAGCGCATGACCCACAAGCCCAACGAGCTGTCGGGTGGTCAGCGCCAGCGTGTCGCGATTGCGCGCGCGCTGGTAAATCATCCATCGATCCTGCTCGCCGACGAGCCGACCGGCGCCCTCGATTCACACACCAGCATGGAGATCATGGACCTCTTCGAGCGTCTCCACTCCGAAGGCAACACGATCATCGTCGTCACGCACGAGCACGATATCGCCGCCCGCGCCCACCGCGTGGTCTCGATTCGCGACGGTCTTATCGAGAAAGACGAAAGAATCAAGTAAAGCCGGCAAAAGGCCCAGGGCTCAAAACAAAAAACCTTCTGGTGCGTACTAAATCAGTTGAGGTTTTTGGATCTTTTTGTGGCTTATGCTTCTGCGTTTCACAGCTATCTGGGAAGCTTTTCGCGTTGCCACCGGCAGCCTGCGCGCCAACAAACTGCGCACGGCGTTGACCTTGATGGGTATCGTGGTCGGGGTCACGGCAGTGATTGCCGTGGTCACGATCATCAAAGGTCTCGATCAAACAGTAGCGCAAACCTTCTCTTCACAAGGTTCAACTGTCTTCACGATTTCGAAGAACCCGCAGATTATCAAGTCGCGCGAAGAGTTCATCAAATTCAACCGCCGCAAAGACGTGACGCACGAAGATGCGGAAGCGATCGCGCGATTGTGTACGTCGTGCTGGCGCGTTGGCGTGGCCGCGAATGCGATCGAGATTGTCAAGTACGCCGATCAAAAGGCTGAGAACGTGCGCATACGTGGCGTCGATCCGATCACGATGTTTGATATCGACGGCGTTTCGATCGATGTTGGCCGCATCTGGACCGAAAGCGAAGGAGCGTCTGGTCGGGAGATCTGCGTCATCGGGCCCGACATGCTGAAGAATCTTTTTAACGACGCGCCTGCCGACAGGGCGGTGGGCCGGGAGATTCGGATCGATGGCCGGCCGTACCTGGTGCTCGGCGTGCTCGAACCTCTGGGATCGATATTCGGGTTCTCGCGCGACAACGTGGTCTATATTCCGTATTCGACTTATCAGAAGTCATACGGTAGCAGGCGTTCGCTGGTCACGTTTATTCAGGTACACACGGCGGAACAGCTCGAAGCGGCGGAAGACCAGGTGCGCACCGTCATGCGCAACCGCCGCCATGCAACGGGAGACCCGGAAGAAGAGGGTTTCGCGCTGGAAACGCAGGACGTGTTTCTCAATCTTTACGGTTCGGCGACTTCGAACATCTACATCGTCACGGTTGGCGTGGCGGCGATCTCGCTCGTGGTTGGCGGGTTCGTGGGGATGAACTTTATGTTGGTGTCAGTATCCGAACTCACGAAAGAGAGCGGGATTCGTAAGGCGGTTGGGGCGCGCCGCGAAGACAGCCTGAGG
>Ga0126307_10000650_pt1 | contig 22581 bp, 21 predicted proteins | sample Plot28_FD_89955 | JGI IMG/M metagenome (GOLD analysis project Ga0126307, IMG submission 89955) | Serpentine soil microbial communities from UC McLaughlin Reserve, CA, USA - Plot28 | ecosystem: Environmental > Terrestrial > Soil > Grasslands | place: USA: UC McLaughlin Reserve, Lake County... | reverse complement strand
TTGGGCGAGACGCCCTCGTTGCGGAAGTCCTTGCCGAGCTCATAGACGCGGTCGATGCCCCCGACGACGCAGCGCTTGAGATAGAGCTCGGTCGCGATCCTCAGGTAGAGATCGCGATCGAGTGCGTTGTGGTGGGTCAAGAAGGGCCGCGCGAGCGCCCCGCCGTACAGGGGCTGGAGCACCGGTGTCTCCACCTCGACGAAGCCGCGGGCGTCGAGCCACTCGCGAACCGCCGTCACGACCTGCGCGCGCTTGACGAACCGGTCGCGAACCTCGGGGTTGGCGATCAGGTCCAGCTCGCGATGGCGGTAGCGAAGCTCGACGTCCTCCAGACCGTGGTACTTGTCGGGCGGCGGGCGCAAGCTCTTGGCCAAGAGGGTCCAACCCTCCACGCGGAGCGACAACTCGCCCCGCTTCGTCGCGAACACCGCGCCCTCGGCGCCAACGATGTCGCCGAGATCAACGCCCACCAGACCCTCGAACGACTCCGCCCCCAGCACGTCCTCCCGCGCGTGCAGCTGGATCCGTCCGGAGCCGTCCACCACGTCGATGAACGCGGCCTTACCGTGGCCGCGCCGCGCCGCAATCCGCCCCGCCACCCGATACCGATCGGTGGTCTCCTCGCCGGCGGCGAGTCCTTCGTGAGCGGCTCGCACGGCCGCGATCTCCGCCCGCCCCTCAAATGAATGGGGAAACGGCTCCACTCCCGATTCCCGCAGGCGCGCGAGCTTCTCGCGCCGCTCGGCGATCACGTGGGATTCGGAGCGCTCCTCCTGATCGGGCTCGCCCATGGCCGGCGAGCGTACCGGCGACCGCTGCTAAGCCGCTTCGATCTTGGTGATCTTGAGCTTGCGCTTCGGGCCTCGCGGCACCTCGACGGTGACGACGTCGCCCCGCTTGTGGCCGACGAGCGCCTTGCCGATCGGCGACTCGTTCGACAGCTTGCTCTCCGCGGGATCGGCTTCCGCCGAACCGACGATCTGGAACTTCTTCGAGTCGCCGGACTTCTGATCCTTCACGTGCACTCGTACTCCAACGCCGACGGTGTCGGTATCGAGCTGCTTCTCGTCGACCACCGTCGCCCGGCGGACGCGCTCCTCGAGCTGCGCGATCCGCTGCTCGAGCAGAGCCTGCTCGTTCTTGGCGTCGTCGTACTCGGAGTTCTCCATGATGTCGCCGAACTCCCGCGCCTCCTTGATGCGCGCGGCGACCTCACGACGCTTCACGGTCGTCAGTTGGCTGAGCTCCTCGCGGAGCCTCTCCAGCCCCTCCTGGGTGATCAATGATTCACGAGCCACGTGCTGAAACCTCGTCCCCTGTGTTCTCGAGGGACCCTTGACGGCGCCCCGGTAGATGACGAAACAAAACCCGAACGCGGCGCATACCTGCGTGCGCTCGCGGGTCGGGCAGGCGGGCGATTATAGCGGGGGCGTTTTGCCTAATTACGCGGCCAGGGCGGGTGCTTCAGCCAGGGCCGCCACCAACGTGCGCGCCTCGTCGAGGCCCTCGGTCCGCTGGAAGGCATCGGCCCGTGAACCCGTCACACCGAGTCGCTCGAGATACCAGGGATAGAACTTGCGGGCGTAGCGCGCGGCGCGGCGCTCGCCGAGATGCCGCGCGGCCCGCTCCATCGTCCAAAGAAGCTCGCGAACGATCTCGTCGTGGCTGGGCGGCGCCGCCCGCCGTCCGGTGAGCTCCTCGAAGATCCATGGGTTTCCGAGGGCCCCGCGGGCGATCATCACGGCGTCCGCCCCGGCCTCGCGATACGCGCGCCGCGCAAGGTCGGCCGTCGCCAGACCGCCCGAGACGATCACGGGAACGCCCGCTCCCTCAACCCGCCTGGCGAGCTCGCGTACGAGGCCGTAATCGGGTTCCCCCTTGTGCTGGACGGCGGCGCTTCGCGGATGGAAGGCGATCCCGGCCACCCCGGCCTCCTCGACCAGGCGCACCGCGAGGTCGATTCCGGAGCGATCGCCCGGCTCGATCCCGGATCGGAGCTTCACCGTGACCGGCCGTCCGGAGCCCTCGGCAGCCGCACGCGCAAGGCGCACCGCGAGGTCGGGCCGCCGCAGAAGCTCGGCGCCCGCTCCGACCCTGCGGACCTTGCGGACCGGGCATCCCATGTTGATGTCGATCAGGTCCGCTCCGCCGCCGGCGGCAATGCGGGCGCCGGAGGCCATGACCTCGGGGTCGTGCCCGAAGAGCTGGATCGACACCGGGTGCTCCGACGGGTGGATACGCATGAGCTCGGTCATCGTGCGCTCGTTGCGGTAATGGAGCCCGAAGCTCGACACCATCTCCGAGACGGCGAGGCCGGCACCGTGTCGGCGCGCCTGCAGGCGGACGAACCAGTTGCCGATCCCGGCCAGCGGTGCGAGCAGCACGCGGTTGGCGACGTCAACGTCGCCGATACGGAATGGTGATGTAAGGGGCCGCGTCACTGGTTTCGCTCCCAGATCAAGCGTAGGCCCGTAAGCGTGAGGAGGTCGTCCACCTCGTCGATCAGCTCGCAGAACGGGACGATCGCGGCGGCGTGGCCGCCCGTGGCGACGAACCGAGTCTCCTCGCCGAGCTCGCGCTCGATGCGGCGCGCGATTGCGTCCACCGCCCCGGCGAACCCGTACGTGATCCCGGAGAGCAGGCTCTGGTGAGTGGTCCGGCCGATCACTCCGCCCGCCTCGCTGGGAGGCTCGCCCAGATCGATCGGCGGCAACTTCGCGGTGCGCTGCGCCAGGGCCTCCATGGAGATCTCGACTCCGGGGCCGATCACACCGCCCACGTACTCGCCGTTCTCCGACACGACGTCGAAGGTGATCGCGGTGCCGAAGTCCGCGACGGCGCACGGGCCTCCCAGACGTTCATACGCGGCCACGGCGTTGGCGAGCCTGTCCGCGCCCAGCTCGCGGGGATTTTCGAGTTGGATCGCCATGCCGGTCTTGATGCCGGGGCCGAGGATCAGGCACTCGCCCTGCAGGTAGCGCTCGCTCATCCCGAAGTACTCGGGCGTCAGCTGCGGCACCACCGACGAGACGATCGACGCGTCGACGGCGCTGGCCTCCAGCCCGCGAAGCGCGAGCAGCGTCGAGACGCGAACGGCGAGCTCGTCGGCGGTCGCCTCGATGTGAGTCGCAAACCGCCAGTGCTCGATGAGCTCGTCCCCCTCGAACAGGCCGAGGTGGCTTTGCGTGTTTCCAACGTCAACCGCAAGCAGCACGCCGGGGATTATCCAGCGCAATACGATGCCGGCGCGATGGCCGCCGCCCAGCAGCTCAACGCGAAGCTGTATGTGATCCCCGGCTCCCACCCCGCGATGGCGGCGCGGCGGATGCTGGAGCTGAAGGGAATCCCCTATCGCCGCATCGACCTGATGCCGGTGATCTCGCGCGGGGCGCTGCGCGCACTGCGATTTCCGTCGAACACGGTTCCGTCGCTCGCGATCGAGGGTCGCAAGCTCACGGGGTCCAGGGAGATCGCGCGCGAGCTCGACGTGATCCAACCCGATCCGCCTCTGTACCCCTCCGAGCCCGAGCGTCGCGTCGCCGTGGAGGACGCCGAGCGATGGGGCGAGGAGGTGCTCCAGCCGGCCGTCAGGCGAATCCTGTGGAACGCGCTCAAGCGAGATCGCGCTCCGCTCGCCAGCTACGCGGAGGGCGCAAGGCTCGGAGTTCCGATCGGCCTTGCCGTCAAGACCGCGGCGCCCATCGTCGCGGCGGCGAACCGGATGAATGGCGCCTACGACGACGCCGTCCGGCGCGACCTCGCCTCGCTCCCGGGATGGCTCAAGGGGATCGACGACTGGATCGGCGAGGGCATCCTGGGCTCTAATCCGCCGAATGCGGCCGACCTCCAGATCGGCGCGAGCCTCCGTCTGGCGATGACCCTCGATGACGTTCGCCCCGTCATCGCCTCACGGCCGGCGGGCCAGCTTGCGGTTCGCGCCATCCCGGACTTCCCTGGGCACGCGCCCCCGGTGCTGCCGGCGAGTTGGCTCGCACCGGCGCGCGAGGCAGAGGAGGCCGCGGCCGCCGGCTGACCCCCCCGCCGCAGGTGCCGTTCAGCTGAACGGGCCGGCCCGGCGAACGCGCTGGCCTGGCCCGAGCTTCTCAAGGGCGGCGTCGAGCCGGGTTCCGTCGGGCAGCGCCAGATCGGGGTCGAGCTCGAGTAGCGGCGCCAGCACGAAGCGCCGACTCGTGACCTGCGGATGCGGGAGCGTCAGGCGCTCCGTCCGAAGCTCGACGTCACCGAGCATGAGTAGATCGATGTCCAGCGGGCGCGGGCCGTGGCGCGGGCCTCCGAGCATGCGCCCCTGATCGGCCTCGATCGCTTTGCACAGGTCGAGCAGGTCCTCCGGCTCCAGCTCGGTGCGGATTCGTGCTGCCGCGTTCAGAAAGTCCGGCTGGTCGAGCACCTCGCCGACCGGCTCGGTCGCGTACAGCGACGAGGTCGCGTCCACCTCGACCCCACGCTCGTTCAGCGCGTTCACCGCGGCGCGGAGGTGGGATCGGCTGTCGCCCACGTTCGAGCCGAGGCCCAGGTACCCGGTCCGCGCGCTCACTCCTCTCCGTCGTTCTCCCCGCCGACATCGCCCGCGGCGCGCTCGTGCACGACCTCTACCGCGACTTGCTCGACGGCGATCGGCAACGGCGGCTCGGGCTTGGCGGCCCGCACCCGCACCGACTCGCAGTTGAAGCGCTCCATCAGCCGCTCGGCGATCACGTGGCAGAGGCGCTCGAGCGTCCTGTAGCTGCGCTCCGTTGCGCCGAGTGCCACGATGTCGCAGACCTCTGCGTAATCGACCGTGTCCTCCACCCGATCCGTGAGCACGGCATCGCAATCGGGAACGTCGATGCTGACGTCGATCTCGAGGCGCTGGCCGGTCTCCCGCTCGGCCTCCGTCACCCCGTGATGCGTATAGATGGAGAGACCGCGAACCTCGACCTCTACTGACGCGCTGTCACCCGGATCCGGTTCCACGGGCGGACCGTACCAGCGGCGAGAAAGGCGCCCGCGATCCGCTAGTCCGAGGCTGCCTCGAGGATCGTCTCGGCGACCCGAGCTGCCTGGTGAACCTCGGCGACGTCGTGAACTCGCAGAACGTCGGCGCCCGCCCGCAACGCCAGCACGCTGCTCGCGATCGTGCCACCAAGGCGATCGTCCACCTCTCGGTCGGTGATGCTGCCGATGAAGCGCTTGCGCGAGGTTCCGACCACGATGGACCGCCCGAGTTGGCGCAGCTCGCCGAGCCGGCTCAACAGCTCGAGGTTGTGACGGACGGTCTTCCCGAACCCGATGCCGGGATCGACCCAGATGCGGTCCTCCGCGATCCCCTCGCCAGTGGCGAACTCGATCCGCTCGGCGAGGAACGCCATAACGTCGTCCACCACGTCGTCGTAGGTGGGGTTCTCCTGCATCGTCCGGGGCGTCCCCTGCATGTGCATCAACACCACGACGCACCCGCGGTCGGCGCACAGGCCGGCGAGCGCCGGCTCGGTCCGCAGAGCGGTCACGTCGTTGACGATCTCCGCACCCGCGTCGAGCGCGGTCTCGGCTACGGCAGCTTTCGAGGTGTCGATCGAGATGGCCGCATCCACACCGTCCAGGCCCGCCATGACCGGGGCCACCCGAGCGAGCTCCTCCTCGGCGCTCACGGCACGCGCGCCGGGCCGGGTTGATTCGCCGCCGATGTCGAGAAGCTCGGCGCCGTCGGCGACGAGCTGGCGTGCGTGGGCGATGGCGCGCTCGGGAGCAAGGAACAGCCCCCCGTCGGAGAACGAGTCGGGGGTCACGTTGACGATGCCCATCAGCCGGGCCATGTGCTGAGTATCCCCGCCCGCGCTACTCCGCCCGGATCAGGTTCCCGGAGGGGTCGAGCTCGACGAAGTGATGCGCCTCCCCGTCGCGGAACCGCTTGCACTGGTTCGCGGGATCGTCATCCACCGATTGGCGCGGATCGTGGGCGATATCGGCGACCCAGTCGGGCAGCCCCGGCAGCCGCTCGGCTATGCACGGGCCGCGGTCGAGGTCCCTGCCGCCGGACTTCGCCTCGTCGTAGGCCCGCTGCGCCTCGGCCACGGCGCGATCCTGATCACTTGGGCCGGTGCCGCTATCGCCGCCGCAGCCGCCTAGGAGGGCGACGGCGGCGAGCAGGGCAAGGAGAGGAACGCGTCGCATGACCAAAACGCTACCGACGCGAGAGAGGCGCGAGTCCGCCAACCCGACGTACGCCTCGCGTCAAGGCAATCCGCATCCGAGGGGTGGATGCGGATTGACTCGACCCGCCTTGAACGAAGCGCCCGTCTCTCTCCCTGCGCCGTAAACGCGCCGGGGGACCGGGCCGGATGTCGCGCGTTAGGGGCGCTCGTTCGGGTCGTCCGCGCGCATGTCCGCGGTCCCGCCGGCGAGGCCCGGACGCGGGCGTGGCACCGGGCGAGGACCCTCGCGGGCGGCCGGCTTCTCGGCCTCGGCCTCGGGCTGGTCTGGCACCCGAGTCTCCTCTTCCTCGTCCCCGAAGACCTCCTCCTCGGAGGCGCCGTCGAGGAGCTTCGCGAACTCCTCCGCGTCAATCGTCTCGCGCTCCAGGAGGATCTTCGAGATCGCGTCGAGCGCCTCGCGCCGCTCGCCCAGGATGTCCTTCGCGGTCTGGTGCGCCTCCTCGACGATGCGGCGGATCTCGTCGTCGATCTCGCGGGCGATCTCGTCGGAGTAGTCCGGCTCGGCGGAGAACTCGCGCCCCAGGAACGGCTGGGAGCGGTCGTGGCCGAAGACCCGTGGGCCGAGGCGCTCGGACATCCCGAAGCGCATGACCATCTGCTTCGCCGTCTCGGTGACCTTCTCGAGGTCGTTCGAGGCGCCGGTCGTGATCTCGCTGAAGATGATCTCCTCGGCGGCGCGGCCGCCCAGGGTCATCGCCATCGTGTCGGTCAGCTCCGCGCGGGTGGTCAGGAACTTGTCCTCCGTCGGCAGGGAGATCGTGTAGCCCAGGGCCTGGCCGCGGCTGATGATCGAGATCTTGTGGACGGGATCGGTGTTGGGCAGCAGGTGGCCGACGATCGCGTGGCCGAGCTCGTGGTAGGCGGTGACGAGGCGCTCCTTCTCGGACATCACCCGGCTCTTCTTCTCGGGGCCGGCGATCACGCGCATGATCCCCTCCTCGAGCTCGTGCATCGTGATCTCGCGCTTGTTGGAGCGCGCGGTCAGGAGCGCCGCCTCGTTGATGAGGTTGGCGAGGTCGGCGCCGGTGAAGCCCGGCGTCTGCCCGGCGAGCGTGTCCAGGTCGATCTTCTTGGCGAGCGGCTTGCCGCGGGTGTGCACCTCGAGGATCCGCTTCCGGCCCTTGCGGTCGGGCCGGTCGACGACGATCTGGCGGTCGAAGCGCCCGGGCCGCAGCAGCGCCGGATCGAGGATGTCCGGGCGGTTGGTGGCGGCGATGAGGATGATGTTGTCCTTCATCTCGAAGCCGTCCATCTCCACGAGGAGCTGGTTCAGAGTCTGCTCGCGCTCGTCGTGGCCGCCGCCCATGCCCGCGCCGCGGTGCCGACCGACGGCGTCGATCTCGTCCATGAAGATGATGCAGGGGGAGTTCTGCTTCGCCTGCTCGAACAGGTCGCGGACGCGACTCGCGCCCACACCGACGAACATCTCGACGAAGTCCGAGCCGGAGATGGAGAAGAACGGCACGCCGGCCTCGCCGGCAACCGCGCGCGCCAGCAGCGTCTTCCCCGTGCCGGGCGGGCCATAGAGGAGGACGCCCTTGGGGATACGCGCCCCGAGGGCCTGGAAACGTTTCGGATTCTCGAGGAACTCCTTGATCTCGTGAAGCTCCTGCACCGCCTCGTCGACCCCCGCGACGTCACGGAAGGTGATCTTGGGCGCGTCGACCGACATGCGCTTCGCCCGTGACTTGCCGAAGCTCATCACGCGCGAGCCACCGCCCTGCATCTGGTTCATCAGGAAGACCCAGAACCCGAAGAAGAGTAGGAACGGCAGGATGTAGGTGAGGATCGAGAGGAAGCTCGAGCCACCGGTTCCCTCGACCTTGGTCGCGACGTTCTTCTTCGCCAGCAGGTCGATGACCTGGCTCTGGGCGTTGCCCGCGGTCGGATACCCGGTGGAGTAGCTCTTGCCGTCCGGCTCGTCGACGGTGATCGAGCTGGCCTTCTGGTCGAAGGTGACCGACTCGATCGACGACGGATTGTTCTTCACCTGCGATATGAACTGGTCGTAGGTCGGCGTCTGCTCGCTTGAGGGGCTGCTGATCAGCCGCTGCGCGAAGAACGCGAGCACGATCACGATCAGGATCGGGAATGCCGCGCTGCGGAAGAAGCGCCTCATCTCGAATCCCTCGAGCCGGCGGCAGGGGCGGCGCTCGCGAGAAAGGTGCGGTGAAGCTGATGGAACTTGCGCATGATCTAAGGGGGGTTCTGGAGCCCCGCGAACGACTGGAATGAGCGTACCAGGGTGCCTATACCGTTTAAGGGGCGTCTGACGACTGGTCCGAGTCCGCCAAAACGGCGACGTAGTCGAGGTTCCTGTACCGCTGGGCGTAGTCCAGGCCATATCCGATCACGAACCGATTCGGGATCTCGAATCCGACGTAGCGGATCGGCAGATCCACCCGCCGCCGATCCGGCTTGGTCAACAGAGCGCAGACCTCGAGTGAGGCGGGATTTCGTGCGTTCAGGTTGCGCAGCAGGTAATGGAGCGTGAGCCCGGAGTCGATGATGTCCTCGACGATCAGCACGTCACGCCCCTCGATCGACGAGTCGAGGTCCTTGAGGATGCGGACCACGCCAGACGAGTCCGTCTCGGAGCCATAGCTCGAGACCGCCATGAAGTCGATCTCGCAGGGAACGGTCGCGAAGCGCATCAGGTCCCCGAGGAACAGGACGGCACCCTTGAGGATCCCGATCATGACGAGGTCCCGTCCCTCGTAATCGCGGCTGATCTCGGCGGCCAGGGCCTTGACGCGGCTCTGGAGCTCGGAGGCGGGGACGAGGATCTCGCCGATCGCGGAATCGTCCATGGCGGCGTGAGTCTACGTTCCGATCACGCCCGCGGGGGCGCCGGCGGAGAGGGCGAGTAGGGCAGCGACGAACCGGCCCAAATCCGGCAGTCGCCCGGCTTGTGGACGTTTGCTTTCGCATAGCGAAACAAACCGTCCACGCGGGCCGCAAATCTGCCGGGGCGCGGCGAGTCGCTCAGTCCAACGCTCGCGCCGTCAGCACGGCGACCTCCCGTGCGTCCGCCGGAAGTCGAAAGTCCTCGGATACCGCCACGCCGGCGACCCAGACGACCCGTCCCGCCGCCGTCACCACCGGAAGGTGGTGCCGCAGGGAGCGTGGCACGCCGCGATCCGTGAAGAGGTCCTGGAGGCTCTTCGTGCCGTTCATGCCCAGCGGGCGGATCCGGTCTCCGTCGCGCCAGGTGCGGACCACGAGCTCATCTCCGAGGGCTTCCGCGTCGAGCGTCGCCAGGTCGGGACCCGCGGGCTCGAGCGGGCCCGCGCGAATCTCCGCTCGCACCTCCCACTGCCCGAAGCGGCAGCTTCCGGGCACCCGCAGCGGTGCCGGGGCGGGCGCCGCATCCGCCTCGGATGACGTCTCGAACCTGATCAGCCCCTGCTCGCAGATCGCACGGACGCCGTGGCCGAGGTCGACCTCGCCGCCCTCCGGCATCAGCGCGAGCCGCATGATCTGCGCCGCGCGGCGTCGGCCCAGCGGCACAGCGCGCCCGGTGGCCCGCTCCGCGAGCGCGCGCAGGGCGAGACGTCGAAGCGCGGGCTCGGAGCCCTCCAGCGCCTCGGCGCGGATCGCGACCGCTCCCGCGCCGGCTCCCGCCGCCTCCAGCGCCTCCAGAACGACCCGGTCGAGCAACCGGGCCTCCTCGATCATCTCGGCCTGGGTCTCGGCGATGTTGCGCTCCGCGGCCGGACTCAGGTCTCGCAGCACCGGCAGGATCTCGGCCCGGATCCGATTCCGGGCGAACGCCGGATCGAGGTTCGTCTCATCGTCGGCGAACGGCAACGCCGCCTCGGTCGCGAGCTGGCGGAGCTCGGCGCGCTCCATTTCGATGAGCGGCCGAATCACGCGGCCGCTCTGGACCGGCAGGCAGCGGAGGCTCCGCGCCCCCGGCGAGACCGCGAGGCGATAGACCAGGGTCTCGGCCAGGTCCGTTCGGGTGTGGCCGGTCGCGATCCAATCGCCGCCCGCGCGAATCCGCAGGCGCTCGGCCGCCGCGTAACGGAACTCGCGAGCGGCGGCCTGGATGTTGCCCTGGAGGGTCGCCGGGCGCTCGATGTGCAGGTCGATTCGAAGCCGCGAGCAAAGATCCCTGCAAATGCTTTCGTCGCGGCTCGCGGTATCGCGAAGGCCGTAGTTGATGTGGAGCGCATGGACGCGTTCGGGTCCGATCGCCCGCGCCATCCCGGCGGCGACGCATGCCGAGTCGGGGCCGCCGGAGGCCAGCACGACCCCCGACGAGATGGCGTCCACCAGGCCGCTTCGCCGCACGGCCTCGGTGAGGCGATCCAGGGCCTCCTCTCTTCCACCCATATCGCCGATCTTAAGGCGACGAGCGGCGCGAGCCGCGGCTACTCGGAGGCTGGCGCTCCTAGTCGTAAGGGACCCGCTCGGGAGCGGAGTCCGCCTCGCGGGCCCGGGCAACGAAGAGCTCGACCGGCTGCGGGAATCCCTTCAGCTCGACGCCGCCGATCGGATCGAATTCGAGATAGCCCGACTCGCCGATCGCATCCGCGACTGCGGCGGTGACCATCACCTCGCCACCGAGGGCCCGCGCGACCACGCGATGGGCGAGGTTCACCTCGCTTCCGAAGTAGTCGCCGTCCCGATATACGGCGCGACCGCAGTGGACGCCCACCCGCGGTTGGGGCCGCTCCTGGAACAGGCCGAGGAACCCGACCGCCCACTCGGTGAGCGTCACGGGGTCCGGGGAGACGATCATCACCTCGTCGCCGATCGTCTTGACGACGAGCGCCTCGGCTGGAAGCGTCGCCTCAACAGTCTCGACGAATCGCTCCACGAGGTCGAACGCCTCCTCATCCCCCTCCTCCTCCGTGTAACGGGTGAACCCGGTCAGGTCGACGAAGCAGAACGCCATCTGGACCCGGCCCAGCTGGCGCTGCCCCGCGAGCTCGGTCTCCATGTGGCCGACGACGTCCTGCTCGATGTAGAAGCGCAGGTAGCGCTGGTGGATGTACTCCATCAATGGCGACGTGATCGGGAGGAGGTCTCGCGCGAGTCCCTCCATCTCCTCCGCCATCTGAAGTGCGTCGACCCCCTGCCGGATGAGGGGCTCGTGGACGTACAGGTGGAACAACCGCACCTCCGCCTCGGCGATCTTGCGAACCGACTGGGCGTAGACCCGGATGAGCTGGAGCAGCGCCACCAGTGGAAACCCTGCCCGCAGGACGTCCCGGATGTGCTCCATCGCCACGACGTCCTGCTCGTTGAGGGTTCCCTCGAGGGCGGTGGGCGTACCCAGCAGCGACATCATCCGCTCGATCAGGGCCTCCTCGAGGCCCGTCCGCTCCGCCGCTTCCAGACGCGTCATGTTGCGCTCGCGCCCCGGAAAGAGGTCCTCGACGTAGCCGAACGCCAGACGGCCTTCGCGAACCGCGCGGCGCAGCTCGGCGAGCGAATGCCCCCGTTCGCGCAGCCGGCTCACGACCCGGGCCTGAGCCGCCGCGGCGGTGGTCCACCTCCCGCCCCTGACCGGGATCACCCCTGCCTTGACCCACCGCTGCAGGGTGGATGACGAGACCCCCGCGATCCTCGATGCCTCGCTCAGAGAGATGTGATCGTCCGGCATCGGGATCGATCCTTTCAGGGTCGGCCGGCAGTTGGCGCGCGCGTTGGACGGACCATCAATCGACGACCCAACGGAAACGGCTCCTAACGTGGAGCGACGGGGCTCGCGGCCCCGTCGCCCGCGGGCGTTCGGCCCGCCGCGTCGGCCTACGGCACTGCTGGTGCCTCGCGGGTCCGCTCCTCCGCCCCCAGTCGCCGAAGGGCGACGGGAGCGGCGCCCACTGCGGCCTGTTTCCGATCTCTCGGTGCTGAGCCTACGCCGACGGCCGCCCCACGTCAACGCCGATTTGATGCGCGCCGATCACCAGGACGGGGCACCGAGGGAGGGTCACACGGCGGATTTGGACGTCTGGTTTCGCTATGCGAAACAAACGGTCCACATGGGCTACAAGCGCCGCCCGCGCGCCGACGCGCGCCCTACTCCAGCACCAGGTGCGGGTGCTCCTGGGTCACCACCCGACTGTAGGAGCTCACGAGCAACCGGAGCGCCGGGATGTAGACGAGCGCTGACCGGGTGTCGCCGGTTGCCTGCACACGGCCGCGAGCGATCGCGATCGCCAGGCTCTCCTTCCCCTGGAGATAGGCATTGGCCACCTCCGAGCCCATCATCAGCGTGAGCTTGGGCTTCCAGTCGACCTGGTCCGAGAATTGCCAGGTCAGGTGATGGTCGCCTTCCTCCGTCGCGGCGAGGTTGAGCACCAGCGGGAGGTCCGGGAACTCGAATCGGACACGAAGGTCCGCAGCGCGCAGCAGTGGGCCGGCGTGCTCGTCGGCGTCAGTCTCGGTGAGCACCTCGTCCAGCAGGTGCCGGAACTCCGCCGCGGCGCCTGACGACGATCCCATCCCGGTCCCCATCTCAGGATGGAGGCTATCGCTACAAGGGCTTAAAGAACGCACCCCCGCGCTTGACCAGGCTCTCGTACAACTTCGCCTGGATGGTTTCCCTGACCTGCTCCGAGACCTCGAACAGCAGCCGGCGGTCCTCGGCCGCGTCGGGCCCGTGATGCGAGACGTCGATGGGCTCGCAGAACTCGATTCGCCACTTCGACGGCAACGGGATCATCCCGAGTGGGCCGAGCCAGGGAAAGGTGGGGGTCACGGGAACGAATGGCGCTCCCACCGCGCGGGCGAGCGGCCTTGCATCGGCGAGCTTCGGATAGATCTCCTCGGAGCCCACGACGGCCACGGGAATGATCGGAGCGCCCGTCCGAAGCGCGACCTCCACGAACCCGCCGCGCCCGAAGCGCTGCAGCCGGTAGCGCTCCGAGAACTGCTTGCCGGTTCCCTTGGCCCCCTCCGGGAACACCATCACGAGCTCGTCCTGCTCGAGCAGGCGGGCCGCGTTGTGCTTGCTGGCGGGCACGCCCCCCACCCGGCGCATGAAGGCCGACAGGAACGGGAGCACGAACGCCCAGTCGAGCACGAGGAACCGCGCCCACCGCGGTAGCGGATGCCGCTTCATGATCGACAACAGGATCATCGAGGCGTCGAACGGGAACAGCGCCCCGGCGTGATTGGACACGAGGAGTGCGCGGCCATGGGCGGGGACGTTTAGAACCCCCTCCGGCTCGACCCGCCACCACACCTCGTACAGGAACTCGAACAGCGGATAGACCGCCTCGGCGAACTCCTCGTCGAAGCCCCACTCGTCCTCGTGGTAGTAGCCGCGGAGCCGATGTGACAAGAGCTGTACGACATGGGCGAGCCGTTGCGGTAGCTCGTCCGCGGCGCGGTTTGCTGCACTCATCGGGTCGAGCCCGTCCTCGATCCCCACCCGCATGCGCCGCAGGAACTCGGCAACCGACTCGGCGGAAGGCTGGGGCGAATCCGCCTTGGCCTGCGCGTTCATCGAGCCGCTCCGGAGAGCCTTCCGACGAGATCCCCCGGGTGGATGGATGGGCCAACCCGGAGCCCCATCGACTTCGCCGCGAAGTCACGGACCGCTCCCTCGGCATCGAAGCGGGGCGTGTACCCGACCTCGGTGACGAGTCGCTCGTTGTCGACGCCGCGGCCGAACCGCAGCATCCGGACCCCGTCGCCGTACAGGGGGCCGGCTCCCAGCCGCCGCCCCAGCCTCTCGAGCGCGACTCCGAAGAGCGGATGCGGGATCGGCAGTGCCGCCCGTCTCACAAGCCGAAGGATGTGACTCAACGAGATCGAGCCCGAGGGTGCGACGTTCACAGGCCCGCGTACGGGCCGCCTCGCCGCGGCCTCGAGCGCACCGGTGGCGTCGTCCGCGTGGAGCAGCTGGAGGCGCGGGTCCCAGCCCACCTGCGTTGGCACGACGGGCAGCTCGAGATAGCGAACGAGCGGCGTGTCGAGATCGGGGCCGATCTCGGGCTGGTACCGCAGGGTGCAGCACACGACGCCTGGGTGGCGCCGGGCGAAGTTCTCGATGTAAGCCTCGAGCTCCGAAACGTCGCGTTGAAAGCGGGTGCGAAGGGGGAGCGTCCGCGCCATGGGCTCGGTGAAGAAGTAGGGCGTCGCTCCCTCACAGCCGTAGATCGCCGCCGACCCTCGAACGACGAGTCGCTCGAGGGTCTCGGTCCGCTCGCAGGCGGCCAGGAGCTGAAGCGTTCCGATGACGTTCACGTCGTGGAGCACCCGCGACGGCCTGCCGCTCTCCGGGTACCAGAGAATCCCGCAGTGCACGATGGTGTCCACCTCGGTCGTGGGCAGAAGCCGGGAGAGGAGAGGACTGCGGATATCGGCTTCGATGAAGTCCGTGCGCTCGAGATCCGCCGGCGGCGGCTCGATGTCGATCCCGGCGAGATACTCGATGCCGGGATCGCGCTCGAGACGTCGCGCGAGCTCCGCGCCCCAATGGCTCGCGATGCCGACGATCACGACCCGGCGAGCGGTCATCTAACCCTCAGCTTTAGGCTTAGAGCGGTCCCGGCCACGGAGGGCATCCTCCAATTCCGTCAACCGTCGCTCCAGCGCCTCGAGCCGTTGCCCCATCTCCTCCGCCGCATCCTGCCCTCGCCGTGCGAGCTCGGCACCGGCATCCTGGCCGCGGCGGGTCAACTCCTCGCGGGCGCCCTGCCCTCGACGCGCGAGCTCGCCGCGGGCATCGCGCCCCAACCTGGCGACCTCGTCGAGGAGCTGGGCAGCTCGCTCACGACTGAGACCTGTGGTTCCTGCGCGAGCGGGCCGTCCCGCCACCGAGAGCGTCCGCTCGATCGCCTCGCGGAGCGCCTCGGCTACACCCCCCTCGGGTCGCTTGCCGGACTGCGGCGCCACGAGTGACTAGACCTGGGGTTCGGTCGCACCCGCGTGATCCGCCGACTTCGGCGCTTCGGCCTCGATGGACCGGCGCATCGCGGCAAGCTCGTCGAGGGCATCGTCGAGCTGATCCTCAACGGCCTCGAGCCTTGCCGAGAGCGAGCGCATCCGCTGTTCCAGCCGCTCGAAGTCGGACGCTGCCGGGATGTTGAGCGCGCCCATCGCCGAGCGTTGGGCGTTGGCGGCCCGCTCGCCGGCACCGATCGCGGTGGTCACGGCCTGGCTGAAGATGGGGTTGTCGAGAAGCGCCTGGGCGAGATCGCTCAGCGCCTCCTCACCGCGGGCTCGGATGCCCTCGTCGCGCTCAGGATCCACGCTCACGTCCCACCGTATTTCGCTCGTTGCCGTCGCAGCGCATGGGTGGCGCAGGGTAACGCTTCAAGGGGGGCCGTCCGGGTGCCGATTCATAGACCAATGGCTACCCGTAGCCTTGCGAGGGTAGGCACAAGCTGAGATACCGTTCCCACCCCGAGTTCCACGTTGCAAACCGCCCCTCGAACAGTTAGCGTTCTCACGGCTTTGAGCAGGCCGGATCGGAGGAGCCGCGCCGCAGCGTACCCCCCGCTGGGCACGAAGGACGGGGACTGAAACAGGATGGGAAGGAAGCTACTTCTGATACTCGCCCTTGGGGTGCTCGGCGCCATCGTCGCCGCGGGCGCCGGCGTTGCGAGTGGCGGGCTGCTCGATTCATCCACGAGCGGCGTGTCCGTGAACCTTCCGGGGGACGAGGACCTCCCGCCCGTCGAAGCGCTGCCGGCCTGCTCGAATACGAGCGACGACGATGGTGACGGGCTCGTCGACCTCGCGGACCCCGGCTGCTCCGGGGCGCTGGACAGCGATGAGTACGACGTGCCGACCGGGACGACCGGCGGCGGCTCGACCGGCACCACGGGCACCACCGGGACCACTGGCACCACCGGCACCACGGGCACCACCGGGACCACCGGGACGACCGGCACCACCGGGACGACCGGCACCACCGGAAGCGGTGGAGCCGCCGGGCCGGGCGGTTCGGGCGGTTCGGGCGGTCGGCCGAACGGCGTCGGTCGCGGGGGCCACCGTCACCGCAACGGCAACGGCGGGACGTCGGCCCGCGATCGCACTCCCTCCCCGCCACCGCCGGTAAAGCCGAACGGGGTGCCCACCAAGTCGAACCCGTCGCTCACCATCGCCACCCCCACCCCGGCCCCTCTGGGTGTCCCGAGCTTCCTCATCGGCCAGTTCGAGATCCCGCCCTTCCTCCTCCCGATCTATCAGGCCTGCGGCACCGAGTACGGCATCCCCTGGCAGGTCCTGGCCTCGATCAACAAGATCGAGACCGCATTCGGGACCAACCTCAACGTGTCCTCGGCCGGTGCTCTCGGGTGGATGCAGTTCATGCCTTCGACCTGGCAGGCGTACGGAACGGACGCCAACGGCGACGGCCGCAAGGACCCGTACAACCCGGTCGACGCGATCTGCGCAGCCGCCCGGTACCTGAAGGCCGCCGGCGGCGACACCGACCTGCGCAGCGCGATCTTCGCGTACAACCACGCCACCTGGTACGTGGACGAGGTGCTCCTCTACGCGAACCAGTACGGCAAGCTCCCCGATGACCTCATTGGCTCGATCGGCGCCCTGACAACCGGCGATCGCTTCCCGGTCGCCGCCAAGGCCCGGTACGCGGACGAGATCTCCACACGCAAGGCGGCGAAGAACGCGAAGCCCAGCAAGGGCTCGGCCGGCAACGTCGCCGACATAGTCTCAAGCTCACCTACACGTCGAGGGATCAACATCTACTCGCACGAGGGCGCTCCCGTCGTCGCGGTCAACGACGGAACGATCAAGAGGATGGGCCACGATCCGAAGCTCGGCAACTACATCGTCCTCCAGGACAACTACGGCAACCGCTTCACGTATGCGGAGCTCGGCCGCATCTCGAAGGCGTACCCCGTTCCGAAGCAGAAGCGCAAGCTCTCGGCCGACGACTTCAAGCTGGTCACGCCCAACGACAAGGCCCCGGATCAGCCCGCCACCCGGGGCAAGCCGCTCGGCGTGAGCAAGCACGCGAGCAAGCTCGCCAGCGACGTGGCCCAGCGCGCGACCCAGGCCGATAAGGCGGAGGCCTCAAAGTCCCAGTCCTCGAGCTCCAAGTCTCGCAAGCGGCTGGCGGAGTCCAGGGCGGCTCCGGCACCCAGCACATCCGAGGGTCCGGTCAACACCGAGGATCAGCGCCCCCGGCTGTACGCGCTGCCGGAGCGGCCACACAACGTGGACCGCGCCGACATCACGGGACAGCTCGACACCCTGCTGGCGAAGCGGATGCCCGGGTACTCAACCTTCAAGTCGTACTTCGGCGGCGTCCTCCGCTTCGATCGCAAGTCGATGGAGCTCCGCCAGCTGCGCAAGGGATCGGAGGTGGTAGCCGGCACCGTACTCGGCCGCATCGGCAAGACGACCGAGCTGGCCCCCCACCTGAACTTCGCCATCAGGCCCGCGGGCAAGCACACGCCGAAGATCGATCCGAAGCCCATCCTGGACGGTTGGAAGCTCCTCGAGGAGACGGCGATCTATCGCGCCGCCGGGGAGAACCCCTTCACCGACAGCACGACGACGAGCAACGTCACCCAGGACCTCCTGATGCCGAAGACCCAGCTGGCGCGCAGGGTCCTGGCCGATCCGCGGCTCTCCATCTACGCCTGCGGTCGCAACGACATCCGCACCGGCCAGATCGACCAGCGGGTCCTGGCGGCAATGGAGTACCTGGCCGACAACGGCTTCCGGCTCACGATCACCTCGCTGAAGTGCGGCCACAGCACGCTCACCGCTTCCGGTTACGTCAGCGAGCACTCGACCGGCGACGCGATGGACATCGCCTTGGTGAACGGCATCCCGATAGCCGGTCACCAGGGCCCCGGCTCGATCACCGAGGCGGCGGTCAAGTCACTGCTTCAGCTCCAGGGATCGATGGAGCCTCACCAGGTCATCTCGCTCATGAATCTCGGCGGCCCGTCGTTCGCCATGGCGGACCACGCGGACCACATCCACGTCGGCTACTACCCGAAGGGCTCGGCGCCCGAGAAGGGCAAGCAGTTCGAGTCGCTGCTGAAGCCCGACCAGTGGAAGAAGCTCATCGGCACGATCTCCGAGATCCAGAACCCGAACGTCCCCACCTCGCCTTCGAAGTACTCGCTGCCGGCCAAGAAGGACAAGGGCAAGAAGGACAAGGGCAAGAAGGACGGCGGCAAGAGCGGGCGCGGCGACTAGCCGCCCGGGCTCTCCGCCACCGATCCGTCACCCGTGAATAGGCTGGGGTCGCCATGAGCGTGACCACTGCCGACTGCTTTCGCTTCGTTCAGCTGGACGTACCCGGGCGCTTAGGGATCGACGACGGTCGCTATCTGGTCCGTGCCACCGGCGGGGAGCCAGCCGAGCACGAGACCGTGCTCGTCGTCCAAACGATGGGCGCACCCCCGGCCGGCAGGCACCCCAGGAGGCGGCGCAGGGCTCGCCGCGCGGAGCCCGACGACGCTCCGTCCGAGGTTCCCATCACCAGGCTCACGGTCATCCCGGCGCGGACGCAGTCTCACGACGAGGCCAAGCGAGAGCTCGGTGTCCTGACCGGCGATGCCTCCGCCACGGAGGAAGCGGTCCTGGACGGGCTGCGCGAGGCGAACCGCGTCGTGCGAGCGCACCGGATCGCGAACCAGGATCCGTACGGCCACGAGATCGCACGGCTCACGCCGCTCGCCGTCCGAGTGGGCTTCGGAACGGGCGACGAGCTGGCCAACGGAAAGTGGACCGAGGCGTTTGACGTCCCCGCGCCCGAGAGGCGTCGCCGCCGCGCGGATGCCCTGCGGCCGCAGGAACGCCTCGCAGAGCTGCTTGCGGGCCGGGAGCCGATCGACGTGTGCGAGACATTGCTCCTTCGGGCACGAGCGGATCTCGATCAGGGTCGGCCGCGCGAGGCCGCGCTGCAGATCGGCCCAGGTCTCGAGGCGCTCCTCGCCGAGCTCCCCGAGCGGGCGGGGCCCGGGCAGGAGGAGGACCTGGCGGCCCTGAGGAATCTGCGCGACGCGATGGGCGAGGCGGGCCGGCAGGCGCTTCGCGGGGATCTGTCGACCGAGCGCGCGAGCCAGGTCGCCGAGACCCTTCGCATCTGCGAGCGCGTGCTGCGCCGCCGTCAGGCGCTCAGGGACTCCGGCTAGCGATCAGCCGTCCAGCGCCGCGAGCACAGCCTGAAGCTCGTCGGCGACATCGCCGCTCAGCCGCACCACGGCATCGCCGTCGTAGGGAGTCGAGCTCCTCGTGACGATGGCGATCCGCCCTCCCCGCCCAAGGGTCACCTCGGGTAGCCCGGCAACCGGGTAGACCTCCAGCGAGGAACCGACGCACAGCAGAAGGTCGGCCGCCGAGCAGAGCTCATCGGCCCGCGCCATCGCTTCGGCGGGAAGCATCTCGCCGAAGAGAACGACGTCGGGCTTCACCTTTCCCGCGCAGCAGGTGCATGTCGCGATCCCCTCGGCGTCGAACAACGATTCCACCTGTTCGAGTGGATAGCTCGCGGGGCAGCTCGTACAGCTCGCGGTAGCGATCGAGCCGTGAACCTCGATCACCTCCTCCGAGCCGGCCTTGCGATGCAGGCGGTCAATGTTCTGGGTGATCACCGCCTCCAGCAGCCCGCGACGTTCGAGCTCGGCAAGCACCTCGTGCGCGGAATTCGGCTCCTTGTCGGCGAGGTCGTGGAAGCGGGGCCGGTAGAAGTCCCAGAAGCGCTTGGTGTCGCGATGAAACGCGTCGATCGTGGCGACTGCCATCGGATCGACCTTGGCCCACAGCCCCTTCCCGGGAGTCCTGAAGTCGGGAATGCCGGAGGGCACCGAAACCCCCGCCCCGGTGAGCGCGACAACCCGCTCGCTCGACCTGATGAGCCCGGCGAGCTCCTCCGCGGCGCTCGTTACCTGCCCTGCCACTTCGCCTTGCGCTTGCCCAGGAACGCCGAGATCCCCTCGCGAGCGTCCTCGGACGTGAACGCCGTCACGAAGCCATCCTTTTCGGCGTCGATCCCCTCGTCGAGATCGGCCTTCGCCGAGACCTTCTTGATCTGCTCGACCGCGACGGGCGCCTGGCCGCCGAGCTTGCGCGCCCAGGCGAGCGCCGTGTCGAACAGCTCGTGGTCCGCGACGACCTCGCTCGCGAGGCCGAGCTCGTAGGCCTGTGCGGCCGAGATCGGCTCGCCCAGCAGGTTCATCTCGAGAGCCTTGCCCTCCCCCACCAGCCGCGCCAGCCGCTGGGTGCCCCCGAAGCCCGGGATGATCCCGAGGTTGATCTCCGGCTGGCCGAAGCTCGCCGACTCGGCCGCGATCCGGAAGTCGCACGCCATCGAGAGCTCGCAGCCACCGCCAAGTGCCAGCGAGTTCACGGCCGCGATGGTCACCTTCCCGGACTGCTCCATCCGCCGCAGAACGGTGTGGCCCGAATCCAGGAGCTCCTTACCCGCGGAGGGCTCAGTCATCTTCGTGAACTCCTTGATGTCAGCCCCCGCGCAGAACACGGCGAAGTTGGACGACGCCAACACCGCCGCCCGGATGGAGTCGCGGGACTCGATCTCGTCCCATACCGCGGTCAGGTCACGGATCATCTGCGGCGAGATCGGGTTGGTTGGTGGCCTGTTGAGCCAGACGATCGCGACGTCGTCGCGGGTCTCCAGCAGGACGGTCTCCTGCTGGTCGAAGTCCTCGTCCGCGCGCGGGTAGAAGAAGAACCCCTGCCCGGTCTTCTTGCCGAGGCGTCCCTGGTTGACCAGGCGCCGCAGCAGAAGCGGTGGCGCGAAGCCCTCACCCCATTCGCGCTGGGCGACCTCCAGCCGGTCGAGCATCTCGTCCAGCCCCGCCTCGTCGGCGCGGGCCAACGGGCCGGGCAGGATGCCGGCTCCCATCATCATCCCGAGGTCGACGTCCTTGGTCGTCGAGACCCCCTCGTCGACGACCATCACGGCCTCGACGAACGCCTTCAGCTGGAAGCGCTCGACGACCGTCATCGCAGCTGTTGCGGCCTCCATCTCAGCCTCCGTGTGTGTAGTAGCCCTGGCCGGTCTTCTGGCCGAGATTGCCGGCCTCCACCAGCTCCTTCATCCCCGGATGGACGTAGAAGCGGTCGCCGTAGCTGGCCTGCAGATGCTCGGCCACGTGGAGCACCGTGTCCAGCCCGAGCAGATCGGACAGGAAGAACGGGCCCATCGGGGTCACCTTCGCCTCTGCGATCTCCTTGTCGATCTCCTCGGGCGAGCGTCCGCTCTCGTCCTGGTAGCGCCAGATCTCCGATGCCGCCGAGTTCAGGACCCGGTTCACCACGAAGCCTGGCTCCTCGCCGCAGCGAATGGGGTTCTTGCGGATCTGCATGGCGAAGTTCGCCGACGCCTGGCTCGTCTCCTCGGACGTGAACTCACCCTCGACCACCTCGATCAGCCGCATCACCGAGGCCGGATAGAAGAAGTGGAAGCCGACGACATGGTCCGGGCGGGTGGTGGCCGATCCGATCTCTGAGATCGAGAGCGCCGAGGTGTTGGACGCGAGGATCGCATGGCCGGGCGTCACCTCGTCGAGCTCGGCGAAGACCGCCTGCTTGATCTCCATGCGCTCCGGAACCGCCTCGACGACGAAGTCGACGTCGCCAAAGCCGTCGTACTCGGTGGTGCCGGTTATCCGGCCGAGGATCTCCTCGCCGCGCGTATCAGCCTGCTCCTGCGTGAGCTTCTCCTTCTTGACCAGGCCGGCGAGCTGGCCCTGCGTGACCTCGCGCGCCTTGGTCAGTCCGGCGTCGATGAACTCCTGCTTCACGTCCTTCATGACGACGGGCACGTCGGCCGAGGCGATCACCTGCGCGATCTCGCCTCCCATCGTTCCCGCGCCGAGCACGGCGGCCTTGAACACGAACATCGCTTGCGATCCTCCAGGTTGTGTTGATGAGGGGGCGCCAACCCCCGAAACTGACTGGTGCCGTTGGTTAGTGGTTGTGTTGGTGAGGGGGCGTCAGCCCCGAAACTGACTGGTGCCGTTAGTTAGTGGTTGTGTTGGTGAGGGGGCGCCAGCCCCCGAAATTGGCTGGTGCCGTTAGTGATTGTCTTGGTGAGCCGTTACTGCCAGTGAGCGCGGGAAGGCTATACGGGTTGCGTTCCCGCCGCCGCTTCCTCGACCTCGAGCTTGAGGCGAGCCAGCGAGCGGCCCAGCGACCCCCTCATCTGTGACCGGATGAAGAGCCTGTCCGTCAGCTTCGCGAACGGCCCGCCCTCGCGCAGCCCGTAATCGAGCTCCTGCTGGACGACCGTCGCGCCACCCTGGATCGCAAAGGTGGTGGTGAGCTGCCCGGCGGTCTCCGGGTCCTCGAACGAGACCCGATGGATTCGGCGCGGCTCGTGCTCGACGACCCGCTCGGTGACCGTCCCCCGGCCTGCAGGAGTCGACACCCATCGCAGCGACCCACCCGCATCCGG
>Ga0126307_10000649_pt1 | contig 22587 bp, 20 predicted proteins | sample Plot28_FD_89955 | JGI IMG/M metagenome (GOLD analysis project Ga0126307, IMG submission 89955) | Serpentine soil microbial communities from UC McLaughlin Reserve, CA, USA - Plot28 | ecosystem: Environmental > Terrestrial > Soil > Grasslands | place: USA: UC McLaughlin Reserve, Lake County... | reverse complement strand
TGGTCGTGAAGCTTCCGGGCGGCAAGCACGTCGTCGTCGACGCGAAGGTGCCGCTGACGGCGTATCTGGACGTGTTCGCGACGGAGGATCCGGACGCGCGCGCCGCGCATCTGAGAGACCACGCCCGCCACGTGCGTGACCACGTGACGAAGCTTGGCGCGAAGGGCTACCAGCGGCAGTTCGACGCCACACCGGACTTCGTGATCATGTTTCTCCCCGACGAGGCCTTCCTGGCTGCGGCGCACGAGGCCGACGGCTCGATCGGCGAGTTCGCGTGGCGCCACAACGTCGTGCCCGCCTCACCGCACAATCTCTTCGCGATCCTGCGGGCGGTGGCGGCCTCCTGGCAGCAGGAGACAGTCGCGCAGAGCGCGCGCGAGGTGCACGGGCTCGGGCAGCAACTCTACGACCGCCTCGCGACGATGGCGGGGCACCTCGACGGCCTCGGCCGGAGCCTCACGACCGCTGTCGGCCACTACAACAAGACGGTCCGCACGATCGAATCGCGCGTCCTCGTCACAGGCCGGAAGCTCCAGGAGCACGGGGTCGGCGGCGACGCGCTGCCGGAGCTGCAGCCGCTCGACGTGACCACCGACACCCTCGTGGCGCCCGAGCTCACCGAAAAGCTCGAGAATCTGCGTTCGGTCGACGCGGCCTAGAAACGCAGGATCGCGCCGATCCCCTCAACGGGATCCAGATCGCGTCGCGCCTCCACCGCGAGCAGGTCGCCGCCGTAGGCGAGCGTCAGCCGCACGGCGAGATCGAGCCCGTCATCGCGGTGCTCCATCGTCGTTCCGTCGAGCGGGCAGGTGGTCGCGGCGGCCGCGGCGCGGCCGCACGCGGGACAACGGTACGCGTCGCGCTGGACACCAGCCTGGTAGAGCAGGAGGTCGACCCGGCCATCGGAGGCGGCCTCGAGCGTGTCCGCCCAACCGGCCGAACCCAGGGCGTTCTTGCCGACTTCCTCCCGCCAGCGCTCGACCGCCTCCGCTTCCCGCTCTGCGCGCCAGCTCTCGAGGAACGGCTGCACGACGTCGGACAGCTCGGCGTCGGAAGCATGAGCGTCGGCGCTCGTCCACCCGATCACGGCCTCCTCGAGCTCCGAGGGAAGTACGTCCGCGAACTCCGCCCGCGTCTCGTCCCCCGCGACGACGATGATCCGCGGCCGGCCGTGCCGGCGGAAGACGCGGTCGAGCTCCTCGGCCACGGCCTTGTAGTGCTCGAGGTCGAGGTTCTCGATGTGGCGCTGGTAGCGCGACTGCGACCAGCCGCCCTGGTCGTGCTTGCCCTGCGTCTCCTCCGTGCGGTCCGAGATCTGCGCGAGCTTGCCGCCACGCAGGGCGAGCACGCGTCCCTGCTCACGGCCGACGACCGCGACGACGGCTCCGTTGCCCCGCCCGATCAGCGGCACGAGCGGGCTGAGCAGGAAGTCGTCCGCGACGCGAGCCGCGTCCGCCACCTTCCAAGGAAGCGCGAGCGCGCTCCAGACGTTGTCGGGGCCTGCAGCGAAGACCGCGAGGCCATGTGCGCCGTCGCGGTCGAACTCCTCTTCGAAGTAGCGGCCGAGCCGCTCGAGGTCGGCCTTTACCCCGGCTCGTGCCTCATGCGGGAGATCAGGGCGCGTGGCCCCGTGCGATTTCCCCGCTGCGTCGAGCATGGCGTGGACGCGCACCGCCGTGTCGCGGCTCGTCGGCGAGATCGCGGGGTCAAGATCGACGTAGAGCGAGATCGCACAGCCGTTCTGAGCGCGGAAACCTGCGAGCTCTCGCAGGCCATCGAGGCTGACCGTCGTTGTCGTCATACCGCCCTTTCTGCCTGGCGCGGTCCGATTCTAAGCCTCCTGTGGCGGAACATCTCGGGCCTCCGACTCGTTCTCTATGGTGACGGGGACAACGCCCCTGACAGCGACAAGGAGTGACGTTGAGCGACGTTCGTGACGTGATCATCATCGGCGGCGGTCCGGCCGGCTATACGGCCGCACTGTACGCCGCGCGCGCCAACCTGAAGCCGCTCGTGATCGAGGGGTTCAACTGGGGCGGCCAGCTGATGATCACGAGCGAAGTCGAGAACTATCCCGGCTATCGGGACGGCGTGATGGGCCCCGAGATGATGGGCGAGTTCCGGGCTCAGGCGGCGCGCTTCGGCACCGAGTTCGTCACCGACGACGTCACTCGCGTCGACCTCTCGGAGCGCCCGTTCAAGGTCTTCGTGGGCGACGAGGAATACGTCGGCGAGACCGTGATCGTGGCAACCGGAGCGACCGCGCGCCAGCTCGGCCTCGACTCGGAGCGCGCGCTTCACGGCCGAGGCGTCACCTACTGCGCCACCTGCGACGCCGCGTTCTACCGCGACCGCGAGGCCGTCGTCGTCGGGGGCGGCGACTCGGCGATGGAGGAGGCCCTCTATCTGACGAAGTTCGCGTCGAAGGTCACGCTCGTCCATCGCCGGAACGAGTTCCGCGCCTCGCAGATCATGGTCGAGCGGGCGAAGAACCACGACAAGATCGAGCTCCTGACCCCGTATGTCGTCGAGGACGTGCTCGGGGTAGGCACAGGCAAGCTCACCGGCGTCCTGCTTCGCAATGTCGAGACCGACGAGACGATCGAGCACGCAAGCGACGGCCTCTTCGTCGCGATCGGGCACGACCCGACCACGAAGCTCTTCGTCGACTGGCTCGACCACGACGAGAACGGTTACCTGATCACGAAGGGCAAGACGACGGAGACGAACGTGCCGGGTGTGTTCGCCGCAGGCGACGTGCAGGACCACGTCTACCGGCAGGCGATCACGGCCGCCGGGTCGGGCTGCGCCGCGGCGCTCGACGCGGAGCGTTTCCTCGCCGAGGCGGAGGGCCATCCCGAGGCGGCCCTGACTGCCCCACGCGAGCACAGCGCCCCCGCCTGACAGCGCGTGCCGTATTTCATCTGTCCGAACTGCAAGAACCGGTCGATCGACGACGACGGCCGGCAGGGCCTCCTGCGGCAGGCCGTTTCGTGCGAGCGGTGTGGCTTCGGCTTCCTCTTCGAGATCCGCGACGACTACTACCCCCCGCCCACGGCCGGGCTCGTCGCGTGCGACCGCGAGGGCCGAATCCTGGCCGCGGGCCGAGGCGTCTTCGAGCTCACCGGCTACGGCGAGCGGGAGCTAATGGGCAAGAACGTCGTCGACGCCTTCGGGCTGGCCGGCTTCGAAGCCGGGAAGAGCCCGATCGCCTTCGCGCTCGAATGGGGCGTCCGGCGGCTGGGCGAGCAGCTCGAGCTGCGCTCCCGCTCCGGTCAGATCAAGCCGGTCACCGCGGACGTGTTCCCGGCCTACGACGAGGACGGCGGCGTCCTCGTCGCGTTCTCGTCCCGCTAGCCGCGCCGGCGTCCGAAGCCAGTGAGTTCCCCATTGGGGGAGCCTGCTCCCACTCAGAACGCTATCGCCGATCCTGTCACGGCTGGGTCACCGCGCTGCCACGACTTCGCGAATCTCTACCCGGCTCGACGGGCAGAGGCCGACCAGAACGCAGTCCTCGCAGAGCGGCCGGCGCGCGTCGCAGATCCTGCGGCCATGCCAGATCAGCAGGTGCGGGAAGCGGCCCCAGTCGGCGCGCGGGACGAGCTTCACGAGGTCGCGCTCGATCTTGACCGGGTCCTCCTGACGCGTCAGGCCGAGGCGCTGCGAGAGCCGGCGCACGTGCGTGTCGACGACGATCCCCTGCGGGTTGCCCAGCTCGGCCGCGACCACGTTCGCGGTCTTGCGCGCCACGCCCGGCAGGCGCAGCAGCTCGTCCACCGTGCGCGGCACCTCGCCGCCGAACTCCTCCAGGAGCACGCGCATCGCCCCCTGGACCGACTTGGCCTTCTGCCGGAAGAAGCCGGTCGCGTAGATGTCCTGCTCCAGCTCCTCGCGCGGCACCGCGAGATAGTCCTCCGGTCGCCGGTACTTCTCGAAGAGCGTCTTCGTCACCCGATTGACGTTCACGTCGGTCGTCTGCGCCGAGAGCACGACGGAGATCAGGAGCTCGAGCGGGTTGCGGAACGCGAGCGCGATCTTCGCATCGGCGTGCTCCTCCGCGAGCCGCTCGATGATCGGCCTGATCCGGTCGCGCCGGCGTCCGACCGCCCGGCGCGCCTCGTGGACGAAACTACGTGGCAACGCTCTCGAAGTAGGCCGACACCTCGTCCGGATCCTCCGGCTCGAGCAGCCAGCCCGCCATCTGCTCCGCGCCCGGGTACGCGGTCGTGCGGATCAGCGCTGCCGCTGCGTCGACCGCGTACGGCGTCCGCCGGAACTCCGGCTCGCCGTCCTCGAGCAGCGCCCAGAACGCGCCCTGGCGCCCCTCGTACGGGATGCCGACGCTGCCGGCGTTGACGAAGCGGATCTCGTCGACCACCCGCTCGAACTGGACGTGCGTGTGCCCACCGACGACGACCTGCTCCTCCACGCCTTCGAGCGCTGCACGGAAGCGCTCGTCCCGCGACACCTTCGTCAGGATCTCGTCGTCGTCGCGCGGCGATCCGTGGCAGTACAGGACGCCGTCGACGGAGACGGACAGCGGCAGCGTCCGCAGGAACTCGTGCGCCCCCTCGTCGAGCTGCGCCGAGAGCCACTGCCACGTTCCCTCGGGCGCGCGTGGCGACTCGCGATCGGCGTTGCCGCGGACAAAGGCCGCTTCCACCGCGCGCAGCCGGTCGAGGCAGTCCTGCGGGAAGGGGCCTGCGATCACGTCACCACCGCAGACGATGCGGTCGACAGCGATCGAGCGCACCTCGGCGAGCACGGCCTCGAGGGCCGGCAGGTTGCCGTGGACGTCGCAGAGCGCGGCGATCCGCATCAGCCGGAGGCCGCTGCCAGGGCCGGGGGACGCGAGGGGCCGCCGCGAAGCCGAGGTCCTGCGCAGACGAGGTCGAGCGCGGGACAGCCGGCGCAGGTGAACTCGCTCGGGGTCGGCACGAAAGCGCCGGCGCGGATGCGGCCGATCGCCTCGGACAGCTCCGTCTCGAGCGCAGGCACGTCCTCGCGCGTGAAGCTCGTCGAGACGACGGCATCGGGATGCTCGAGGAAGTGATAGACGACCTCGACCGCCTCCACGCGAGCGCGGAAGCACGCCAGCGCGTAGACGAGCCGCTGCAGCCGGTAGTCCACCTCGACAATCTCCTCGGGCGTCCCCTCGGCGAGCGAGTTCGTCTTGTAGTCGAGCACGAGGGCGCGCGGGCCGTCGAGGTGGAGCACGTCGAGCCGGCCGTGCAGCAGGACGCCGTCGTGTTCGAACGCGAAGGGACGCTCGGGCCGCGCGCCGGCGCGCCTCGCGATCCGCTGCGCCAGCTCGGAGCCGCAGTAGGCGTCGACGAAGCGGCAGATTCGCTCCAGCTCCTCGTCCGTGACGGCGGGGTACCAGGTGCGCACCTGTCCCGGATTGGGCGCCGCCGGTGCCGCCAGGTCGACGAGCTCGAGCAGCCGGTGCACCGCATCGCCGATCTCCGTGGCGACGAGTCCGCTCTGCCCGGCAACGGTGCCGTGCGCCCGCGCCGGTCGCATGCCCGCGACGCGCTCGGCGTAGTAGCGGTAGGAGCAGCGCTCGAAGAGAGCGAGGGCGCTATAGGAGAGCCGGCGCACGTCGTGCAGCGGCGGCTCCGGCAGGGACTGGATCGGAGCCAGCGCGGGTGCCAGCGGCGGCAGCTTCGGCTCGGCGCCCGCGACGAAGAGCGCGAGCTGCCCCGTCTCCTCGTCGACGACGGCGCTCACCAGCTCAGGCGCGGGAGCCGCGAGGGGAGGCGGCGGCGTCCGGTCGACCCGCACGAGCACGCGCGCCCCCTCGCGTTCGAGCTCGACAGGCGACTCGCCGGCGGTGGCGAGCTCGGCGGCGCAGTCGAGCCGGCCGAGCACCCAGCCGATCGGCGTTCGCACGTCGGCCTTGCGCTCGGAGTCGATCGATCCGCTCACGATCAGCCGGTCGATCGCGCGCGTCATCGCGACGTAGTAGAGGCGGAGGCGTTCGGCCTCGTCCTCGGCGGCACGCGCCTGCTTGACGCTCTCGTAGCCGAGCACGCCGTGCCGCTTGCCGGTCACCGGATCGGCAACGCGGAAGCCGAAGCGGCCATCGGCGAGACAGAGGATTTCGTCCACAGAGGGTGCGTTGCGGTCGCGGCCCGCATCGGCCACGACGACGACCTTGAACTCGAGCCCCTTCGCCGCGTGGATCGTCAGCAGGCGGACTGCGTCCGCGTCCTCCTCCTCCGCCACGGCATCGCGCTCGGCCGCCCCGACTGCCTCCTGCTCCTGGACGAAGCGGACGAAGCCCTCGACGTCGGGGCCGCGCAGCTCCTCGTAGGAGCGCGCGAGGCGCGCGAGCTTACGCAGGTTGGCATAGCGGCGCCGCCCGTCCCACTGCGCGAGCACGGCGAGGTCGTAGTCGTGGTCGGCCACGATTCGGTCGCAGAGCCGCTCGAGCGAGAGCCTCGGCGCCAATTCCGCGAGCCGGTCGTAGCGCTGCCGGAAGGCGCGCAGGAGGCGCGTGTCGTGCTCTCCCAGATCGGCCGGCAGCGAGCGCTCGAGCCCTGTGAAGATCGGCCCGCGCGCGTTGCGCCGGATCAGGAGCAGCGCGTCGTTGGAGACGCCGACGAAAGGGGACGCGAGCACACTCACGAGTGCTTCGTCGTCGTAGCGGTTTTGGAGCAGGCGCAGGTACGAGAGGAGGTCGACCACCTGCTGCTGGCCGAAGTAGCCGCGGCCGGTCGCCCGGTAGGTCGCGAGACCGACGCCCCGCAGCTCCTCCTCGTACCACTCCGCGTCCGTCCCCGCCGCGAACAGAAGGACGATCTCGCCTGCGGTCGCGGCGCCGCTGTCGACGAGCTCCCTCACCCGCCGGGCAACATTCCGCGCCTCGGCCCGCCGCCAATGGACGCCGGTGCCGCCGTATGCGGCCTTGTCGGTCACGAGCAACTCCACGGGGGTTCCGAAGACGGGGTCAGGGAACTCGCCGGAGGCGGCCAGCGGCTGGAAGTCCTCGCCGAACTCGGGGCCGAAGAGCTGGTTCACGACCGAGAGCACCTCGGGCCGCGAGCGGTAGTTCCGCGTCAGCGGGAGCAGCGTCTCCGCTCCGGCGCGCCGCTCGCGAAAGACTTCGACGTCGGCGTGTCGAAAGCCGTAGATCGACTGGAACTCGTCGCCGACGAAGAAGCGCTCGGTGTCCGCTCCGGTGAGCAGGTCGACGAGCCCGCACTGGAGCCGGTTCGTGTCCTGGAACTCGTCGACCATGATCGAGCGGAAGCGCAGCTGCTCGCGCTCGCGCAGCGCGTCGTCGTCGCGGAGCAGGTCGCGGGCGCGCAGCTGCAGGTCCTCGAAGTCGAGCGCCGACTCGCGGTCCTTCGCCGCCGCGTAGTGGTCGCCGAAGAGGCGCAGGAGCTCCTGGAGCAGCTCGCGGTCGCGCAGCGCGAGCTCGTCGAGGGCGGCCTGCTCGACCGCCTTGCGCGCCTCCTCGTAGCTCGCCGCGCGCTCGCCGCGGGCGCGGAGGCCGCTGAGGTCGAGCAGTCGGTCAGGCTGCGCCGGCGCCGCCGCCAGCGCGAGCGCCTGCGCCGCCGCCGTCCGTGCCGCGTCGGTGGCGGAGGGGTCGGCTGCGAGGCAGGTCGCCGCCTCGGCCAGCTCGTCCAGCCGCACCTGCAGGTCGGCGCGCTGCTCGAGCTCGAGCTCGAGGTCGCGGCCCGCCGAGCGGAGCGTTTCGTACACCGTCGTCAGCATCCGCCGCAGCCCGCCGGCGCCGTAGGTGGCGAGCAGCTGCAGGCGCTCGGGATGGTCGTCGGCGCAGAACTGGTTCAGCGCCGCCTCGAACGCCTCGCCGCGGACGACGCGGCCCTGGCTGTCGTCGAGCACGCGGAAGCGCGGGTCGAGCCCGGCCGCGAAAGGATACGACTTCAGCAGGCGCAGGCAGAAACCGTGGACGGTCGAGATCCAGGCGCCGTCGAGCGAGCGAGCGAGGTCGTGCCGGCCCAGCTCGTGCAGCCGCGCCCGGATGCGGCCGCGCAGCTCGCCCGCCGCCCGCTCCGTGTACGTGATCACCAGCATCGACTGGACGTCGATGCCGCGCTCGCAGACGGCCTCGACGAAGCGCTCGACGAGCACCGTCGTCTTCCCGGTGCCCGCCCCTGCGGAGACGAAGACCTGCCCCCGCGCGGCGATCGCCGCCGTCTGCTGCTCGTTGGGAGTACGTCCCCCCGCTCCGGCGCCGGTACAGCCGGCGCCTCCGCTCCTGAGCAGCCCCGTCGAGCCTACGCCGCCCGTCATGGCCGCCTGATCCGGCACATCCGCCAGAGGTCGCACCAGGCCGGGCAGCCGTCCGTCCCCTTCGGGTCGTGCTGTACGTCGCCGGCCCGGATCCGTTGCGCAAAGCCGCGCGCCACGTCGCGGGCACCCTCGACCTGCGCCCAGAACGCATCCTCGTCGAGGTAGTCGTTCGCGGCGAAGCCCGGAAGGGCATCGTCCTTCGCCTCGGCGCGCAGCAGCCCACGCGGGCGCCGCTCGCCGGCGAGGGGGCGGTAGAGGCCGCCGAGCGGCTCGATCCCAACGAGATCGCGGAGGACGAGCATGTAGAGCGGAATCTGCAGCCGCAGCTCCTTTTCGATCTCCGCCGCCGAGTGGCCGGTGCGGCCGGACTTATAGTCCTGGACGATGCCGCGCGCGCTGCCCGGGTCGACGTCGATCCGGTCGATCTTCCCCGAGAGCGTGATCCCGTCGCCGAGGTCGAGGCCCCGCTGCAGCTCGGGCGCCGAGCGCTCGGAGCCGAAGCCGACCTCGAAGCGGCGCGGCACCAGCGGCAGCGGCGTACGGGCTTCGTCACGGATTAGCTGCTCGAGGTCGCGGCGCAGGCTCTGCTCGAGCTCACGCCGCTCCAGCTCGGTCATCTCCATCTTCACACCCTGCAGCGCCCCCACGAGGCACTCGCCAAGGAACGCGATCGCGTCGTCGAGCCGCTCCTCGGTGACGCGGTCGCTGCCGAGCTCGCGCGGGAGGCCGGCATAGAAGCGGTGCAGCGTCGTATGGGCAACGGAGCCACGCAGCATCGCGTCGACCCGGCGGTCGATCTGACGCGGCGAGATCAGGCGCTCGAAGAACCAGGCCGACGAGCAGTCGGCGAAGCGTTCGAGCTCTGTGACGTTGAACGGCGTCTTGCCGGCGAGCTCGGCGAGGACGCGCGGGTGCCGCAGCCGCGTCTCCCGTGCGAAGGCGGAGAGCGCGCGGCGCAACCGGCGCTCCCAACCGTTGGCGGAGGCGATCGCCTCGGCCTCGCCCGGCTCCCGTGCGGCGAGGAGCGCCAGCGCGCGCAGCCGTTCCCGCTCGGTCGGAGCCGCCTCGAGCTCCCAGGTGAGCTGGGACAGCGGCCGCCGCCGCGTCCAGCGGCGGACGTCGGCATGGTCGAAGAGCGCTGCCACCTCCTCCCAGAACGGGCTTGGCTCGCGCGGGCTCCCTTCCTCGCCAGCCGCCTCGCGCACGAGCGTCAGCCGCCGCCTCGCACGGGTGCAGGCGGTGTAGAAGAGATATCGCTCCCGCTCGACTGCGTCGGGACGCGCGAGCCGCGCGGCCGAGCGCTGGTCGAGCTCGCTGCGCGCCTCGTCGTCGAGGAACGGCGAGGCGGCGCCGCGGCGCGGCAGCGTCCCCTCCTCGAGGCCGAGCAGGAAGACCGAGTCGAAACGCCGCGTGCGCGCGCGGGCGAGATCGAGGATCGCGACGCGGCCGCGTTCGCCGGCGGAGCCGAGCCGCACCTCGGCGTGCTCGAGGGCGGCCACAACGTCGTCCGCGCTGAGCTCGCCGCCGAGGCCGCACCAGCCGTCGAGCTCGTCCAGGACGCGGGTGACCGCTTCGCAGGCGCGGAGGTCGGAACGGCTGGCCTCGCCTACGGGCGGCGCGTCGAGACCATGCGCGGCCCGCAGCATCGCAGTCGCGATCGTCCGCACGGCGGCGACAGGCCCGCGAGCGCCCCGGAGCGCCTCGAGCGGCGGCAGCGGCTGGCCGTCTCGAAGCCGGATCGTCTCCTCCTCCACGCTTTCGCGGGCATTGACGCCGCGGCCGCGCAGCCGCCCTTCGAGGAAGTCGACGTTGGAGCGGGCGAAGCCCGAGTAGGGGGAGCGGAGAAAGCCGTACAGGTGGCCGCGTTCGCCCTGTTGCCACTCGAAGCGCAGCAGGGACAGCAGCGCCTGGCCGAACGCGGTCTGGCCGAGGCGGACGCGGCCCTCGATCGCGAACGGGATCCCCAGCGTGCCGAGCACGGTCTCGAGCGGCGCCCGCCACCGCTCGACCGAGGGCACGAAGAGCGCGATCTCCTCCAGCAGCGTCCCCGCGGCGGTGAGCTCGCGGATCTCCTCGGCGACGAGCTCGAGCGCCCCGCGCGCCCCGGCTCCCTCGAAGAACCGGATCGCCCCCTCGAGGTCCGGCGCAGCCGGGGGCTCGTCCGCGAAGAGGTGCCGCTCCAGATGCGCGAGCGCGGCGTGACCGTATTCGTCCGAGCGAGCCGGCAGCTCGTCGATCCGTCCCGCAGCCAGGGCGGCGAGGTCCTCCTGAGTACGACGCAACGACGCGAACGCAGCGCGGCCCGGCTCGTACGGCAGCGAGACCGTCACCTCCGCTCGCCCGGACAGCGCCTCGAGCAGCCCCCACTCCGCCCCCGTCAGGTCTTCGAAGCCGTACGCGAAGACGGGCCGGCCGTCCCACGCGTCGAGCTCCGAGCGCAGCCGCTCGACCGCGCGGCGGCGCAGCAGATCGCGATCCCACAGGCCCAGCGTCTCGAGCTCGGCCCGGTAGGCCGCGTAGAGGTGCGCCAGGTCGCCCTCGAGCTGGTCGGGGTCGAGCAGGCCGGACTCGAGCTCCGAGAGGACCGCGAGCAGCGCGTCGGCGAAGCCGGCGAAGCGGGCCGAGCGGCCGAGGCCGTTCAGGGCAGTGCGATCGAGCGACCGCCTGGCGACGAGCGCCCGCTGCGCGTTGCTTGCCACCGGCCGCGTGTCGGCCGCGCCGTGCGCGAGCTCCTCGAAGACGTCGTCGAAGGTGCCGATCGAGCCCGCGAGGAGCGCGCCGGCGCGCCGGAGCAGATCGCGCTCGATCCGATCGACGTCCGCCCGGTTCGGCACGATCAACACTGGATCGCGCTCGATCTCCGCGAGGTATCCCTCGAGGAGACGCGCGATCTTGCCGGCCTTCGCCGGCCCCACGACGAGTGCCAGACCCATCCGGCCCATGGTAGTCGGGGCCTCTGACGGCTTTCGCACGCGAATTCAGGAAAGAGCGGGAATGTCATAGGGTCCGCGCATGGAGATCTTCAACCTGCACGGAGACGTCTGGAACGACGAGGTCGAGCACGAGGGCTTTCAGTTCACGGATGCGCACGTCGGAGCCCGCATCGGAGCCGAGCTGATCGGCGGCAGCATGTACGAGGTGCCATCCGGGAAGAAGCTCTGGCCGTACCACACCCACCACGGGAACGAGGAGTGGGCGATCGTCGTACGGGGCCGGGCGGCGCTACGGACGCCCGAGGGTGAGCGCGAGCTCGTCGAAGGCGATGTCGCCTGCTTTCCACGCGGCAAAGCAGGCGCGCATCAGCTGATCAACCGCAGCGACGAGCCGGTCCGGGTGCTGATGCTCTCCACGCTGCTGATGCCCGAGATCATCGAGTACCCGGACAGCGGGAAGGTCTCGGCGACCAGCCCGGCCGACGGACGCCTCTTCCGCGCCCGGATCGGTGATCCCGCACTCGACTACTGGGACGGCGAGTAGACGCTACTGCGCTGCGGACTTCGGTCGGCGGCCGCGGCGGGCCACCTGCCGGCCGCCCATGCGCTCCGCTTCTTCGTCCGTCACGTCGAGCTCGCGCACGCCCTTGCGCGCGTCGTGGAAGGTGATCCGCACCGTGGCGCCCTTGCCATCGGCGATCTCCGCGCCGGAGATGTCGGAGACGAGCACAGTCTTACGAGCCACAGAAGTCCCTCCTTGGGGTCAGGGAAAGCCTCGTCGAGAAGGTAGCGCAAATTGGCGCGAAAATCACGCCGCTTTGCGGGTCCGCCTGATTCGCCACGAGCGCAGCAGGCTGAGGAGCGCCTTCTCTTCCTGATCGAGACCGATATCCCGCGCCTTGACGATGCGCAAATGCCGCGGGCGAAAATCCTCGAGTGTTCTCCCGTCTAGATACTGCTCAACGACGGCTGGGCTGACGTAGGAAGAGCGTGCGACCGCCGCCGTGTTGCCGAGCCGCTCACCCACCACGCGCATCACCTTGGCGATCACCCTCTTTGCCTCGGTCTCCGTCTCGGCGACGCCGTGCTCCGCGAGCTTGATCGCCGCCGTCAGCGTCCCGCCCCACGTGCGGAAGTCCTTGGCCGTGAAGTCGTCGCCCATGAACTCGCGGATGTAGTCGTTGAGGACCGCCCCGGTGAGGTTGCAGGACTCGCCGTTGCGGCCGTAGCGGAAGAGCCTGGCCGGCCCGGGCTGGGCGAGCAGTTCCTTGATCGCGGTGGCGAGCTCCGTGTCGACGACGGTCGTCCGCACCTGCACCTTGTGCTTCGCACGGAAGCGAAACGTGACGCGGGTGCCGCGGACGCTGACGTGGCTGCGCGTCAGGGTCGTGACGCCGTGCGTCCGCGAGGTCTTCGCGTAGCGGTCCGAACCGACCCGGAACCATGCCAGGTTGATCAGGCGGACGGCGATCGCGCAGAGGCGCTCACGGTCGTAGGGGTCGTGGGTCATGTGCTCGCCCATCGCGAGCCGAAAGTCCGGGAGCGCCTCGGCGAAGCGGACGAGCTTGTCGAACTTCGCCTGCTCCTGACCGGCCCGGAACTCGGGGTGGTAGAGGTACTGCCGCCGGCCCGCCTTGTCGAGGCCCGTGGCCTGCAGCTTCGCGCCTGGACGCGGCGAGATCCAGACGTCCTTCCAGGCAGGCGGGATCACGAGCGACTCGATCCGCTCGATCTTCGCGGGGTCATCGATCTGGTTCCCGCGCGCATCGAAATAGCGGAAACGTCCCTTCGACCCCGCGCGCCTCCAGCCACCCCTGCGCGCCATCACCAGGGGATACCCAGACCGCGGCAGTATCATCCCCCGCCGATGGATCCGCGGACGATCGTCGTGCTCGAGGGGGACGAGACGGGGCAGGAGCTGCTCGAGGAGGGGCTCCGCCCGCTCCAGCCCGACGTGATCGGGATCGAGCTCGACTTCCCGCGCTACGACCTCTCGCTCGAGAACCGCCGCGCGACGAAGAACGAGGTCGTGCACGAGGCGGCCCGCGCAACCCGCGAGCACGGTCTGGGGCTGAAGGCGGCGACGGTCACGCCCGAGGGCCGCGACGACGTCGGTTCGCCAAACCGGATCCTGCGCGAGGAGATCGGCGGCCAGGTGATCGTCAGGACGGGGCGCCGGATCCCCGGCGTCGTGCCGCTCGGAGGCGTGCACGCGCCGGTTTCGGTCGTGCGCATGGCAGTCGGCGACGCCTATGGCGCCCGGGAGTGGCGCGAGGGCGCGGGCGAGGACGAGGTCGCCTTCCGCACCGAACGGATCGAGCGGCGCATCTGTCGCGCGGTCGCCGAATTCGCCTTCCGCCAGGCGGAGCGGATGAACGCGAAGGTCTTCGGCGGGCCGAAGTACACGGTCAGCCCGACGTACGAGGGGATGCTGAAGGAGGAGATGGACGCTGCGGCCGCACGCCATCCGGACGTCCCGTATGAGCCGCAGCTGATCGACGCGACGTTTGCGCTCCTGCTCGCGCAGACGGGCGCGCCGCTCGTGATCCCGGCGCTGAACCGCGACGGCGACATCCTCTCCGACCTCGTGCTGCCCCTCTTCGGGTCGATCGCCGGCTCGGAGTCGATGCTCGTCGCGTTCGACGAGGAGTACGTGCCGCGGGCGCTGATGGCGGAGGCCGCCCACGGGACGGCGCCGTCGCTCTTCGGCAAGGACGTGGCCAACCCGATGGCGATGATCCTCGCCGGCGCGGCGCTCCTCTCGCACGCCGACGAGGACGCCCAGGGGGCCGGCCGGGCGATCCGCGAGGCGACGCTCGAGGCCGTCGCCGCGGGCGTCCGCACCGCCGACCTCGGCGGCCACGCAGGCTCGCGCGAGTTCACCGACGAGGTGATCCGGCGCACGAAGCAGAAGCTCGAGGTCTGGTCCTCGCTCTAGGCGACGGCTCGACGCCTAGAGCGCGAGTCGTACGGCGCTGCTGCGCGCCTCGATCTCGCCGCGCCTCCAGCCGTCGACGAACGCCTGCGCCAGCTCGGGGTCGAACTGCGTCCCGGCGCAGCGCTCGAGCTCGACCAGCGCGTCCTCGACGGTGAGCGCAGGCCGGTAGGCACGCGTCGAGGTCATCGCGTCGAAGGCATCCGCGATGCCGAGCAGCCGCGCCTCGAGCGGGATCCTGCTGCCCCTGAGCCCGTGCGGATAGCCGCGGCCGTCCCAGCGCTCGTGGTGGTGGAGCACGTACGGAAGCGCGGGCTCGAAATCCTCGAAGCTCTCGACGAGGCGCGCCCCGGTGACCGGGTGGCGGCGGATCTGCTCGAGCTCGCGTTCGCTCAGCGGACCCGGCTTCCGAAGCACACGGGCGTCGATCGAGATCTTCCCCACATCGTGCAACGAGCCGCCGAGCTGGAGCGCCTCGAGCCGTGACCCGCGCCAGCCGAGCAGCCGCGCCAGCGCTTCGGCAAAGAGCGTCACGCGCGTGGAGTGGCCGCGGAGGTAGGGGTCGCGCGCCTCGAGGGCTGCGGAGAAGGTGGCGAGCAGTGAGCCCACAGTGCCCGAGTTTCCAGGGCCGGCTTCGGTTCCCTGCCTCGTCGGCCGCACGGCTCCGTAGAGTTGGCTTTCTGTGAGGGTTGCTGTCCCGAAAGAGCCCGGAGCCAGCGAGCGCCGGGTAGCGCTCGTCCCAGACTCCGTCGGGCGGCTGGTCGCGACCGGATTCGCGATCGCGGTCGAGGCGGGTGCAGGCGCGTCGGCCGGCTTTCCGGATGCCGACTACGCGGCCGCAGGCGCCGAAGTAGTGTCGCGCAGCGACTTGCTCGCGGGGGCGCAGGCGGTCGTGCGCGTCGCCGCGCCGTCCGCGGACGAGGTCGCGGAGCTCCCGCCGGGAACCGTGCTGATCGGCTTCCTCTCCCCCCTCACGGACAGCGCCGGCGTCGAGCGGCTCGCGGAGCGCGGCGTGATCGCGTTCGCGATGGAGTCGATCCCCAGGATCACACGCGCCCAGTCGATGGATGCGCTCTCGTCTCAGAGCACGGTGGCCGGCTACAAGGCGGCCGTCGCCGCCGCAGACCGGCTGCCCCGCCTCTTCCCGCTCCTGATGACCGCTGCCGGAACCGTCGCGCCGGCGAAGGTGCTCGTCCTCGGCGCAGGCGTTGCCGGGCTGCAGGCAATCGCGACCGCGCGGCGCCTGGGCGGGGTCGTCTCCGGCTTCGACGTGCGGCCGGTCGTGCGCGAGCAAGTCGAGAGCCTCGGCGCAACGTTTCTCGACCTCGGCATCCAGGCCGCCGAGACCGAGGGCGGCTATGCGGCCGAGCTCACCGCCGAGGAGCAGGCCCGGCAGCAGGCTGCGCTCGAGGAGCGGATCCCCGAATTCGACGTTGTGATCACCACCGCGCTCGTGCCCGGGCGGCCGGCGCCCCGACTGATCCCCGCCGCTGCGGTCGAGCGGATGCGCCTCGGCTCGGTGATCGTCGACCTCGCCGCCGAGACCGGCGGCAACTGTGAGCTGACGGAGCCGGGCAGCGAGGTCGAGCGCGCCGGTGTCACGATCGTCGGCTTCACCGATCTCCCCTCCCGAATGCCGTACCACGCGAGCCAGCTCTACTCGCGCAACGTCTCCTCGCTCCTGCTCCACCTCGCACCCGGCGGCGAGCTGGCGCTGGACTTCGAGGACGAGATCACGGCCGGTGCGTGCGTGGCGCGGCCGCAGGTGACGGCCTAGATGGACACCACGCTGGTTTTCGAGCTCACGATCCTCGTGCTGGCGATCTTCCTCGGCATCGAAGTGATCTCGAAGGTGCCGACGATGCTGCACACGCCGTTGATGTCGGGCACCAACGCGATCCACGGGATCGTGATCGTGGGCGCGATCCTCGTCGCCGGCCGTGCCGGCGCCGACACGCTGACGTTGGTCGTAGGGTTCTGCGCGGTCGTGCTCGGGACGGCGAACGCCGTCGGCGGCTTCGTCGTCACCGACCGGATGCTCGAGATGTTCAAGCAGCGGCCGCCGCGGAAGGGCGAATGAGCAAGACGACGACCGACCTGCTCTACGTGGTCACGATCGTGACCTTCATCCTCGCTCTCCGCTTCCTCTCCTCGCCGAAGCGGGCGCGGCAGGGGAACCTGCTCGGTGCGGCCGGAATGGCGCTCGCGATCGCGGTCACGCTCGCGCAGGACGGGCTCGCCAACTACGGCTGGATCGCGCTGGCGATGGCGATCGGCGCCGTCATCGGCGTCGTCGGCGCGCGCTCCGTGAAGATGACGGCGATGCCGCAGATGGTGGCCCTGTTCAATGGGGTCGGCGGCGGCGCTGTGGCGCTGATCGCACTGGCGGAGTTCCACAACCTGACGCCGCTGCCGGGCGAGCTGCCGGCGGAGGACTCGGTGACGATCCTCCTCTCTGCGCTGATCGGGAGCATCTCCTTCTCCGGCTCACTGATCGCCTTCGCGAAGCTGCAGGAGCTCCTGAGCGGGCGGCCGATCGTCTATCCGGGGCAGCAGTTCGTCAACGGAGCCGTGCTGCTGGCGGCGCTGGTGATCGGCGGCGCGATCGTCGCAGGCGCCGAGGGTGACGCGCTCGTGGTCGCGCTGATCGCGGCGGCGCTCCTCTTCGGGGTCCTCTTCGTGCTGCCGATCGGCGGCGCGGACATGCCCGTCGTGATCTCGCTGCTGAACGCGTTCACGGGTCTGGCGGCCTCTGCGGCCGGTTTCCTGCTGCACAACAACGTTCTCATCGTTGCGGGCGCGCTCGTCGGCGCCTCCGGCACGCTCCTGACGCTGCTGATGGGCCGCGCCATGAACCGCTCGATCGGCAACGTCCTCTTCGGCGCGTTCGGGTCGGTCGCGGCCGGCGGCGGCCCTGCGGCCGCCGCCGACGGGCGCACCGTCCGCTCGACGACGCCGGAGGACCTCGCGATCATGCTCGCCTACGCGCGCAGAGTCGTGTTCGTCCCCGGCTATGGCCTGGCGGTCGCGCAGGCGCAGCACGACGTGCGCGCACTCGCGGAGCAGCTCGAGGCAAGAGGCGTCGGGGTGCTCTACGGGATTCACCCGGTGGCAGGACGCATGCCGGGGCACATGAACGTCCTGCTCGCCGAGGCGAACGTCCCCTACGACCAGCTGAAGGAGATGGACGAGATCAACCCCGAGCTGCCGCAGACCGACGTGGTCGTGATCCTCGGCGCCAACGACGTGGTCAATCCGGCCGCGCGCTCCGACCCCGGCAGCCCCATCTACGGGATGCCGATCATCGACGTCGACCGCGCCGGCAGTGTCATCGTCGTCAAGCGATCCCTCAGCCCCGGGTTCGCCGGCATCGACAACCCACTCTTCTACGACCCGAAGACGTCGATGCTCTTCGCCGACGCGAAGAAGGCACTCGAGGACGTCGGCGCGGCGCTGAAGGAGCTCTAGCCGTGGCCGTCCCGTTCTTCTCGCGCCGCGACGTCGAGGCGGCCGTTCCTCCCGGCCGCGCGTATGGCGCCGTGCGCGACGCGTTCGTCGCACACGCGCGTGGCGAGTGGACGATGCAGCCGAAGCTCTACGTGACGAACTATCCCGCGGGCGACTTCCGGGCGATGCCGGCGCTCGGCGGCGGGCACGCTCTGCTGAAGTGGGTCACATCGTTCCCCGGCAACCCTGCACGGGGCCTTCCGACCGTGACCGGGCTCGTCGTCCTGTCCGATGCCGCGACGGGACTGGTGCAGGCTGTGCTGGACGCCGCGGCGGTGACCGCGCTCCGGACGGGCGCCGCGGCGGCGATTGCGGCGGAGACGCTCGGGCTCGCGGGCCGGGCAGCAGTGATCGGCGCCGGCGTCAACGGCCGCGCCGCTGCGACCAGCCTGAAGGAACGCGGCCGCGAAGTGGTGCTGTGGGATCTCGACCGGAAGCAGGCGCATGCCGTCGCCGGCGAGCTGGGCGTGGGAACGGCTGCGACCGAGGCGGACGCGCTCGCGGCGCCGATCGTCGTGACGGTGACGCCGGGGAAGCAGATCCTCCTGCCCGAGGGATCGCTCTCCCCCGGACAGCACGTGAGCCTGATGGGCGCTGACGGGCCTGGCAAGGCCGAGATCGCGGTCCGTGAGATCGGGCGCACGCGGATCTTCTGCGATGAGTGGGAACAGGCGAGCCACGGCGGCGAGCTCGCGGCGGCAGTCGAAGCCGGCACGATTGCACACGACGACGTGACCGAGCTCGGGCGGGTGCTCACCGGTGAGGCCGACGGACGGCGAGCCGACGACGAGATCACGATCTTCGACTCGACGGGGCTCGCGATCCAGGATCTGGCGATCGCCATCGCCGCGTTCGAGCGAGCCGGGGAGCTCGACCTCGTCCGGATCGATCTCTAGAAGCTAGGCGACCAGGCGTGCCGGGTCCATCCGCTCGAGCAGCGGATGGTGCTCGCCGGCGATGGCCCGGCCGACGAGATCGCCGCACATCAGGCCGAGCACGTTGCCGTGGCCGGAGTAGCCGCCCGCGACCCAGACGCCGTCGAGGCTCGGGTGAGGGCCGACGACCGGCATCAGGTCGGGGACGAGCCCGAAGACGCCGGCCCAGCGGTGCGTCACGGCCGGCTGGTGCCCGAGCAGGTCGCCCGCGAAGCGCTCGAGCGCTCCCTGGACGGGCTCCGTGGTCGCCTCCTCGGCGGTGAACTCCGAGTCCATGTCGGCGTCTCGGAAGCCGCCGAGGATCAGGCGGCCTTCTTCGTTCTGGTGCCAATAGTCGAAGCCGTGACGGCCGTAGTGCGGCAGCGGGAACAGCTGCTCGGGAAGGGGTTCAGTCGCGATCATCTGACCGCGCGTCGGGATGATCAGGCCCTCGAGCTCGCCGAGCAGCGCGGTCGGATAGCCGTCCGTGGCAACCAGCACCGTGTCCGCCTCGAGCCGGCCGAGCTCCTGGACGCGGTCGTGCTCGCGGATCTCCACGCCGGCATCCGCCGCCGCCGAGGCGAGGCCGCGCACGAGCCGCGCCGGCTGCAGCAGGGCATCGTCGGGGTGGAAGAGCGCGCCCGCGAACCTGTCCGCCAACGGCGCCGGCAGCTCCTCTCGCCACTCGGCCGCGAAGCCGTCCTCGCGCAGCGCCTCGTATTCCCCCTTCAGCTCGTCGCGTTCGTCGTCCCCGGCCAGGCGGAGGCTGCCGGTGCGGCGGAACGCATCGGCCCCCAGCTCGCCCATCCGGCCCACGTACTCCTCCGTCAGCCGCCAGTACGCCGCCGCGACGTCGCGACCGAGCCATTCTCGCGCGCTGTCGTATGCCATCGCCCCGCCGCGGAGGGCAAACCCGCCGTTGCGGCCGCTCGCGCCGGAGGCGACCGCGCGCGCCTCGCGAAGCCGCACGCGCTGCCCTCGCCGGGCGAGCGCAAGAGCGGCCGAGATGCCGGTGACGCCGCCGCCGACGATCTCGACGTCTGCAGTGCCTTCGAGGGACCCAGAGCGCAGCGCGGGAGCCGCCTCGCAGAGCCAGAAGGAGTCGGCCACGCGGCGATGCTAGCTGGCGGCTCGATAGAGACCGTCCTCCTCGACCGCGGCTGCTGCCAGTTCCAGCTCGCTCAGCACGACAGCCAGCTCACCTGCGGCGAGCCCGCTTGCGCGGGAGAGCTCGTCGGCGCCACGCGCCTCGGCCCGGATCAGCTCCAGCACGGCGCCGGCGACCCGGCTCACCTCCGGTCTGACTGTCGGCGCCGGTTCCAAGCCGTAGCTCTCGAGCACGTCCTGTGCACACGTCAGCGGCGTTGCGCCCAGGCGCAGGAGCGCGTTCGACCCGGCCGAGAGCGCGCTCGTGATCTCGCCGGGCACCGCGAACACCTCGCGCCCTTCCTCCAGCGCGAGGTCGGCCGTGATCAGCGCCCCGCTGCGCTCGCGCGCCTCCACAACCACCGTGGCGGCGCAGAGACCGGCAATGATCCGGTTGCGCGCAGGGAAGCGCCACGGCGCAGGCTCGACGCCGGGCGCGTACTCGCCAACCACCAGTCCGGTCGCAGCGACCTGGCGGGAGAGCTCCCTGTGGGCGGCGGGATAGTCGCGGTCGATGCCGCATCCGAGGACGGCAATCGTCGTCCCGCCCCCCTCCAGCGCTCCCCGGTGGGCCTCCGCGTCGACGCCCCGGGCGAGCCCGCTGACGACCGTCAGACCGGCAGCGGCAAGATCGCGTCCCAGCGCCCGCGCGATCTGCCTCCCGTAGGCAGAGCACGCACGTGCGCCCACGATCGCGACGGCGGCCGCTGCCAACACAGACGCGTCCCGGTCTCCCCGCAGGAACAAGCCCGGCGGCGGGTCATGGATCGAGCGGAGGAGCAGCGGGAATGAGGGGTCCGAGCGCCCGAGGAAGCGGAATCCGAGTGCGTGTAGGCGCCGCAGCTCCGCCGCTGCGTCGAAGCGGGCCTTGTATGCCGCGAAGCGCGCACTCCGCGGCTCGCCGACGAGATGCACGTCAGCCGCCGCGGCGAACGAGGCGAGCGCAAGCTCCGTCACGGCCTCGTTCACGCCGCGAGCTCCTTCGGCGAGCGATAGGCGAGCGCCTCCGCCACGTGCTCCGGCAGGACGGCGTCGGCTCCCGCCAGCGCCGCGGCCGTGCGCGCGACGCGAGCCACACGAGCGCGGCCGCGCCCCGACAGCGGCAGCCGCTCCACCGCCCGCGTCAGCAGCTCCTCCGACTGCGGCGTCCGCCGCAGAGGGGAGCCGTGAAGGCGCGTTCGACCCGCGACCACACGCTCCCGGACCGGCGCCGTCGGCTCTGCCGGTCCCGCCGCGAGCTCCTCCGCCCGCGGCCGCGGCACTGTGACCACGAGGTCGAACCTGTCGAGCAGCGCCCGTGAAAGCTTGTCACGAAAGGCTGCCAGTCGCTGTGGCGAGCACGAGCATTCCGCAGCAGGGTCGCCGCGGCCGGCGCAGGGGCAGAGGTTCATGGTCGCCACGAGCTGGAACCGGGCGGGGAAGAGCGCCAGCCCCTGCGCTCGCGCCACCGCGACGACGCCGTCCTCGAGCGGCTGCCGCAGCGCCTCCAGTGCCGGCCGCTGGAACTCGGGCAGCTCGTCGAGCAGGAGGACGCCGAGATGGGCGAGGCTTGCTTCGCCCGGTCGCGGCCCGGTGCCGCCGCCGACGATCGCCGCGGTCGAGGCGCTGTGGTGGGGCGCACGGAAAGGCCGCCGCGTCATCAGCGGCCGCTCCGGCGGGAGCACGCCTGCGACCGAGTGGATGCGCATGACCTCGAGCGCCTCGCGCGGCTCGAGTGGCGGCAGGATCGAGGGCAGCCTGCGCCCGAGCATCGTCTTTCCGGTTCCCGGCGGTCCGGCCAACAGCAGGTTGTGGCCGCCCGCCGCCGCGAGCTCGAGCGCGCGGCGAGCACGCTCCTGCCCTCGCACGTCGGCCAAATCGGGTCCAGCCGGCTCTTCGAGCTCCTCGGGCGGCTCGGCGGGCGGGGGGCGCAACTCTCCCCGCAGGTACGCGACCGCCTCGGCCAGGTGCCGCACGGCGACCGCCTCGACGCCGCCGAGCTCGGCTTCGCAGGCCGATTCGGGCGCGCAGAGGATCCGCTCGAGCCCCGCGCGGCGAGTGCCCTCGGCAACGGCGAACGCGCCGCGCACAGCTCGCACGCGGCCATCCAGCGCGAGCTCGCCCACCGCCGCGTGTTCCGCCAGCCGCTCGGCGGGGATCTGCCGCGAGGCTGCGAGCACGGCGAGCGCGATCGAGAGGTCGAAGCCGGAACCTTCCTTGCGCAGCCCCGCGGGCGCGAGGTTGACGGTGATTCGCTTCAGCGGCCACTCGAGCTGCGCGGACCCGATCCCGCTGCGCACCCGGTGCTTCGCCTCGGCGCAGGCGCGATCCGCGAGGCCGACGATGGCGAAGCCGGGCAGACCTCCGTCGATGTGCGCCTCCACCTCGACGCGGCGCGGCTCGAGCCCGACGAGCGCGTGGGTGACGGAGCGCGCGAGCACACGCGTCACGCTACGAACGATGGTGTGACGAGAGATCAACACGAGAGCGACGATTGCGTGACAATCTCGCGGTGGACGCGACAGGAGCGGCACGTCGTTGGGCAGAGACGTGGGCACGTGCCTGGCCGAGGCGCGATGCCGAAGCGATCGTTGCGCTCTACGGCGACGGCGCGACCTACCGCGCACTCGCCTTTCGCGAGCCAGACCTCGGACTCGAAGGCGTGCGCCGCTACCTGGCCGAGAACTTCCGCGCCGAGACAGAGGTGGAGTGCCGTTTCGGCGAGCCGATTGCCTCGGGTGAGCGCGCCGCCGTCGAGTGGTGGGCCTCGTGGGTCGAGGAGGGGCGGACCCTGACGCTGGCCGGCACGACGATCCTCCGCTTCGACGCGGACGGAAAGGTCGTCGACCATCGCGACTACTGGAACGAGACGGACGGCCGGCTTCCGCCTTACGCAGCCTGGCGCTAG
>Ga0126307_10000648_pt1 | contig 22593 bp, 23 predicted proteins | sample Plot28_FD_89955 | JGI IMG/M metagenome (GOLD analysis project Ga0126307, IMG submission 89955) | Serpentine soil microbial communities from UC McLaughlin Reserve, CA, USA - Plot28 | ecosystem: Environmental > Terrestrial > Soil > Grasslands | place: USA: UC McLaughlin Reserve, Lake County... | reverse complement strand
CCCGCGGACGTCCTCGGCCGCGGCGTGGCGATGGCCTATCTCAGCATCGTCGCGCTGATCCCGCTCGCGGCCGTCCTAGTGCGCTCGCTTGACGGCGGCCTCGACGCGTTCTGGGAGGCGGTGACAAACGACCAGGCCGTGGCGGCCCTGAAGCTGACGCTGATCGCCTCGGTGATCGTCGTGGCGATCAACGCCGTGACGGGGACGCTGATCGCGTGGGTGCTGGTGCGCGACGAGTTCCCGGGCAAGGGCTTCGTCAATTCGCTGATCGACCTGCGTTCGCGCTGCCGACGATCGTCGCCGGCCTGACGCTGCTCGCGTTCTACGGGAGCGACAGCCCGGTTGGGATCGATCTGGCGTTCACCAGGGTCTCGGTGGTGCTCGCGCTGCTGTTCGTGACGCTGCCGTTCGTGGTCCGGGCCGTCCAGCCGGTGCTGCTCGAGCTCGACCGCGAGATGGAGGAGGCGGCCGAGTCGCTGGGGGCGTCGCGGGCCACTGTCTTCCGCCGGATCGTGCTGCCGAACCTCGTGCCGGCGATCATCGCCGGCGGCGGGCTGGCGTTCGCACGCGCGGTCGGCGAGTTCGGCTCACTCGTCCTGATCACGGGGAACATCCCGTTCAAGACCCAGGCCGCGTCGGTGTTCATCTTCTCGCAGGTGGAGAGCGACAACTCGATCGGCGCCTCCGCGGTGTCGATCGTGCTGCTCGTGGTCGCGCTTGTGGTGCTGCTGTTCTTCGGATGGCTCTCGAAGAGAGCGCTGCGTCATGAGGAGTAGGCTCGCGCTCCGCTTCGCTGCGCTCGGATACCTCGCGCTGCTGCTCGGCGTACCCGTGGCGCTGGTGTTCATCAACGCCTTCGAGGACGGCATCGCAGCCGCCTGGGAGGCGGTCACGACGCCCGAGGCGCAGCACGCCTTCTACCTGACGATGGTGATGGTCGCGGTGGGTGCCGCTCAACACGATCTTCGGGGTGCTCTGCGCGCTCGCGATCGTGCGCCAGCGCTTCCGCGGCCGCGCGCTCCTGAACGCGATGGTCGACCTGCCGTTCGCGGTCTCGCCCGTGGTGGTCGGCCTCGCGCTGCTGCTCGTCTACGGTCGCCGCGACGGCTGGGTGGGCGAGTGGCTCGCCGAGCGCGGGATCCAGGTGATCTTCTCGACGCCCGGGATGATCCTCGCCACGATGTTCGTCTCGCTGCCGTTCGTGGTGCGCGAGGTGATCCCGGTGCTGCGCGAGATCGGCACGGAGCAGGAGCAGGCGGCCGCGACCCTTGGCGCGGGCCGCTTCCAGACGTTCTTCCGCGTCACGCTCCCCGCGATCCGCTGGGGCGTGGCCTACGGGGTGGTGCTCACCACCGCCCGCGCGCTCGGCGAGTTCGGCGCCGTGAGCGTGGTGTCCGGGAAGATCTCCGGCCGCACGGAGACGGCAACGCTGTTCGTGGAGAACCGCTTTCAGCGATTCGACCTCACCGGCGCGTACGCCGCCTCGGTCGTACTCGCGCTGCTGGCGCTGGCGACGCTCCTCGCGATGAACCTGGCGGGGCCGAAGAAGGAGGCGCTATGAGCATCGTCGTGGACTCGGTGTCGAAGCGCTTCGGCGGCTTCGTCGCTCTCGACGACGTGTCGCTCGAGGTCCGGGACGGCTCGCTCACGGCGCTGCTCGGCCCGAGCGGCGGCGGCAAATCGACGCTGCTGCGGGTGATCGCGGGGCTGGAGCTTCCCGACGAGGGCAGCGTCAACATCGGCGGCGAGGACGCCACGCGCACGCCGCCGCAGCGGCGGAACGTGGGCTTCGTCTTCCAGCACTACGCCGCGTTCAAGCACATGACGGTGTCGAAGAACGTGGCCTTCGGGCTCACGATCCGCAGGCGCCCCCGCGAGGAGATCGACGCGCGCGTGCAGGAGCTGCTCGAGCTGGTGCACCTCGACGGCTTCGCGCACCGCTATCCGTCTCAGCTCTCGGGTGGCCAGCGGCAGCGCATGGCGCTCGCCCGCGCGCTCGCGGTGCAGCCGCGCGTGCTCCTGCTCGACGAGCCGTTCGGAGCGCTCGACGCGACCGTGCGCAAGGAGCTGCGCGAGTGGCTGCGTCGCCTGCACGACGAGGTGCACGTGACGACCGTGTTCGTCACGCACGACCAGGAGGAGGCGATGGAGGTGGCGGAGCAGATCGTGGTGCTGAACCACGGTCGGATCGAGCAGATGGGATCGCCACGCGACCTCTATGAGCGGCCTGCGAACGACTTCGTCATGCACTTCGTCGGCCCGGTCGCGGAGCTCGCGGGGCACCCGATCCGCCCGCACGACATGGACATCCTCACGGAGCCCGTCGCCGGCGCGGTCGAGGCGATGATCGAGCGCGTGGCGCACCTCGGCTTCGAGGTGCGCGTGGACCTGACGCTCGGCGACGGCGAGCGCACGTGGGCGCAGATCACCCGCGCTCAGGCGGACGAGCTCGAGCTGGCGCCCGGCACGATCGTGTGGCTGCGCGCGATCAGCGACGCGACCACGCGTCCGGCGATCGCGTCAGGCGCCTGACGCCGTCCGGCAGCCTCCCGCGCACCACGTCGTCCAGCGTGACCTCGTCGACCACCGCCCGCAGGCTGGCGCGCAGGGCGATCCACACGGTCTGCAGGTTCTGTGCGGCACCGGTGTACGCCACGTCCTCGGGCGCCTCGCCTCGCACGCTCGCGAGCGGGCCGTCCACCGCCCGGATGACCTCGCCGAGCGTGACCTCGGCCGCTGGACGCGCCAGCCAGTAGCCGCCCTCGGCCCCGCGCTGCGCGCGGACGATGTTGGCGTGGCGGAGGTCGGTGAGGATGTTCTCGAGGAACTTCAGCGGGATGTCCTGCGCCTGCGCGAGGCGCTCGCCCTTGACCGGGCCGTCGCCGCCTTCGGCGAGCTCGAGCAGAGCCCGCACCGCGTAGTCCGTCTTCGCCGAGACCCGCACGCCGACAAGAATCACAGATCCCCGGCAGGGCGCTTCGTCCCGGCGATCTCGAGCACCACCTCGACGTCGCCGCGGATGCGGGCGTCCGTGAGGGTCACGTGCGACCCGGCGCGCTCGAAGTGCAGGTCGACCTCCGACCCGCACACGTTTAGCCCGCTCACCACGACGCGCTCGAGCCAGCGCGGGAGCGAAGGTCGCACGATCCGCAGCCGCCCCTCGAGGCCGTCGGGGCGGAGTCCGAGCCCCCACTTGAGCAGGTAGGGGATCGCGCCCGCGGCCCACGCCTGGGGGGCGCAGGCGACGGGGTACGGTACCGGGCTCTCCTCCGGCGCGCGGGGGTACCCGGCGAACAGCTCCGGGAGGCGGTAGTCGTTGAACTGCGACGCCGCCTCGAGCAGGGCCTCGAAGATGTGGGTGAAGTCCTCGTCGTGCCCGTAGCGCCGAAGGCCGTGCGCGATCATCGCGGTGTCGTGCGGCCAGACGCTCCCGGTGTGGTAGCCGACGGGGTTATAACCGGGATGCCCGGTCGCGAGCGTGCGGATCCCCCAGCCCGAGAACATCCGCTCGTCCATCAGGACGTCGCGCATCCGGGCCGCGTGGCTCTCGGAGACGACCCCGGCCCAGAGCAGGTGGCCCTGGTTGGACGCCAGCGCCGAGCCGGCCCGCCCGTCGCCGTCGAGTCCGACCGCATAGCAGCCGACGTCGTCGAGCCACATCCGCTCGAGGCCGCGGCCCGTGCGCTCGGCGCGCTCGCGCAGCTCGCTCGCACGCACGGCATCGCCGTCCATTTCGAGCAGGCGCGCCACGCGGCGCAGCGCGCGCATCACGTAGCCCTGCACCTCGACCAGCGCGACAGGCGTGGCGAGTGGGCGGCCATCCGCATCCGGGACGCCGTCCCTCGAGTCCTTCCAGCCCTGGTTCACAAGCCCGCCGGGCGCCCGGCATTCGTAGCTGAGGAGGCCATCGGCGTCCTGCTCGCGCTCGATCCAGCCGAGCGCGGCGTCCACCTGCGCCCGGAGCTCGCGGAAGAGCTCGAGGCTGCCCGCCCAGTCGGCGTGGTCGCACAGGAGGCAGAGCCACAGCGGGGTCGCATCCACGCTTCCGTAGTAGCGGGCGAATGGCGTGGCCCCGATGTTGGCGAGCTCGCCGACGCGCAGCTCGTGGAGCACCTTGCCGGGCTGCTCGTCACGTGCCGCGTCGTCGCGGCTGCCGAGCATCGAGCCGAGCGCGCGGATCGTGTCCTCGGCGATACCCGGCACGAACGAGAGCGTCTCGGTGGCGGTGATGAGGCTGTCGCGGCCGAAGAGCGTGGCGAACCACGGCAGGCCCGCCGCGTAGTAGGAGTGACCGTCGACCTCCGAGTGGAGCAGTTCGAGGTCGCCGAGCGAGCGAGCGAGCACGCGGTTGAACAGCTCGTCGTCGGTGGTGATCGCCGTGCGCCGCCGCGACGGCCGCGGCCGGGTGCCCGTGGCGCCAGCCGCGACGCCGTTCTCGGCCACCGCGGCCTCGAGCGCAAGCTCCGCTCGGCCGCCCGCGGGAATGTCGAGCGCGAAGCGGAGCAGCCCGCCGTCCGCTGCGTCGGGCTCGCGCGAGAGGGTGACCGCGGTGCTGCGGTCGATCCCGTCGCGACCGCGCGCGCCGAAGACGAGTCGCGTCCCGTCGAGCGTCGGCTCGACCGGCTCATGCTCGGCGGCCACGAGACCGCGCAGCGCGAGCATCGGGGCGAAGTCCGCAGCCAGCCGCAGCTCGAGCTCGAGCTGAACGGCTTCGAAGTGGTGGCTCGTCAGCTCGATTCGCTCCTGCAGTCGCCGGCCGCCGGCGACCGCCCGCTCAACGCGCACGGACAACGACTGCGGCGGCAGCTCGCGCCCGCCGGCCAGCGGCAGCACCGGATTCGTAAGCTCGTGACGCGCGCGGTCGCCGAGGGCGTCGGACGCCTGGAGGAGCAGCGGCAGCTCGCCGCTCAGGCGGAGCTCGTGGGTCGAGAGGTGGCGGCAGTCGCGGTGAAAGAGGCCGAGTGGCGCCGGCTCGGCGGGCAGCCGCGAGTCCCGCAGCGCGAGCAGGAAGAGGTTGCCGTCCTTGATCACGATGGTCTCGGCCAGGTTCACGTGCATCTCCCGGATTTCCCCCGGATGCGCCGGGGTACGAACATCGCCACACGGATGAAGCTGGCACTACTCGCCCCACCATGGATCCCGGTGCCGCCGCCTGGCTATGGCGGGATCGAGCAGGTGCTCGAGCTGCTCTGCAAGGTATTTGTGGAGCGCGGGCACGACGTGACGATGTTCGCCGCGCCCGGCTCGCGCAGCGCCGCGCGCGTGGAGGCCCCGCTCGAGCAGGCGCACCCCGACGAGATCCAGATGGCGATCTACGAAGCCGACCACGTCGCGTGCACGTTCGAAGCGGTCGAGCAGGCGGAGCCGCCGTTCGAGCTGCTTCACGACCACTGCGGCTTCACCGCCTTCGCCTTCGCCGACCGCGTGTCCGTCCCGCTGGTCCACACCCTCCACGGGCCCTTCACCGAGGAGACCTCCGCCTTCTACCGTCGCCACGCGCGCAAGGCGCCGGTGATCGCGCTCAGCCGCTATCAGGCCGAGTGCGCGCCGGAGGGGCTTGAGGTGGCCGGCGTGATCGGCAATCCGATCGTGGTCGATGACTTCCCGTTCAGAGAGCGCAAGGACGACTTCCTCCTCTGGATCGGCCGGCTGAACGACGACAAGGGCCCGCAGCGGGCGATCCGGGCGGCACGAGCGGCCGGCCGGCCGCTCGTGCTCGCCGGGCCGGTGCAGCCCGATCAGAAGGAGTTCTTCGAGCGCGAGGTCGAGCCGCTCCTCGACGGCGACCAGGTGCGCTACTTCGGCGAGCTGGGGCCTGACAAGCTTGACCTCTACGCGCGCGCGGCGGCGCTCCTCATGCCGATCCGCTGGCCCGAACCCTTCGGGCTCGTGATGACCGAGGCGCTGGCCTGCGGCACGCCCGTGATCGCGTTCGCGGACGGGTCGGCGCCGGAGGTCGTGCTGGACGGCGAGACCGGATTCATCGTGGAAGACGAGGAGGCAATGGCGCACGCCGTGGGGCGCCTGGAAGAGATCGACCCCCACAGCTGCCGCGAGCTGACGGCCGAGCGCTTCGGCCTCGCGGCGGTAGCCGAACAGCACGAGCGCGTGTTCGAGCGGGTGCTGGCGGGCGTCCACTAGGCTCGCCGGGCATGGACGACAGCTGGGCGCGCGCCTGGATAGCCGACTATGGCGCGGCGTGGCGGACCGGAGACGATGAGGCCGTGGCCGCGCTGTTCGCCGACTCCGCGGTCTACCGCTCGACGCCGTTCCGGCCGCCCGCCGTCGGCCGCGCGGCGATTCGCGAATACTGGCGGACCGCGACCTCGACGCAGGACGCGCTCGAGCTGAGCTTCGGCGAGCCAGTCGTGCAGGGCAACCGCGTAGCGGTGGAGTGGTGGGCCAGGATGCTGGACGGCGGCGAGCCGATCACGCTCCCCGGCTGCCTGGTGCTCAGGTTCGGGAGCGACGGGCGCTGTGACGAGCTGCGCGAGTACTGGCACCTGGAGCAGGGCGATGTCGCGCCTCCCGAGGGCTGGGGCGCCTGATCGTGGACGTGGCGGCGATCAAGGAGCGCGTGAGCCGCGTTTGGGGCCTCGGCGACTACGCGCCGCTGTCCGCGATGCTGCGCCCCGCGGCGAACGAGCTGTGCGACGCCTGCGCCGTCTCCGCCGGCCAGGAGGTGCTCGATGTGGCGGCCGGCGACGGCAACTTCGCGCTCGCCTGCGCGCGCGAGGGCGCGAGCGTCACGGCCTCGGACATCTCCCCGGGCATGGTGGCTCGTGGGCGGGCGCGCGCCGCGGCCGAGGGCTACGAGATCGACTGGCACGAGGCCGACGTGGAGGCGCTGCCGTTCGACGACGCGCGCTTCGACTGCGTCGGCTCGGTGTTCGGGGCGATGATCGCGCCGCGCCCGCGCGTGGTGGCGGAGGAGCTCTTCCGGGTCGTCCGGCCGGGCGGGACGGTCGGACTCACCGCGTGGACGGGCGAGAGCTTCGCGACCGAGCTGTTCGATCTCGGGCGCGAGTACTCGCCGTCGGCGCCCGGCCAGCCGCTCTCCCACGAGTGGACCGTGGAGGAGACGGTGCGCGAGCGCTTCGAGGGCCTCGCGGCTCGCTACGAGATCGAGCGGCGCTCGCTTCCGTGGGACGGGGAGTCGCCCGAGGCGATGGTCCGGCAGCTCGAGCAGAGCGCCCCCACCTGGGTTGCTGCGCGTGAGTCGCTGCCCGCCGAGCGCTTCGAGGAGATGCAATCGCGCGTCCTCGAGCTGCTCCGCCGCCGGGGCGGCGACGGCCCGGTATCGATCGACTGCGAGTACGCCGTGATCGTCGCGCGCAAGCGCGGGTAGCCCTGGCCGCGCGGCTGCTGCTCGAGTACGACGGCTCGGGGTTCGCCGGGTGGGCTGCGCAGCCGGGCCGGCGCAGCGTGCAGGGTGTGGTCGAGGACGCGCTCACCACCGTGCTGCGGCGCTCCGTGGTCGTGACCGTTGCCGGGCGCACGGACCGCGGAGTGCACGCGGTCGGCCAGGTGGCGAGCCACGACGGCGAGCCGGCGCCCGCGCGCAACCTGAACGCGCTCTTGCCCGACGACGTCGCCGTACTCCGGAGCGAGCGAGCGCCCGACGGCTTCGACGCCCGCCGCGATGCGCGCAGCCGCAGCTACCGCTATCGCCTCCTCGCCCGCCCGGAGCCGAGCGCGTTCGAGCGAGGTCGCGCGCTCTGGTGGCCGCGGCGGCTCGACCGCGAGCGCCTGCGCGCGTGTGCGGCCGAGCTGCCCGGCACGCACGACTTCACCGCCTTCACGCCCACCGCCACCGACCACGTGCGCTTCGAGCGCCACGTGCTGCGCGCCGAGTGGGTCGAGGAGGCCGCCGGCGTGCTCTCGTTCGCGATCGAGGCCGACACGTTCATGCGCCACATGGTCCGCGTGCTCGTGGGGACGATGCTCGAGGGCGTCAGCCCGGGGGCCTTCAGGCGACTTCTCAGCGGGAGGCCGCGGAGCGAGGCGGGCGCGACCGCACCGCCACACGGCCTTTACCTGGAGTCCGTGACCTACGAAGTACCCTGGGGGCCGCCTTGAGAGTGCTGTTGACCAACGACGACGGAATCGCGGCCACCGGCCTGCAGGTGATGCGGCGCGCGCTGCTCGAGGTCCGCGGCATCGAGCTGGCCGTGATCGCGCCCGACACGAACCGGTCCGCCACTGCCCGAAGCATCACGATCCACCAGCCGCTCTGGGTCGAGGAGATCGAGTTCGAGGACGGCAGCACCGGCTTCGCCACCGACGGCACGCCGGTCGACTGTGTTCGCTTCGCCGCGCTCGGCCTGGTCGAGTTCGAGCCCGAGCTGATCGTGTCCGGCGTGAACCACGGCGCGAACCTCGGCGACGACATCTCCTACTCCGGCACCGTCGCAGCCGCGCTCGAGGGCATCATGTTGGGGATACCGGCGATCGCTGTCTCTCAGCAGGTCGAATATTCCTCCCTCGCAGCCGAGGACTTCGCCCAGGTGGCTTCGTTCGTGGCGAGCATGGTCGAGCAGCTGGCCGACGTGCCGATCGACCACGGCACTCTCCTTAACGTGAACGCGCCGCAGGGCCGGGCGCTGGGAGCAAGCGCCTGCCGCCTCGGCAAGCGCATCTACCGCGATCGCATGGAGTTGACCGAGGAGGGCGGCGGCCGCCGCCGCTACCGCATCTACGGCGAGTCGCCGAGCTATCACCACGAGGATGGCACCGATTTCGCCGCGATCGCCGAGGGTCGGATCGCCGTCACGCCGCTGCATTTCGACCTGACCTACGGCGAGGGCATCGAGCAGCTCGCGGGCTTCGGGCTCGATCGGCTGCTCGCCACGGCCGCACGCGAGTCGTGAGCGCACCCGAGCGCGCAGCGGAGCTGCGCCGGCAGCTCGAGTACCACGGGCACCGCTACTACGTCCTCGACGACCCGGAGATCTCGGACGTCGAGTACGACGCGCTGCTCAACGAGCTGCGCGACATCGAGCGCGAGCACCCCGAGCTGCTGACGCCGGACTCGCCGACGCAGCGCGTTGGCGGCGCGCCGCTCGACAAGTTCCCGGAGGTGCGTCACCTCCAGCCGATGCTCTCCCTCGCCAACGCGCGGAACGAGGAGGAGCTCGCCGCCTGGGTGGTGCGCAGCGAGCGCTACCTCGCCCGCCAGGGCGTCGAAATGGGCGACGTCCGCTTCGTCACCGAGCCGAAGATCGACGGCCTCGCGATCTCGCTCGTGTACGAGGACGGCGTGCTCGTGCGTGGGGCCACGCGCGGCAACGGCGAGGTGGGCGAGGACGTGACCCAGAACCTTCGCACGATCGGCGCCATCCCGCTGCGGATCGAGGACGCGCCCCGGCTGATCGAGGTGCGCGGTGAGATCTATCTGCCCCTGGCGGCGTTTGCGAAGCTGAACGAGCAGCGTGCCGAGGCGGGCGAGCCGACCTTCGCGAACCCGCGCAACTCAGCCGCCGGCTCGATTCGCCAGCTCGACCCGCAGCTCGCGGCGTCGCGGCCGCTGTCGATCTGGTGCTACTCGGTCGGCGCGACGGACGGCGTCGAGTTCGAGACCCACTACGAGTCGCTCGAGTGGATGCGCGCGCACGGCTTTCGCGTGAACCCCGATGTGGAGGTGCACGACACCGTGGACGAGGTGGTGGCCGCCTGCAGGGCCTGGGAGGACCGCCGCGACCGGCTCGACTACGAGATCGACGGCGTGGTCGTCAAGGTCGACGACCTCGACCTACAGGCCCAGCTGGGCGTCGTGGGCCGCGAGCCGCGCGGCGCGATCGCCTGGAAGTTCCCGCCCAGCACGGCCACGACGCAGCTCGAGAAGGTGTCCTGGAACGTGGGCCGGACAGGCCACATGGTGCCGTTCGCGGAGCTCGAGCCGGTGCAGGTCTCGGGCGTGACCGTGAAGCTCGCCACGCTCCACAACGAGGAGGACCTGCGCCGCAAGGACGTGCGCGAAGGCGACGAGGTGATTGTGATGCGGGCCGGCGACGTGATCCCGCAGGTGGTGTCCCCCACCTCGAAGGCGCAGCGGGCGCGGCGGCGCTCGCAGCCGCCGAGGCCGCCCGAGACGTGTCCGGCGTGCGGCACGCCCACCATCAAGCCCGACGAGGGCGTATGGACGATCTGCCCGAATCGAACCGGCTGTCCTGGCCAGGTCTTCCAGGCGGTCAAGCACTTCGTGGGAGCCATGGACATCGACGGCCTGGGCGAGGAGAACGCGCGCCGCTTCCTCGAGGGGGGGCTGATCGACAGCTTCGCCGACATCTACGACCTGACCGTCGAGCGGCTCGTCGAGCTCGAGCGCTTCGGAAAGACCTCGGCGGGCAACCTCGTGCGCGCGATCGAGCGCTCGAAGGAGCAGCCTTTCCACCTGGTGCTCTACGCGCTCGGCCTCCCGGGGATCGGATTCGTGAACGCCCGCAACCTGGCGCGCCACTTCCGCTCCATGGACGCGCTGCTCGAAGCCTCGGAGGAGCAGCTCACGGAGGTCGAGGGCATGGGTCCCGTCCTCGCCCGGACCGTCCACGAGACGCTCGCGGAGGAGCGCGTTCGCGAGCTGATCGAGACGCTCCGCCGACACGGTCTGACGATGGAGGAGGAGAGCCCCGCGCCTCCTTCCGAGGGGCCGCTCGTGGGCAAGACGGTGGTGCTCACCGGCACCCTGCCGAACCTGACCCGCCCCGACGCCACCGCGCTGATCGAGGCGGCCGGCGGCAAGGTCACCGGGTCGGTGTCCAAGAACACCGACTACCTGGTCGCCGGCGCGGACCCCGGCACGAAGCTGACGAAGGCGCAGGAGCTCGGCACGGAGATCCTCGACGAGCCGGGGCTGCTCGAGCTCACGGGCGCGCCCGAGCCGGCCGCCGCGGGTGCCGCGCCGCGCCGCCGCTGAGGCCCCTCGTTTCCAGCGTGATCCACCGGGTAAGCCTCGGGAGATGTATGCGCTGGAGCTGGGCGAATTCAGGGTCAGGAGCGACCATCTTCGACTGCGACCGCTGCAGGCCGGCCGCGCCCGCCTGGTGCGCGCTCTTCGCGACCGCTATCCCGGCTTCCGCTCGGCGCACCTCTCAGAGCTCTCGGCCGGAAGGTGGCTCGACGTGTCGCTCTGGCGCTCTCGGCACGAGGCCGAGGCCGCGCGAGCCGAGGTCGAGCGGATGGACGAGATGGTGCGCTGGCGCGCGCAGGTCGAGGAGTTCAGCGGCGACTGATCGCCGTCACTGCGCCGCGATCGCCTGCACCATCCGGTCCTGCAGGCGGCGCGCCCCCGGTGGATATACGAAGTTCATGAGGATCGAGAAGGCGTAGGTGTCGCCGCCGCGCGCGTAGCAGTAGCCCGAAAGCGCGCTCACGTTCGAGAGCGTGCCCGTCTTGCCGTGGCAGCGCCAGTGCGCGGGTCCGCTGCGCATGCGGTTCGCGAGCGTGCCGTCCTGCCCGGCGACCGCGAGCGAGTCGAAGAAGGCGTCGTCGTACTCGCGCTCGTCGCGCTCGTACATGGCCGCGAGCAGCCGAACGATCTGGCGCGGCGAGGCGCGGTCGGCTCGCGACAGGCCGGAGCCGTCCACGAGCCGCGCGCGCGTGCCGAGGCGGCGCGCCTGGGCCGCGGCGAGCCGAGCCCCGGCGTAGGTTGTGCCGCGGCCGGTCGCGTCGAGCGCGACCGCCTTCAGGAGCATCTCGGCGAAGAAGTTGTCCGACGGCTTGTTCGTGAGCCGCACCAGCCGCTCCATGGGCGGTGACGCCACCGAGGCGAGCAGGTCCGCGCCGGCGGGTGTGGCGCCGATCCCGGGGCGCAGCCGGACGGGCACCCCGCGCGCCTCGAGCGCCGCATCGAGGCGGCCGGCGGCGAACGACGGCGGGTCGAGCTGCCACGAGCGGCCGCGCTCGTCGGCAAATCCGCGGTTGAACGAGAGCGCGCTGAGCGGGCCGACCCAGGGCGAGACGCCGAAGCCCGAGTCCGGGCCGCCGCGAAGCGCGTCGAACGCCGATTCGTCGCCTCGGATCCGCCCGCGCACGCGCTCGACCCCGGCGTCCTCGATCAGCGCCGCGAGCTCTTCGACGGTCCCGCCGGCGCTGCGGTAGTAGCGGGTCGCGTAGCTGCGGCTGCCGAACGCCGGGTCGCCGCCGCCGCGCAGGTAGAGATCACCGCGCCAAACGCCGTCGGCGTCGAGCCGGCCGGCGCCGAGCACGCGCGTGATGAGCGTGCCGTCGGCGCCGAAGCGTCCGAGCGCGGTGGTCGTGGTGAAGAGCTTGGTGTTCGAGGCGAGGATCCGCGGCCGGTCGGCGCGCCAGCGGAACGCGGCCCGGCCGGTCGAGAGGTTCAGGACGTAGGCGCCGGAATGGGCGCCCGCGGGGCGCATCTGACGGGCGAGAGTTCGCTCGAGCGCGGGGTCGGCGGCCGCCGTAGCGGGGGCGAGCACGAGCGCGGCGGCGAGACTCACGGCGATCCTGCGCATCGGGACGATGCAACACGCTAACGGCCCGTACGGAGCGCTCCGTCATACTCCCGAGGCCGTGGGCGAGGTCGTACGGCTCGAGACGCCGTCGGAGAAGGATCGGGGGACGCAGGGCAAGCCGCGTCGGCGCAGGCCGCGGCGCTCGCGCACCGCGCTGGTGCTCGGTGGAGGCGGCTTCACGGGCGGCGTCTACGAGATCGGTGCGCTGCGGGCGCTCGATCTCATGGCGGTGAACCGAACGGTCAACCAGTTCGACGTGTACGTCGGTACGAGCGCGGGCTCGTTCGTGGCGGCGCTCGTGGCGAACGGCGTGACGCCCGAGGAGATGATGCGGGTGGTCAATCAGCAGGTGCCCACCCCGTTTCAGGACGTGGACCGCGGCACGCTGATGCGGCCGAACGCGCTCGAGTTCGCCCAGACCGCGGCGCTGCTGCCGCTGCGAATGCTCGGGCTGGCGCGCAACCTCGCGGGCCAGCTCCGCTCGGCGTCGGTGATCGACCTGGCGGTGGCCGCCGCCGAGGCGCTGCCGTCGGGGCTGTACGACGGCCGCGGCATCCAGCGCTACCTCGAGTCGGTGCTGCGCGATCCCGACCGCGTGAACGACTTCCGCCTGCTCGACAAGGAGCTCTTCCTGACCGCGACGGACCTCGACACCTGCGAGCGCATCGTTCTTGGCGGGCCCGGCTGGGACGACGTCGCGATCGCCCGCGCGGTCGCCGCGTCCACCGCTCTGCCAATGGTCTACAAGCCGGTGGAGATCAAGGGCCGGCATCTCGTCGACGGCGGCCTGCGGTCGACGACGAACGTGGACATCGCCGTGGAGGCCGGCGCCAGGTTCGTGATCGTCGTGAATCCGCTGGTCCCGTACGTGAACGACTTCCAGAAGGTGATTCCGACGATGCTGGGAAGCCGCGTGCGCCGGGTGCGCGACATGGGCTTCCCGCAGATCGGCTATCAGGCGTTCAAGCTGCTCGCCCACCAGCGCCTCCACGAGGCGGTGTCGCATTGGCGGGAGAAGTATCCGGGAGTCGACATCGTCCTGATCGAGCCCGATCCCAACGACGAGCTGATGTTCGAGACGAACATCCTGAATTTCACCCGCCGCGTGGAGATCGCCCGCCACGGCTTCGAGTCGGTCACGCTCAAGCTCGCCTCGGAGTACGACGAGCTGAGGGCCGCCTGCGCCCGTCACGGCATCGAGATCTCGGCGACACGCGTGCGGAGGGTCGTCAAGCGGGTCGAGAGGGGTCGTGAGAAGACGGCCGCCTGGCGGCGGATCCTCGAGCAGACGACGGCGGGGCTCTTGCGGGAGTAGGGCGGGGCTACTCGGCCCCCAGCACGTTCTCGAGCGCCCTCAGGAGCCGCGTCGTCGCCGCGTCGTCGCGGATCGTGGCGCGGACGTGGTGGTCCTCGCCGAGCGGGCCGCCCGGCGCGACGATCACGCCCTGCGCTTGCAGCGCGCCCGCCAGGGCGTCGCCGCTCCGCTCGCCCGCGCGGATCCAGACGAAGTTCGCCTGGCTGTCCGTCACGTCGAGGCCCATCGCGCGCAGCTCGGTGGTGAGCCGGCGGCGCTCGCGGATCACCACCGAGCGACGGCGCTCGACCTCGGTGTCGCCGATCCGCAGCGCGTGCTCCACGGCCGCCTGGGTCAGCGCGTTCACGCCCAGCACCGGCGCCACCGCCGCGAGCAGGTTGCCGTTCGAGCTGATGGCATATCCGGCACGCAGGCCCGACAGGCCGTACGCCTTCGAGAACGAGCGGACCACCAGGAGGCGCGGGAATGCGTCGACGAGCCGCAGGCAGGCGTCGAGCGGCTCGGCGTCCTGGAAGTGCACGAGCGCCTCGTCGACCAGCACGTGCACGTGCTCCGGCAGCGCCGCCAGCAGCCCGCCGAGCTCCTCGCTCTGCACGTACTCGCCCGTTGGGTCGTTCGGGTTGCAGATCACCACCGCGCGCGTGCGCGCGCCGACCGCGTCGAGCAGCGCGTCGCGCTCCACGGGGCGGGGTCGCGCGCCGGCGTGCGCCGCGAGCAGCGGGTACAGCGGGTACGAGGGCCACGGGATCACGAGCTCGTCGCCCTTCGCGAGCAGCGCGAACGCGGCCGCCTGCAGCAGCTCGGCGGCGCCGTTGCCGACGGCGATCCGCTCCGGCTCGAGGTCGTGGCGGTCGGCCAGGAGGCGCCGGATGCCCGCGGCGTGGCGGTCCGGGTAGCGCTGCACGAGCCCGCGCGCCCTCGCGATCGCCGCGTTTGCGATCTCCGAGTTCGGCAGGTCGGGCCACTCGGTCCCGGACAGGTCGAGGTCGGGCACGCGCTCCAGCGCGCGGCGCTTCTCCTCGGCGCGACGCGCGCGGCGCGCCCGGTTCAGCTCCTGCTCGTCGAGGTCGTCGAACTGCCGGTAGTAGTCGCGGAAGCCCACCAGGAGCCCGCCGTCAGTTGTTCGGTGCGAGGCTCGGCCCGGGTCCCTGGATGAGCAGGAACCAGACGCCGAAGCACACCACCGCGATCCCGACGCTCACCACGAAGATGCGCTCGAGTGCTCCGCGCTCCTGCCTGTGGCCCGCGGCACGGCGGACGAGCAGCCAGGCGTGATCGACTCGCTTCGCGCCGGCCATCGTCAGCAACAGCGACGCCAGGCAGCCGATCATCACGGTGCCGATGCCGGCCGTGACGTAGCCCGTAAGGTAGTCGACCTGCGAGCCGATCCAGAGCCAGCCGGCGGGCTGCGGGCCGAACAGCGACAGGCACAGCACGAGCTCGAGCGCGAGCAGCGCATGGGCGAGCAGACCGTCGAGGCGCCGCCGGCGCTCCGACGCCGGAGCGGCGTCGTCGCCAAAGCGAACCGGCGCGGTGCCGGGGCGGCGGCCGACGAACAGCCCGCCGGTGTCTGTGGGGTCGCCCGAGGCCGTGCCGCGTCCCTACCGTGACGCTTCGTAGATCCGGTCGACGAGCTTGGCGTACTTCTCGTGTACGACGTTCCGCTTGACCTTGAGCGTGGGCGTGAGTTCGCCGGTCTCCTGGGAGAGATCGTGGTCGAGGATCGCGAACCGCTTGATCTGCTCGACGGGACCAACGTGCGAGTTGACCGCGTCGACCGCCTTCTGGACCTCGGCGCGGACGCGCTCGTCGTCCGCCATCGTTGGGAGGTCGGCGTCCTCGATGCCGAGCTGCTGCGCGAGCGCGGGCGCCTCCTCGGGATCAAGTGTGATCAGTGCGACGAGGTACGGGCGGCGGTCGCCGATCACCACCGCCTGAGAGATCCAGCGGTTCTGCTTCAGGCCGTTCTCGAGGTTCGCCGGCGTGATGTTCTTCCCACCCGCCGTGATGATGATGTCCTTCTTGCGGCCCGTGATGTAGAGGAAGCCGTCCTTGTCGAGGCGGCCGAGATCGCCGGTGTGGAGCCAGCCGTCCTCCAGCACCTCGCTGGTGGCCTTCTCGTTCTTGTAGTAGCCCTGGAAGATGTTCCGGCCCTTGATCAGCACCTCGCCGTCGTCGCCGATCTTCACCTCCACGCCCGCCTGCGGACGGCCGACAGACCCGAAGCGGAAGTTGTTCCCCTCGGGGCGGTTGACCGTCGCGCTGGTGGAGGTCTCGGTCATCCCGTAGCCCTCCATCACCGGCACCCCGCAGGCATAGAAGAACTCGAGGATCTCGGGCGCGATCGGCGCGGCACCCGTCACGCACTCGCGGATGTTCTGGCCGAACAGGCCGCGCACGTTCTTGAAGAGCTTCTCCTCGGCCTGGTCGAAGGCGGCCTCCAGCTCGGCCGGCACCTGCTCGCCCGCGGCGCGCTTCATGCGCACCTTCACGCCGAGCTTCACCGCCTGTGCCAGCTGCTCCTTGTCGTCCACGCTCGCGGTGGCGAGCGTGTAGATCTTCTCGAACATGCGCGGTACCGAGGGGAAGAAGCTCGGGCTCACCTGCGCGATGTCGGCGATGATCATCTTCGGGTCGCGCGACCAGTACGCGATCGTCGCCCCTAGATCCAGCGTCGCGAACTGGATCAGGATCGCGAACGCGTGCGCGAGCGGGAGGAAGAGGTAGGAGGAGTCGCCCTCCTCGAGCACGCTGCCCACGACCACGGCGTCGGTGATCGCGCGGTAGTTCGCGTGCGAGAGCAGACAGCCCTTGGGCGGGCCGGTCGTTCCCGACGTGTAGATGTAGAGGCAGATGTCCTCTGGCGTAACAGCTCGGTAGCGCGCCTCGTACTCGGCCGCGTCGCGCGCGCTGCCGCGCTCGCGGAGCTGGTCGAGCGTGAGCTCGTCGGCGAGCTCGGCGGCGCCCGCGTCCATCACGACCACGTGGCGGAGCTCGGGGCACTCGTCGCGGATCGCCCGGATCTTCGCCAGCTGCTCGGTGTCCTCGACGAAGATGGCGCGCGAGTCGGAGTGGTGGAGCACGTACTGGCACTCCTCTGGCGAGTTCGTCTGGTAGATCGTGACGAGCGTCGCGCCCGCCGTGAGGATCCCGAAGCAGGCGTGGGTCCACTCGGGACGCGTGTGCGCGAGGATCGAGATCTTGTCGCCCGGCTCGATCCCGAGGTCGACGAGGCCGAGCGCGACCTCGCGCACCGCCTCCCCGAGCTCGACGTAGCTCACGTCGACCCAGTCGTCGCCGACCTTCTGGCGCTGCGCGGGCCTGTCGCCGTACTTCTCCACGGCCAGCGGCAGCAGATCCGCGATCGTCTTCGAGCCCGTGCCCTGCGCGGGCCGGGCTGCGCTGCCGGCCGTGACTGCTTCCATCTTCATCTCCCTCCGAGTCCGCTTTAGGAGACGGCGGATTCTAGTGGTGGCTGCCGCCCGGGCCTAAAACGGCGACGGCGCGGAGCTCGCGCCCCGCGCCGCGAACGATCGAGAGATAGGCGGGCTAGGCCTTGGCCAGCTCCCGCTTCTGCTGAGCCTCCTTCAGGGTGCTCATGAACAGCGTCTTGTCGATCCGTCCCTGGAAGATGGGGACGCCCAGCTCCATGCACTTCGAGATGACTTCGCGACGGTGCATGCCTGCCTCTCGGCCGAGCTCGGTGGGCGTCAAATGGATCGCCATGTACTACTTCCTCCTCGTCGCTTTTCGGGCCTGGTGACCAGGGTATCGGTTGTGCCGGTCGGCGCAACCAGGTTTGGCCGCTCCGGATAGCGCAATGTGCGAGTCAGATCGGGTTCGGCACGTCGAGGAACTCGTGCTCGACGCCGAAGCGCTCAGCGACTAGCTCTCCGAGGCGGCGAACCCCGAACTTCTCGGTCGCGTAGTGCCCGGCGGCGATGAAATGCGCGCCCGCCTCGCGCGCGTCCGCCATCACGTGCTCGGCGGGCTCGCCGGTGAGGAAGGCGTCGAGCCCGAGCTCGATCGCCTCGCGGAAGCTCGACGCCGCGCCGCCGGAGACGATGCCGACGCTCCGTACCAGCTCCGGCCCCGCGTCCCAGCTGAACGGAGCCCGCTCGGTCACGCGCTCCACCCGTTCGAGCAGCTCGGCGGCCGGGACGCCCTCGCGGTTGCGGCCGACGAAGCCGACGGCGCGACCGTGGTGCACGCCGAACGGCTCCGCGCGCTCGAGGCCGAGCGCCTCGCAGAGCAGCGCATTGTTGCCCACCTCCGGGTGGGCGTCGAGCGGCAGGTGGTAGCCGGCGAGCGAGATGTCGGCGTCGAACAGCAGCCGCAGGCGCTCCTTCATCGCCGGCGAGATCGTGCGCGGGTGGAAGTCCCAGAACAGACCGTGGTGAGCGATCACGAGCTGCGCGCCGGCGCCGGCCGCGCGCTCGAAGAGCTCCCGCTGCGCCGACACGCCCGTGGCGACGCGTGCGACCTCGCGCGCGCCCGGGATCTGCAGTCCGTTGGGGCCGTAGTCCGGGAACCCACGCGCGTCGAGCAGCTCGTCGAGGAAGCGGATGATCTCGTCGCGATCGGCCATGGGGTGAGAACGGGTTACCCCACCCGGGGTGAGGGGGTGGGAGGATTTCCAAATCCTCTCATCAGGGGTACCTTGCACGCACTCAGGGACCGAGGCAGGGGTCGCAGGGATGATCGCCACACGCTGTGAGACCGCGGACGCCGCGCTCGTCGCCGCCGTTCGCGCGGGTGAGGAAACGGCGTTCGAGGAGCTCTACAGGCGCTACCAGAGACGCATCGCGCTGTTCGTGCGCGGCATGCTTCGCGACGAGGCGCGTGCCGAGGACGTGACCCAGGAGGCGTTCCTGTCCGCGCTGAGGCGGCTGCGCGCGACCGCCGCCGAGATCGACTTCAAGCCGTGGATCTACGAGATCGCGCGCAACGCGGCGATCGACTCGTACCGGCGCGCGCGGCGCTCCGAGGAGGTCTCGATGGATGCGGACGAGCGCCTGCGGCCGTCCGACCGGCTGCGCCTCGTGGGCGACCCGGCCCCGGACTCGAGACTGATGGCCAAGGAGAGGCTCGACCATCTGCGCGGGGCGTTCGACGAGCTCTCCCGCGTGCAACTGCGCGTGCTCGTGATGCGCGAGCTCGAGGGGTTCTCGTACCGGGAGATCGGCGAGCGCCTCGACCTCAGCCGGCCGGCCGTGGAGAGCGCGCTCTTCCGCGCCCGCCGTCGGCTCGAGAGCGAGTACGCCGAGCTGGCCGAGGGCCGGCGCTGTCAGAGGATGCGGGCGGTGATCGCGCGGCTCGCCGAAGGGCTCGGCGGCGGAGCCGAGCAGCACAGGCTCGCCCGTCATGCGCGCCGCTGTCACGCCTGCCGGCGCCGCGCCCGCGAGCTGGGCGTGGACCCGCTTGGCGCGCGGACCGGGCTGGGCGGGAGGGTTGCGGCGCTCCTGCCGCTCCCGCTGTCCTGGCTCCCGACCGGCGCGCAGGCGGGCGCCGGGCTCAGCGAGCGGGCGGCTGCGCTGATCGCGGCGGCCGCGCTCGCGGGCGCCGGCGGCCTCGCGGTGGGCGGCTCGGCCGTGCTCGACGGCGGGCCGCCGCCGGCGCCCGGCGACAGTGCTGCGAGCGAACAGCGCGCGCCCGCGCCGGTGGAGCGCACGGTACGCGGCGGGCGCGCCGCGGCGCCGGAGCGGCGGCCGGCGCTGCGTCGCGCACCGCGCCGCGCCGCCGAGCGCGATCGCGCCCCGCGCGGAGGGGCGCCCGCAGCCGACGCGGCGGAGGGAGGTCCGAGCGCGCCGACCGGAGCGCCGTCGGCGCCCGAGCGCAGCGGCACCGGAGCGGACGTCCCGCAGGTGGCCGTTCCAGACATGGGCGGTGCGGTGCCCGAGACGGAAGGCCCCGAGCTGGCGCCCGCGCCCGACCTCGGGCTGCCGTCGGTGCCCGAGCTCGATCTGGCGCCGCGCGCCGGCGTACCGCAGCTGCCGCTCACGGACGCCGAATCGCTGGACGAGGCCGTGGACGGCGCGGTGGACGGGCTCTCCGGCACGGTGGACGGCCTGCTTCCGTAGGCCGCGGGCGGGAGGCGCACTGCGGGTAGTCTGCGCGCCGATGGCGGCGAAGCGCAGCGAGGCGAGCGACCGGTTCCTCGAGTCGCTCATGGACACGAACCTCTATTCCATGGGCGCGTACTTCACCGATCAGCATCCCGAGCTCGTGGACGACGTGATCGCGCAGAGCGAGGCGATCGAGGATCAGGGGCTGCGCGGGTACGCAGATGCACACGGGATGACGCTGGAGACCTGCTTCGAGACGCTGCTCACGGGTCTCGCCGTGCGTTACTACAAGGCTGTGGCGGCCTGACGACTCCTGCACCGGACGCCGTTGTGGTGGGCGCGGGCATCACCGGCCTCGCAGCGGCGCTCGAGCTGAGCGACCGCGGCGCCGACGTCCGCGTGTTCGAGGCCGCGCGACCGGGAGCGGGACAGTCGGCCGGGGTCACGCGCCTCTTTCGCCATAGCCATGCCGATCCGGCGATGGTGCGGCTGGCGGTCGAGAGCCGCTCGCTCTGGGACCGCTGGTCCGAGCGCTTCGGCCGGCCACTCGTCGGTCCGGAGGGCGTCGTGGTGACCGGGCCGGAGGTGGACGCGCACGCGGTCCGGCTGCGCGACGCCGGCGCGCCCTGCCGCCTGCTGGACGGCGTCGCCGAGGAGCTTCCCGCCCTCGCGGCGGCTTCGGCCGGCCCGGCGCTCTTCGACGAGCGCGGCGGTCCGATCGACGTCCGCGCCGCGATCGACGCGCTGGCGGGCGCACTGAGCGGCTCGATCGTCCCGGGCCGCGTCTTCAGGCTCGAGCCGCGTGAGCGGAGCGTGCGCGTGGAGAGCTCCGAGGGGATCGTCGAGGTGGGCAGGGCGATCGTCTGCGCCGGCGCCGAGGTGCGCGAGCTCCTGCCGGACACACGCGTGAGCGTCGGCTGCCACCTGCGCGGGACGTTCCGCGCGCGCAACGAGCTGCGTGGCCGGTCGCTCGCGTGCCTCCAGGACCAGTCGGGGGCGCACGGGGAGACCGCTTACGGCGCTCCCGTTCCGGGCGAGGACCTGTACGCCGTCGGCCTCAGCGGCGCCTACAACGAGGTGCCCGAGGATCCGAGCGCCCGCGAGCCCGGACGGAACGCGACGATCGCCGACCTGGAGCGGCGGCTCCGCGCGTATGTAGGGCGCGCGCTCCCGGGCCTCGACCCCGAGCCGGCGGCGCTGCGCCTGTGCCTCACCACAATCCTTCCCGCTGGACCCGACAACCTCGAGCTGCGCCGCGAAGGACCGCTCACGACCGTGCTCGGCGACAACCTCTTCAAGTTCGCCCCGCTGCTCGGCCGCATGCTCGCCGACTAGGCATAGGGGTTTTCCACCGATCGGGTTCGCGGGCCGCCACGGACCGGGGCGGTGCGGCAGGCGCCGATCCTGAATTCATGAACGCGAACGCGAATGTCTCCACCCAGCCGATCGGCTCGCGCGCCGTTCGCAACGCACTCATCGCGACCCTGCTCGTGGTCGTCGGCGGCGGTGCCGGCTTCGTGGTCCTCGGCGGCGAGCGCGAGTCGGACCCGCCGGCCGAGGTGCAGCAGGCTCAGCCGCGCGCCGCGCACGTGGCGAGCAGTGCCGAGTGGGCGCCGCCCATCTCCGACGAGGACGCAGGCACGGACGAAGCGCCCTGAGCCACTAGGGCTCCGGCTGGTCGCGCGCGTACGCGTGCAGCAGGTCCTCCGCGGATTCACCCGGCGCGCGGTGGAAGCGGTGCGCCGTGGTCGCGGCCAGGTCGCCGAGTGCCTCCTCCAGCATCCGGGCTCGTAGTCGCACCGAATTCGGTGTGTCTCCGCTGGTGCCGCGCCGCGCCAGATCCAGCGCGTACGGAAGCGAGGAGGCAAGCGAGAAGCGCGGGTCGCCCTCGGTGAAGTAGTAGCTCACCGGGAAATTCACGAAGTCCCGCTCGACGGCGATCAGGCGGTCCGTCAGATCGGCGTACACCCGCTCCGCCACCACCGGCTCGAGGTCAACGAGGCTCGTACCGGTCTCCTCCTCCTCGCGCAGGAGGAGGCTGAGCTCGTACGCGAGCGAGCGGCGCCTGCCGAGCGCCGGGTAGACGAGCAGCAGCCACGACACGCTTGCCGTGAGCAGCCCGAAGCCGACGAGCGCCTCGAGCGGGTTCACGATCCGCAGCCAGCCGGGCTCGGCGATAGCGTCCGAGGCGCCGAGCGTGGTGAGGCCGTTCAGGGAGATGTGCAGCGCGTTGACCAGGTCGCCGCCGCCCACGTTCTGAGGGATGTCGAAGCCCGTGTTGACGTGTGGCAGGTAGATCAGCGCCCAGCCCACGATCAGCAGCAGCGCCCAGGTGGAGATCACGGCGACAAGCACAAGTGGGCCCGCGAGTCCTGCCACGCGCGGCCGGCCGCGACCGAGCCGCCGGACCGTGACCCACACCGCGCGGCTTACGAGCCGTCCTACTGCGGCGCGCCCCTCCGGGTGAAAGAGGGAGTCGAAGATGTCGCGGAACGCGATGACCACGAGCACGACACCCACCAAGCTGCTGACCGCCGTCGCCCCGGCCGACACGCGCAGAGCGTAGCCGCGGGGGGGCGGTCGCCGGTCAGGCGGCAGCTCGTCGACCTCGCGCCGGTTTGCCGGCGACAGCGAAGCACGACGCGGGCGCGACTTCGGGGTTAAGGTCGTCCCAAAGGGAGCTTGGCCCGGACTCGCAACTGCGCCGCGCTCTCGGAGCAACAAACTAGGAGGTACCCAT
>Ga0126307_10000647_pt1 | contig 22644 bp, 28 predicted proteins | sample Plot28_FD_89955 | JGI IMG/M metagenome (GOLD analysis project Ga0126307, IMG submission 89955) | Serpentine soil microbial communities from UC McLaughlin Reserve, CA, USA - Plot28 | ecosystem: Environmental > Terrestrial > Soil > Grasslands | place: USA: UC McLaughlin Reserve, Lake County... | reverse complement strand
GTTGTTTTCTTTGTAGTTGCTTTCTTTGCTGGTGTTGTTGTTTTCTTTGTAGTTGCTTTCTTTGCTGGTGTTGTTGTTTTCTTTGTAGTTGCTTTCTTTGCTGGTGTTGTTGTTTTCTTTGTACTCATGGCAGAGGTAGATTTTCGATTTGTTTTTCTATTACTGGATTTTGTTTTGTTATCCATAGATAAGTATATAATTAAACTACTTATTCTTATATTAATCGGAAACAGAATAAAATAATTATTCTGTACTGAATATAGTCTCTTAATATTATAAACATAAAGATACAATAAAAGAAATACTAATAAAATTAATAAGATAATTTATTACAATAAAATATTAGCTATTAAAATATTTATCATATTAAACATAAATATTAAAATTTGATAGAAAAGAATACTGAATAAATATGTTCTCTCTATTTAATATAGTATAAAATAAATAGTATATCATTTATAAAACAATCAATAAATTCACATTTTAGTTGAGACAAGTTTAATTCAAATATTAAGACCTAATTGAAAATATAAGAATAGAACTAACATTAAGAAAATTTATTAATTCTTTGATAATATGACCTGTAATTTGTTATTTATTAAGTCGTGTATTTTTTTTCCATTAACTTTACCACGAAGAATAGTCATGCATTTTCCCATTAGAGTACTTGTAGATTCCATTCTCTTTTCTCGTATAATCAAAATGTTATCTTCTATAATTTTATCAATGATTTTTTCAAGTTCTTCATCACTAATTGATTTTATCCCAAGAACCCTAATTGATTCATCAACATTTTTTGTTGTCTTACTCATCAACTTTTCAAAAATTAAATTAATTGATTCTTTAGCAATAAGGCCTGCATCTAGTCTTTTAAAAATATCTAAAAGAATATCATTATTTAATATATTAGAATCATAACCTTGTCTCTCTAAATTTAAAATATCTTCAGTGAGTTTTGATGCTATAAATGATGGAGAGATTTTAGTTAAATCAGTAAGTACTTCAAAGATTTCAAAATAGTTAGAATCAAAAATTTTTTCAGTTAAATTTTTATTTAATTGATATTTCTTTGCTATCGATAAAATAGTTTCATTCCAAGATTTTGGAACTTTTTCTTTTAGAGAAATAAGAACATCCTCTGTTATTTTAAATGAAGGTATGTCTGTTTCTGGATACATTCGTGCAGATCCTGGTTTCGGTCTACTGTATATTGTTTTTCCATCCAGTGTAGCTGCTCTAGTTTCTGATGGAACACCTAAGCTGACATTATTAAGTCTATCACATATTGCATTTATCGCAATAGACATCTTTTCTCTAGGTCCACCAAGAATAATAAAGCCATCCTTGGAGATATCAATATCTAACATTTCATTGATCTTTTTAACTTCTATATCTGTTATACCGTAATTAGGTAATTCATCTGAATGAAATATACCTCTAAATCCATAAAAACGTACTAGTTCTCCTAATTGTTTACCTATTCGTATATCCGGATAAGGTTCAAACCCAAATAAACCTTTAAAACCTTTAACACGAATAGCCTTGAAAATATTCTCTTTGTTAGAAATAATTTTCTTGACTATTTTAGATGATGAATCTATTAGAATGCCAGTAATATCTAAAATTTTATCTCCAACTAGGATACCATTTGACTCTCTTTCTCTATTTAATTTATTAGCAATTAAAATTAACCCATGTTGTCGAATTGTTTCATATTCTATTACTTTAATGAGTTGATCTAGTCTCTGAACTCCTTTTACTTCTACAACACCTTTTCCATTATTAATTGATATATTCACATCCTGTCTAATACTTCCTAATCCTCTAGCAACACGTTTACTTGCCCTCAAAAGTCTTCCTAAAGTAAGAGCTATTTTTACTATTTCTGTTGGTGTTCCAACAATAGGTTCAAGAGCAATTTCAATTAATGGAATTCCAAGTCTATCGAGCCCATATTCTCTAAACTCTCCATCATCTGATAATAACTTTGCAGAGTCCTCTTCTAAACAAATAGTCTGTACTCCTATTTTTTTATTTTCGGCCTGTAAATAACCACCATAAGAAATTAACATTGTTCTTTGGAATCCAGATGTATTTGATCCATCAATCACTATTTTTCTCATAACATTTATTTCATCAATAATGTTAGAATGAAGAGCAAGAGAGATTATCAATGCAGTGTCCATAGCATCACTATTTATTTTATGTGGCGGTTCTTCATCTGCTTCAACCAAGCAACTGGAAATATAAGATGATTGATATTTGATTGTACGCATTTTTGTAAATTCAAATATACTGGCTCGATCGTATGAGCCTAATTCACTTTGGGCAGGCCGTAATTTCCTCAAAAAAGTAGAATCATAATTTTTTGCTTCAAGACATTTACAGTTGCAAAATAATTTGCTTTTAGTAGATAATTGCTGATGAATTTCAAAACCAACTTTTAAAATTATTTCATTCATATCAATAGTCACATCAATTATGGATAAAATTATATAATTTTAACTATTATGAAATTGCATCCTCTACAATAGGAGTTATATAAGTAATCTCATTTGAAATATTTTCTTGCATTTTATTTCTGATATAAACTAAATCATTATAATTTGCTAAAAGCCACATTGCTTTTACCATGGCAGTTTCAGAAAGCATATTAGATAGCGGTATTACACCAATCTTTTCTAGATCTCTGCCTGTATCATAGACATTTAGATTTGTTCTCCCCCAGATACATTGAGATGTCATAAAAACTAACATTCCAGACGCTATCACTTCTTTTAAATAAGAAAAGAAATTTTTATTAATATGACCTAGCCCGGTTCCCTCTATAATAATTACTTTGTATCCTAATTTTTGTACATTTTCTATCAATAGAGGATTGAGTCCTGGATAGTATTTTAATAGAAAAACTCTATCGTCAAATTTAATTTTTGGTATTACATTAAATTCTTTGTTTATTTTATGTTTATTTTTTTTTTGTAAAATTATATTTGAAGGAATTTTTTGTATTTCAACCTGATCTTCTTTTACAACTGCTATTGGAGAAATATCTATTGACTTAAATGCATCACGTTTACTTGTGTGATTTTTTCTTACTCTTGTACCTAAGTGACAGTGTATTTGTTCATCAGATATGCTACCATGCATAGATACAAATACACCAGAATAATCTAATTGAGTTGCAAAAATAACTGATGCTATAAGATTAGAAGATGCATCAGAAGAAGGACGGTCAGAAGATCTTTGTGCACCAACTAATATAACAGGAATAGGAAGATCTTGTAATGCAAAACTTAATGCAGCTGCTGTATAACTCATTGTATCAGTACCGTGAGATATTACTATTCCGTCATAGATTCCAGAATTGATTTTATCGATTATTTTATTAGCTATTAAGTTCCATTGTGTTGGACCAATGTTTTCACTATATTCATTAAATAAAATTTCTGTATCAATTGAAGCATAAAGAGAAAGTTCTGGAATCGAAGTATATAGATCTCTAGCTGACAAAACAGATGTAACACCTCCTGTTCGATAGTCTATTTTACTAGCAATTGTTCCACCTGTACTAATTAAAGCTATCTTAGGTAAATTTGACACTTGTGAGAGATCAATATCATTTTTATATTGAGGTTTCAAAGATATAGAATTTTCTAGGCTCTTCTCTGTTAGTTCTTCTGTTACAATAGAAAATGAAGAAATTTTGGTGATAGATTTTATCCTGTTTAACTTTATACCAATATTATAACCATTGTTTAATTTAATTATTATATGATCCTTTTCACTAGACTCATATCTTGGCATACATCTTCCCGATATAATAGAACTATTATTTAAAACTACATTGATAATATCACCTACCTTAATACTATCAAGAATAGATTGAAGATCATCATTAGATGACATAACTATAACTTTCTAGATATTATAATTTAATTCTATCAAAATAATAATAATAATAATAGTCAGTTATTGATGCGTTCTTTATATTTTTCCCATAGAAGAGTTAATCTCTCTATACCATTTATTTCTTCTATTACTTTTACAGTTTCAAAATGAACTAAGTTTTTCCAATTTTCTTTTTTAACTATATTTTCTCTAATTTTGGTTCCAGAGAATTTTTGTCTTTCAAATAATAAAGGTTGAACAATTTTTTTTTGTCTTTCTTGAAATAAAGCTATTGTGAATGGATCATTTGTAAAAATAATGTCATATGGTGGAACTAATAAATCAAGATTATGAGTCCATAAGGCATGAATAGTTGTATCAGGTACTGGAATAATAAGGATATTTCGAATATCAATTTCATCGATATGAATTAAGGTATTTCTAATCATTTTTATCCTTTCACCTGCCGTGAAAGGGTTTCTTAGTTCATAACTTATTTGTGCACTTCCAACAACGATAATTAATGTTGAAAGTTGTCGCATTGCAAATTTGATGGCTTCAATGTGTCCTAGATGTAACGGTTGAAAACGACCTATAAGTAAACCTATGAGCATATTAGGAAAAAGAATAAACATTAATTTAAAGGATCGAAGTAATTCTAATTAGAATTAAAGCTATTAGTAATATATATTGGCTTCAATTAAAATATAAATAACAATAGATATTTCTAAATGTTTCTTTATAGATTGAGCTTTATATTTATTATCATTAATCCTAATATTAACGACATTGCGATAACAAAAAATCCTCCAGCTAAAAAGCCATATTGTGTTTTTGGAGTATTTGAGTGTCCTGACCTATATAATAGAAAAGATCCAAATACACCTACAAAAAGTATTAGTGTAATAATTATTGTTTCACTTATTGTTTGTAGTGATCTAGATGGAACAATGGTAAATCCTTCAGGTACATTTACACCTTCAAGAATAGCATTTATTAACCCAGTTGATAATGCAAAAAAGAAAATTAGATAAATTACTGATATTACAAGAATGAGTTTCGGTTTCTTATTATGATTCAATAAAAGATAGCATTTAAAATAAATATAAATACCTTTTTTTAAATTATTGTTGAGATTAATATAATAATAGTTCTTTAATATAACAGATAACAGCATAACGAAATCTCATGAAATGCATCATATGCGAAAGGACAAGAATAGAAAATTCTGAATATTGTATTTATCACAATAAAGCCAGAGAATATCTTAAAGAAAATTACAAGAAATGGAATGAAGCTTATTCTACAAATTTAACATGGGATCAATATCTTGATAAATTATCAAAATTAGAAAATGTTGGTATTTGGATTAAGGAAGTAATTGATATAAAATTAAAAAAAGTTGAATAAGGCATTTACATTTCTCCCATTCCACCTGGTGGCATTCCTCCCATTCCACCTGGTGGCATTCCTCCACCTGCAGATTTACTCGATGCAATTACATCATCAATTCTTAATAACATTGATGCTACCTCAGTTGCAGATTTAATTATCTGTTCTTTTACACTTAATGGCTCAAATATATCTAACTTTGACATATCAGCGATCTTTGCAGCTTTAACATCAATGCCCATCCATTTGGAACCTTTACTCTGTTTTGCTCTAAGATCAGTTGTTGTGTCTATAGGATCCATTCCTGCATTTTCTGCTAATGTGATAGGTATTACCTCAAGAGCATCTGCAAATTTTTCAGCAGCCAATTGTTCTCGTCCAGATAATGTACTTGTCCATTCTCTAAGTCTTCCTGCAACATAAGCTTCTGGAGATCCACCTCCAGCGACTATAAATGGTTTTTCCAACACGTCTTTTGTGACCATTAGTGCATCGTGAATAGAACGTTCTGCTTCATCTACTACTCGTTGGGATCCTCCTCGTATCAAAATAGTTACGGATTTGGGATGTTTACAACCTTCAATAAATACCCATTTATCAGTTTCAACTTTTCGTTCTTCAACCAACTCAGCACTACCTAAATTCTCAGGGATAAGATCATCTATATTGTTAACTATACGAGCGGCAGTTGCCCTTGCTAATTTAGTCATATCACTTTCTTTAACTCTACGAACGGTTAGAATATCAGCTTTTGCTAAATAGTGTTGAGCTATATCATCAATTCCTTTTTGACAAATTACCACATTAGCACCAGCATTTTTAATTTTATCAACCATATCTTTTAACATTCTATTTTCTTCTTCAAGAAACATTTTCATCTGGTCTGGAGAGCTAATGTTTATTTTTGCATCAAATTCAGTCTTTTCAATCTCCAAAGCACTATTTAATAATGCAATCTTAGCATTTTCAATTCTCTTTGGCATTCCTCCATGAACTACTTCCTTATCTAGTACTATTCCTTGAATTAAAGTAGTATTTCTTAATGATCCACCTGCTTTCTTTTCTACCTTAATATCATCAATATCTACTTTGTATTTTGAATCAAGCTGATCTGATACTTGTAAAACTGCCTTTACTACAACTTGCGCTAATTCATCAGCTTCCTTTGAGACAAGTTTAGTTTGCATCGATGTCTTGGCTATTTTAAGTAATTCATTATTCTCATTCCCATCTATTCTTTGAGCTATTTTATTAAGAATTTCAATCGCTTTTTGAGCACTTTTTCTATATCCATCAACTATAATCGTTGGATGAACATCCTTTGTTATAAGATCTTCTGCTTTTTCAATCAATGCACCAGCTAAGATTACTACGGAAGTAGTTCCATCGCCAACTTCATTATCTGTTGCCTTGCTAATTTCCACCATCATTTTAGCAGCAGGATGCTGTACATCTATTTCCTTAAGAATTGTAGCACCATCATTTGTGATGGTAACATCGCCTAATGTGTCTACTAACATTTTATCCATACCACGTGGACCAAGACTTGAACGGACAATTTCTGCTATTAGTTTAGCAGCTGTTATGTTATTCTTTTGGGCATCTCTTCCCTTTGTTTGAGTAGATCCTTCCTTTAATATTAAAACTGGCATACCACCAGCTGAACCTTGTTGAATTGACATTCTATCATTCTCACCTAAAATTAATTTATAACAATGTGACAGAGATGGGGATATTTTAATTTTCTGCAATACAATTTTTATTAGACCGATTATTTACAATTATAAAAATTAATTTAGTAATAATACAAATTTTTAATTAAATAAGGAGTCGAATTGACCATTATTTACATCAGCATAAATTTCTTTGGCAGGTTTATTTTCAATCTTTATACCACTACTGACACATGACCCAATTATTTCTTTTGCAGCATTTTTTAAATCAATAGCGTAAGATACATCTATTTTCATTCTTGCAATTTTAACTATATTTTCCATGCTAATATTTCCTACATAATCTTTTCCTGATGTTCCAGATCCCTTAGTGATACCAGCTTCTTTGGCTATTAATGCGGTAGTTGGAGGTATACCTACTTCCACAGTAAATTTTTTTGTATCAGGATCAACCTCTACTTTAACAGGAACTTTCATTCCAGAAAAATCTTTGGTTTTATCATTAATAGTATTTACAACTTGTAAGACATTAATTCCAAGTGGTCCCAATGCTGGTCCAAGAGGTGGTCCTGCACTAGCTTCTCCTCCAGTTACTAAAGCGGAGACAGTTTTTTTATCGCCCATGTCAAAAACACTATTTTTCCGAAATATAAATCGACATCATGTATTTTTTTGAAATTAAATTATTTTATCTATTCAATTTTATATTTAAATACAAACTATCCACCACTTACTTTTTTTAAGTAATTTGCGTCAACAGTAACAGGAATTTGATACGGAGAATCAAGTAATACTACAGTAGATTCCTGTTTTTCATAATCAACACGTATAATCTTTGCTTTCATTGATTTAAATGGTCCAGCTATAACTTCTACGGTATCATCTATGCTTAACTCTGTTACTACAGGTTTCTTTACAAGATACTTTTCAATATCGCTAAAAGGAAGATCTCCTCGTATTTGTCCACGGACATGTCTAACTCCATATAATGCATCATATGCAATATTTGAATCAGGAGCTTCAACAATAACATAACCCTTGAAATTCTCCAAGATAAGAATAGAACGTAAACTTATTCTTTTTGAATTTATCCTATTTTGTAAGGTATTTGCGACAACATTTTCCTGCCCACCAGTGATTCTAATTGCAAAAAATTTGGAATCAGTGTCTTGAATGTCGCTATTTGAGTTATTTTTAATTGATTGATCTGATTTATTGTTTATAGAGGAATTAACTTTTTTTATATTTCTAGTTTTCTCATTATTAAAAAAAGTATTTGTATTATTAGAAGCTAATTCATTAGAATCTTCATGATTATCATCATTAAACTCAATATCACTTATATCATTATCTATATCTTTTTTGTTTTTCATTAATTTTAATACAATATTTTACGATTAAAAGTATTTTATAAATTTACTTTAATTATTAGTGAATGAAAAGAATTCAAGATTGACAATAATTTGCTATTAAACAATTGATCATGTAAATTCTTTACAGTTTGACAATAGAATAGTCTTTAGATAAATTTGTGTGTTCTATTTAATCTGAAAGACAAGATAAATGCATAAGTATTTAATAGATAGATAAATACATAATCAACAAAAATTGAGAACCTCTATACAAGTAAATCAATTGGATTTACTAGATAGAAATATTTTGAATGAAATTCAATGGCATTTCCCTCTTACAGAAAGACCATTTTTAGAGATAGCTACTCATCATAATATATCTGAAAATGAAGTTATGAAAAGGATAAATAATCTCAAACAAATGGGATTAATAAGACAGATTAATGCAATATTTGATACTAGAAGATTAGGATACAAGAGTGCACTAATAGCTTTTGCGGTCAAACCTGAAAAATTAGATCATATAGCTAATGAAATAAACAAACATTCTGGTGTAAGTCACAATTATGAAAGGAATCATGAGTTCAACATATGGTTCACTTTAGCAGTACCTCCAGAAAAAGATATGAAAGAAATTTTGCATAAAATGTCTACTCTTGAGGGAGTAATAAAATATAGGCTTTTGCCAACATTGAAAATGTACAAAATAGGTGTTAAATTAGATATGGTCAATGAGGATTCCTCAGATCCTAAACCTACAGAGACTATTAAAGAACTTAATCCCAAAAAAAGTAAGTTAACTGATCAAGATAAAGAATTTATAAGAGAATTACAAAAAGACATAGAAATAATTCCAGAGCCTTTTAAGAAGAGTGCAGAGAAACTTGGAATAACATTGAATGAATTATTTGAAGAAGCAAAGGAATTTGAACAAAATGGCATAATGAGACGTTTTGCCGCTATCTTGCGACATAGAGATGCAGGATTTACTGCAAATGGGATGATAGTATGGAGAGTGCCAGAAGAAATTGTAGATAAAGTAGGATACAAATTGGCGGCATTTCCGCAAGTAAGCCATTGTTATAGAAGACCTACTTATCCAGACTGGGAATTTAATATATTTAGTATGATCCATGCGAGAAGCATAAATGCTGCCGAAAAAATTGCTGAAGAAATTTCAAATATAATTAAAATCTATGATTATAAGATTTTATTTAGTTCAAGAGAATTTAAGAAAGAAAGAGTAAAGTATTTTGAAGAATAATCAAATTCATAAATTTATAAATAATTATTAAATAAATTGAATTATATATCAAATAATTAAACTATAGTCGTGTTATCTTCTGAAGTACAATCTCTAAAACCTGAATCCATCAAATCATTGGATATAGGAGATATAGCAATTATGAATCAACTTGCCTATTCCTTCAAGGATAAATTTATAAAATATGCTAAAATTGATTCTTTCACTTCTCCTGACCCTTTTAAAAATGAAAATCCCAATACTTATCTAGTTGTAGTTGATAGAGAAAATATAGATAGAATAGTCTCAATGATTATTATTATAAGTAATTATTTAGGTAATTCAAAAATACCTTTAGAAAAAATAAATAATGATAGATTAAAAATAATACAAATCCCCAAAGAGAAAGCATTATTACTGAAATATGAAATGATGCCAAAAGATACAAATAATTTTTATCAGTTTAGAAAAGACAGCATTGTTATTGGATATATTATGTTTGCATTTCAGATATGTGGACAACACTATTAATTAAGTTATAATATTGGTTCTTTTTTTATTTTTAAAGTTCCATTTTCTAAAATTTCAATTCCCATTTCTTTAAAAATTAATTTAGCATTTTCTTTTTCTCTAGCTAGAATATTTTTAGCTATTTTCAATCGATATGAAGGAGTCCATTGTTGCCCAATCTTATATTTACCTTTCATAGTATGAGGGATCAATTTTATTACAGTTACTTCTTGTACTGTATGCATCTTTGAGTTTAGTTTTTCATAATTACCCTCCTTTTGATATTTTTCCATTAATGAATTTAGAGCTAGAGCTTTTTCTTCCTTGTCTTCAACTATATAGGAGTATCCTTTTATAACTACACTTATATACAATGTATCGGCTTGTGATGCATCATAAGGATGAAAATAGTAGGATGGAAGAAAAGCCAGATGTTGATCTGTTTCAAATCCAGTAGTTGAATTTCTTCTGATATTATCTATTTTCTCACCAAATCGATAAGAATGCATGTATATACAATCTTCTTTAAGAATACAACAATTATCTCTGAATTTTTCAGCTTGAACATAAACAAAATTCATCGGTATTACCTGGGGAAAGCCATTGATATCTATAGATGCTAATCTTCCAACTGGTTGATTATTGAGAAAATTAATAATATTTTGTTTGAATTGAATCTCAAGTTTTTTTATTAATTTCATGAGAAATTTTATTTACTAATAAGAATATAAAGAGATTTCATGATAGTTTCAAAAATTTAACGTTCCTTGTTGATTTTTTGTATTATTCTCATTAAATTCATAATTAAGGATTTTTTTCACTTTTTCAGCTCTTGCTTTTCCAAAACCTGGAATCAAAGCTAATTCAGATACAGATGCATTTATTGCTCTTGATGGTGTTCTAAATTTTTTAAGCAGTTTTATGGCTAATTTATCTCCTACACCTGGTAATGATGAAAGTATGGATAATTGTTGTAATTGTATATGGTTTCTTTTTTTTATTCTCTTAATCAAGGGTCCATTGATTGTAATACCAGACTTTATTGCTTTATTTAATAAAATAAGAAGAAATTTTGAAGTATAATTTGCTGAAGGAGAATGAATAATTGGTATCCTAAAAATTAATGCAATAGTTGCAAGAGCATCATAAATCTGTAAAATTTTCTCAACTGAAATTTCAATTTCATCATTTTGGTTTTCAATAAAATTTTCAAATTGTAAATTTAAAATATTTCCTTCTATAATTAAAATAGGTTTAGAATAAAATTGTGCTAAATCAGTACATTGAATGAAAAGGCGTCCATCATATATTGAATTAATTAAATCATGTATTGTCTTTCTTTCAATAGCTATCTCAGGCGCTATAATATAATCCCCTACTGAAAGTCGTGCAAAATCTATTTGTGCACCATCTTCAATTAAGAATTTAGGAACTCTACTATTTCGCTCTCTTTCATCTACTACAATACGAGAAGACACAAATAAAAATTAAATATTCGGATTATTGTTTCTAACTAAAAATTATCTATAAAAATTAAATTATTTTTGTGTTGTAGATTGTGTTCCTTTTAGCATTTGATTAATCTTATTTTCAACTTCTTTAAGATTTTCTTTTACACGTGATTCTTGTTTTCCTAACACCATAACTCTGGTATTTGCTAATTCTTTTTTTTCACTTAGTTCTTTTTCTATTGTATCTTTCTCAGATTTTATTAATAAAGGACCTGCCGCTTTATAAATAGAATCAGATGTAGTTGTTTTATTTAATTCCTCCAATGCTCTTTCTGTTTCAACAATTTCTAGTTCGATTTGTTGCTTCTGCATCATAATAGCTTGCAAATTTTGTTGAAGCTGTTGTAATCTAGATATTTGTTCTTTAAGCCAAGGAGGTAGTTCATTTTCTTGACCCAATTCACTGAATGATTAAATAATTGAATATAAATTCATAACGTTATATAAATAGCAGATTAGTTATGCATAAATGGATGGTTTTAATTTGACGCAAGTAAGAATTAATAAAAGACCTTAATTCTGCAATATCAGATGTAGTAATTTCAATTATTAAGGATGGAATACAATCTTTATTTAAAATACAGTAGTTAATTGAAGGAGTTAATATTTTTGTATCAGGTTCTAATGCATTATATAAAGATTTTAAAAAACTTTTTGTTTCTGAATATGAAGAAAGATGAAGAGAAACATTGATTTTAGCTTTAAAGTTTCTCAATATTTATATCATATGCTCCAGCAGCTACTTTAAAATTACATTTTGGACAATTCCAAATTCCCGATGCAATTCGCCCAAATTTTAATGAACCACAAGAAGGACATCGTCTTTTTCGTTTAAGAGTTCTATATATTTTACCGTATCTTTTTCTAACAGTGGCTCCAAATTTTGTTCCTAGGCCTTTTAGTGCAGTTTGACCTTTTCTGTTTCTACTTACCATCTATTTTATCAGCTCCTTTAATTTAGTTCTTATAGTCTCTGTTTTAATTCTTGCTGTTTGAGCTATAAATTTTATTTGTTCAAGAGTAAAATAGCCAGTTGATCCTTTCTGTATTGCAGTATATTCACCATTAGAATTAGTAGTTATTGTTATCCTTGATTCCATACATACTTCTTCTTCAGCGGTAGGATCTAGAATAATATTATTTCCTATTCGTATTGAGGTTATTGATATAGGTATTGTTGTAATTGGAGGTTCTTGTTTTTTTCCTGTATCAACTACCTTTCCATCATGAATTTCAAAAATTGGTAATTTACTACTTAATAATGCAGCAACTACAGCATATGAAGTTGCATCGAAAAGATTACCGTCAGCATTAATTATACTACAATCAACGAAGATAGTATAAACTATTTTACCAGGTATCAAAACTAATTTATCTAAATCAACCATCTTAGATTCTCTAATTCCTCGATCAACTACTCTGGCTAGTTCTATCGTTTCTTCATCTGGAGGTCCAGGTTCTATGTATGGAGATGCAATAGGTAGAACTTCTGCAGTTACAATCAACGCACCTTTATTTTCTAATCCTTCAAATGGTTCACCCGTTTCAACTTTTATTCCTGTAATTACTTCTGAATTGCCTAATTTTACTTTAGCAGACCCATCTGCTTTTTTAATTATATCTACTTCTATTTGTAGATCTCTTGTATCTTCTAAGTTTCTACCATCTAGTCTTTTTCCATTAGTAATTAAATCGAACATGTGTCGTTTACGTAATTGTTCAATTACTATTGGCGATTTTTTTGATAAACTCAATTCTCTTTATTCTCCTCCAATTCTTTCTCTTCACCTTCAGGCAAATCATTTCCAAAGTATTTTTCTATTAGTGCTTTTCTTTGTATTTCATAAACCTTTTTACATCCCTGAATGGCTTTTTCTATACATTCATCAAATTGAGATTCATTTAAGATTCCATCTAATTGTAATAAGGTAATCTGTTCGAGATTTGGTAAATATGCAACGGGCATATCGGCTGATCCTTCTTTATCTTCAATGTCATTGATATCAAGAACTATTTTATCATTTACTTTTCCAGCTGCACAGGCTGCAACCAAATCTCGCATATTAACTCCAGCATCAGCTAAAGCCACTGAGGCTGCGGCAATTCCTGCGCATCGAGAGCCACCATCTGCCTGTAATACTTCTACAAAAACATCGATAGCAGCTCTAGGATAATCCTCTAACATTACTGCGGGTTCTAATGCTTCACGCATTACCTTTGAAATTTCAACTTCTCTTCTTGAAGGAGCTGGATTTTTTCTAGTATCTGTTGAAAATGGTGACATGTGATATCTACATCTTAAGACACATCGATCAGGAAGAGCCATATGTTTAGGATGAACTTCTCTTGGCCCATATACTGCTACTATAATTTTGTTTTTACCAAATTCTATAAAGGCAGATCCATCTGCATTCTTTATAACACCTATAGTAATTTTAACATCTCTTAATTCATCAATAGAACGACCATCAGTACGTTTTCCATTTTCATCTATTAAAATTGTTTGATCCATAATCTTTATCCTACTCCTTATTTAAGCTGAATCTCTTCTTGGAGATTCAATATTATTATTTGATTCAATATTATTATTTGAACTATGACCATTTTTAATATCATTGGAATTATTATCTGCATAGCTGTTGTTAACATAGTCTTCGTTATTCACTGAACTATTATTAGTTTCTGTTTGTGATACATCTTCAGAAACATTTAGCAAATCTTTCACTCTTTGTGTTAAATTTGAGGTATGTGCTTCTTCCTCAACTAATCTTATTGCCTTAAACGCAAGAGCAATGCCTTCATTGTTTTTTCCAGTTACAACAAGTATCCCGTTTTGTCCAATTAAAATTCTAGTTTGTGTAGCTTGTTCGATAGTTTGTATCATAGAACCTCTCTTTCCTATTAAACGGGGAACACGTGTTGAAGATATCTTTAAAAATTCACCATTGGAAATCTTACCTAAATCCTTTTCCTGAATTGTTAACATAGGATCTCTAGTTCTGTCAAAAGTTATTATTCTAGCTGTTACCAAATCACCTGGTGCAAGTCTTTTTTTCATATCATCTTTTGCAGGAGAAAAATCTCTCCCAAATACATCTTGAGCAGGAAGATGAGCTGAAAAAATTGCATTAATATCTACTTCCCATGATAATGAAGAATTATCTATAATTTTTCCAATGACTATATCATTTACTCTTGGAATATAAACACCTGATAATGGAATAACTTTTATACCATCTTTACTTGATTCGGCAATTCCTATTCTTGTAGCAATTATAAAATTATCTTTTTTTATTACATTCATTAATGGTCGATAATTGCCTTCTATAATTACATCGCCTGGAATAACATATCTTTTCTTAATTTCTAACATGAATATAATAACATCTCCTTATTAGTAACATTAACAAAGATAAGTATTTTGTTTGTATCATTATATAAAAATTTTATATCTCTTTTCAAGTTCCAATTTCCTATTTTAATAAATGATATTTATTCATTGTTATTATTGTTCTTGAATATGAGCAGAGCCTTTTGTAATAGAATTTATTCTTTCAATGAAAGTTACGCGTATCCCAGCATTTATTTCTATAATTACTTTTAATGATCCATCCTGAAGCCATTTCTCATCTTTGAGATCTCCTATGCCTTTTATAATACTATAAGATTGAGAAGAAAATTGTGGTGGAATGGTAACAACTAATTGAAGATTTTCTGATTTTAATGGTAAAATTTTTCTTAAAGGATCAATAATTTTTTTGACTTGTTCTTCTGATCTCTTGAATGGATCTATTACCAAACGAATTTGTTCCATTGCATTTTCTATTCTTAATGGTGGATGAGGAAGATGTGTTTTTGGATCAATAAAATTTCTACTAATATATTGAATAATTTGTTTTTTCTTTTCTTCAACCATTCTTCTACGTTGATCAGTTGTAAGATTAACATCACCATGTTCAAGTATCTGTTTAGCAATTTCTGTTTGATCTTTAGTTTTAAAATTTTTAATTAATTTTTCATCAGGAACACGTGTACCTTTACTAGCATCTGAATAAATTTCATCTGAAATTAAAATGTTAGAAATATCTACTTTTTTACCAAGTTTGTAATCTAATGCTGGATCAGGTTTAACTAAAATTTCGAATTTATCGGAATTGAGCATTAATCTTACTATAGAGAATTTGTTATCAGTCATAGAATATTAAAAATGAGATTTTGTAATATATATGCATATAAATTTAATCTAATTGAAAGATTTCAAAGTAAATATAAAAAATAATAACTAGCGGTATGATTTCTGTTTTTTTCTTCGAGCACCTGGTCCACCAAATTTCTTTGATTCAGTCTGTCTTGGATCCCCTGCAAGCAAGTGTCTATCAAATTCAGTTATTTTTTTACGAATTTCTTGTCTTATACTTTTTGACAATGGATGATCTTTTGGTTCGCGTCCTCCTTTAGATGCTCCAGATAAGGCTCGCGATATTGCTACTGCACTTGCAAAAGCTTGTCCCATAAATCCACCACCTTCAACTTTTACATTGATATCAATCTTATCTCGGATCTCTCCAATTATATTTATTGGGGTCAATATCAATTCTTTTGAGACCTCAGGTTGAATGATCTCTGCTGGAATATTATTGATTCTAACTTTACCATTTCCTTTAGAAATAGTAGCAACTGCTCTTGATGTTTTTCTCTGGCCGGGATATAAATCCACAATAGTATTCTTAGTCATTTTTTATTCTCCTTTCCAACCTATTTGTTTTGCAACATCTCCAATTGTAATGTAATATGATTCAGGTTTTGTTATTTTAGCATCATCAAAAATTTTTATTTCCTTTGAACTTTGAAATTCTGTTGGTATTCCTATATATACTCTCAAACGTTTAAATGCTATTATACCACTTGGCTTCCTCCTTGGAACCATTCCTCTAACCATTTTAGTCAATATTCTATCTGGTCTTCTTGGATGATAAGGTCCATGAATAGGATTAGTAACAGAACCTACTTCAAGATGTTTCTTATAATCTTCAATTGTTTTATATCGATTTCCAGATAACATTGCTCTTTCAGAATTGATTATTGCTATTCTATTACCTTGAATTAAAAGTTTTGAAACATGAGAACATAACCGACCGGCAATACAATTGGAAGCATCAACTATTATTTGTTTATTGGTATTTGAAACTGTATTATCTTTAGATTTAACCAATTATTCTTACACCTTTTCCATTTGGATGTTGATTGACAAGATCATTGATGGTAATAACTTTTCCGCCTGCATCAAGTATCTTTTTCATTGCCGGAATTGAAATTGAGAATGAAGTGACATTTAATTTATGAGTAAGAGTCCCATTGCCTAAAACCTTTCCTGGAATTATAATGTTTTCTCCATCTTTAGTAAGATTTTCTAATTTACTAATATTAATTTCAGATCTATTAGATCTAGAACTTTCGATCTTTTTTTCTAATGTTTTCCATAAATGAGTTTTAGTTTTTTTGTATGCATTACGCAAAGTCCATTTAATATCATCATTTAAAGTATGAGCAAACATAGTTGTAACCTTATCATGTTCCATATTAATAATCCCCAAATAAATCTACCTAGTTTTATATGGTATTTCTAATGATTTTATTACATCACCAAAATTATTTATTTTTGAATTTATAATTTTTAGTGCTGATTTTATAGTTTCTTCTGCAGTTAATGAACCAGTAGTCTCAATTATAAGGATTGAGTCATCTTTTTCATTGCCATCTTTAACAACAGCTGAAGAAGTGGGTTGCCACTTAGCATGATCTTTTCCTGTGCCTAATCTTGCATACGCTTCAAATTTTAATTTTTGTCCAGGGGCAAGAGTAATTATTGGTATACTTTTACTTACTGGTTTCACATATTCATCCTCAGATACCAAATCACCAGACATTACAAGCCGTGTTTTTTCTGAAGATTCAGCATCTAAAATCAACAATACACGACATTTAGAGCAACCCAAGGTATTATTACAATCACATTGATTTGAAAAGACAAATCTATTTAACTCAGTTCTTAAAGGAATTAATCCCAATCGATGAGCTATTGCCTCATCATGCATAACCGATGAATTTTCTAGAATAACTACATCATCAATTGCTAATGTTGGAACTTCGCTTATTGCGATCCTTCTGATAGCATTCAAATATTGTCTTGGAATATTATTAAATTCTAGTATTATTTTTTCATCTGTTTTTTCTAAAATATTTATAGATAAGTTCAATAGTAATTCAAGATTTTTGTCCCATGCGCTCTTAAAAATCTACCGACCACTATAATATGCCAGAGTGATTTATATCAATAGTTAAGTAATAAATTAAGTACGTTGAAGAATCATCATTACAAATTATGAAATATAATTCAATACGAGGTTACAATATTAGTGAAGTATATTTATTATTTATGGTTTTTATTATAGCTATTATCTTCTTTTACAGCAACATATGTAGGAATATAGTGTCCTATCAGCTTTTTTGAGTAACAATCACTACATAAGTATCCTTGGATATTCCATTGTCTCATTGCTTTATATCTAAACATAGAAATTTGATTGTTGCAAATAGAACATTTTATATCATTAGGCATTTTCTTTAACTATTTTTAGCATTATAAATATGGTAATAATAACTGTGTTAAATTAATGTATATTGTTATTGAAAAACTTGTGTAATAATAATTGAAATTTATCATAACATATCATATTCATTTCAATTAATAGAAGACAACAAAATTTGTATAAAAGTAATGATCAAAACTTGATTATTTTTTATTTCAAAAAAATTAATTAAGATCTAATTCGAATCATAATCAGTTAAATGGGAGTTAGTGAAAAGATTATTTTTTTAGGAATATTAGGAATGGGTGCAATGGTAGGAGTAATTTCATATATTATAGTTACTGATCTTCCACCTACACCAGGAGATGCAAAATCAATCTATAGGCAAGACCTGCCTCCACCGACAGAAGCAAAAGCAGAACCAACTATAGATCCTTCAACTGTTAAAGCGGATGTAACTCTAACGATTCTCGAAGGAGCTGCAACTCAAGGTAATCCAGACTATGATCCAAATGAACTTTCAGTTAAAAAAGGCAATATAATAAAAGTTGATAATACAGATATGATGCCTCATACTGTTACAAATGGTGCAGGTCCCAATGATCCAAATTCAGCAAAAATATTTGATACTAGTTTGATTATGGGAGGAGAATCAGGAATTTTACAAACTGAAGAAGTTGATGCAGGTGAATATACATTCTATTGTACAGTTCATCCCTATATGACAGGAACGTTAAAGATTGGATAAATAATAAAAAGACCAATTACTTTATTTTTTTATATTCTAGAATATTTGTATATTTAAGATTAAATACATTTTTAGTATTGGATGTAATTCTCAGATAATGATATGCTTATATATGTAATTAAGAAAAATATTATATTATGGTTTTTTTAGAGGTTAAAGATCTTAATGTAAGTATCGATGGAAAGAAGATACTAAACGGTTTAAATTTAGAAATTAATAAAAATGAAGTTCATGCTATAATGGGTGTAAACGGATCTGGAAAAAGTACCTTTGCAAATGTACTTTTAGGACATCCAAAGTATTCTATTACTTCTGGAGATATTATTGTTAAAGGAAAAAGCATTTTAGAATTATCTACTGATGAAAGGGCAAAGCAAGGAATATTTTTGGGGTTTCAATATCCTATTGAAATTTCAGGCGTAGGTTATAGTCATTTTTTAAGAAATGCATATAACACTTTAAACAAATCATTATTGGAAGATCAAAAGGATAGAGAAGTTTTTCTTACCGTTAAAGAATTTCATGAATATGTTAAAAAAAATCTTAATAATGTAGGTTTAGATCCTTCTTTTCTTGGAAGATATCTAAACGAAGGATTTTCTGGAGGAGAAAAGAAAAGATCAGAGGTTATGCAAATGTTGGTATTAAAGCCAAATATAGCTATATTAGATGAACCTGACTCCGGTTTAGATATCGATGCAGTAAAAGCAGTTGCCGAGGCAATAAATATATTAATTGCTTCAGGAGCTGGCGTTGTTGTAATTACACATTATGCTAGAATTTTACGCTATCTTACAAGGCTCGATAAAGTTCATGTAATGGCAAAAGGAAAAATTATCAAATCTGGTGGAAAATAATTATCAGAAGAATTAGAAACTAAAGGCTATGTATGGCTAGGTTTAGAAGAATAAAATTTCACTATAATATTTAATTTTAGATATATAATACGGCTAATTCTTTTTTTATACATTCAATGTCTTTTAATAACAATAAAAAAAATAATTTAGAATCATCCAATAACAATGATAATTCTAGAGAAAATCAAATCATAACATCAGAAAATAATATAAAACCAGAAAGTATAAAAAAAGAAGAACAGCTTTTTCTAAATTTCTCCTTTTTTAAAGTAGATCCAAAATGGAGATGGTTAAATGAAATAGGAAAAGAAGAGGCAGCTAAAGAATTCGAAAGTTTGTTAGAGGTCGCAAATACCAAAATGAAAGTCATTTCATATTCAACAATAGGTCTACGGAGTGATGCAGATTTCATGTTATGGATGATAGCAGATTCTGTTGAAAAAATGCAGATTTTAACATCAAAGATTTATTTTACTGTATTAGGAAAGTATGTTGAACCTTCTCAAATCTATCTATCAAGCTCAAGAAAATCCATTTATTCTAATCAAGTCAAATCTGGTTTTATGGATAATCAAAAGCCGCTTAAATATAATATAGTATATCCATTTATAAAATCAAGAGAATGGTATCTTATCCCTTTTGAAAAAAGGAAAAAAATGATGGAAGAACATATAGAAGTTGGAAGAAAGTTTCCAAATATTCGATTAAATACATCATATTCCTTTGGAATTCATGATCAAGATTTCATGCTAGCTTTTGAAACAGATGATCTAAATGATTTTCAAAATTTAATTATACAACTACGTGAAACTAAGGTTAGTAAGTATGTTGTTAAAGATACTCCCATGATTGTTTGTCTACATAAAAATATAGAACAAGTTATAAAAAGTTTAGGTTGAATGAATAAGTGATGATTGCACTTAAAGAATGGGCTATTATTTGTAAGGCTCTGGAAGATGGTAGACAAATATTATTGCTTCGTAAGGGGGGCATTATGGAATATAGAAAAGGATTTGAGGTTAAACATAATGAATTTTTACTTTATCCAACATTTGAACACCAATCTATGGAATCAATTAAAGCAGAATACAAAGAAAAATTAAATGAAATATTAGAAGAACAAAATAAATACACTAGTAGAAAAGAAACAGACAAAGACAACAAAAATTCTGACATAAACAATATTAATATTATTAATTTGTTTGCCAAAGTAGAAGATGTTATAGAGATTTCAGATAAAGTAACACTTTCCAAGTTAAGAGACCATCACATATGGAGTGATGAATATGCGATGATGAGGATGAATTATAATCCAAGTAAACCAATAAGCGTTTTATTATTACGAATATATAAAATAAAAAAACCGTTAATTATTGATATTAATGATAAGTGGTCAGGATGTAAATCATGGATAGATATTGAAAAAGATATAGACATTCAGAATTCTCACAAAGTAGAGATGTTAGGAAATGAAAAAGCTCTAATAGACCCTGTAATAAATGATGATATATTTTATGAGTCTGTTAATAAGATTAGGAAGGTAATTGGAAAATGAAATATAGAAAATTAGGTAGAAGCGGAATAAAAGTCAGTGAAATTGGATTTGGTGCATGGACTATAGGATTAGACTGGTGGGGAAAAAAGATAGATGACGATGAGGCAATAAAGATGTTAAAAAAAGCATATGATTTGGGAATTAACTTCTTTGAAAGTGCTGATATGTATGGTAAAGGTAAAAGTGAACGGATAATTGGTCAAGTATTTAAAGATATGAGAAAGGAAATAGTTTATTCTACCAAATGGGGATATGATATGTATAACCAAGAACAAATAGGACATAATGAAATTCCTCAAAAACATGATCCTGAATTCTTGCAATTTGCACTTGAAAAAAGTATGGAAAGATTACAAACAGATTACATAGATGTTTATAGCTTACATAATCCAAAAATGGATGCAATTAAAAATAACAATTTATTTTATACTTTAGATAACCTGGTTGATAAAGGGATTATTAAAAGTCATGGAATAGCATTAGGGCCAGCTATAGGATGGGAAGAAGAAGGACTGTATGCAATAAAAAATAGAAATATAACATGTCTACAAACGGTTTATAATATTTTAGAACAAGACCCAGGACGATCTTTTTTGAATGCTGTAACTGAAAATTCAACGACTTCCATAGAGAATGAAAACGCATATGATGTAGGTATAATGGTCCGAGTTCCTGATGCTTCAGGATTGTTAACAGGCAAAATAACAGAAAAAACGGTTTTAAATCAAAATGATCATAGAAGTTATAGAAAGAAAGAATGGATAATAGAAGCATTAAAAAAAATAGAAAATATGAAATCAATCGCAGAAAATAAAGATTGGACAATTCCACAATTAGCAATTAAATTTATTTTATCTCAAAAACCTATATCTGTAGTAATACCTACTATATTAAGTACTGAAGAATTGGAAATATTTTCAGAAATGTCAGATGGTATATATCTAAAGAAAGAAGAACTTGAACAAATTAATCAATTATATGAAAATAATTTTTATGTCCCTCAAAGCATTGCTTAAATAATTATATAATTATAGCATTTCCTATATTATTTTTAATAATAAGAGTGGATCTTTTTAATTAGATATTTTATTAGGCTCTATTAAGTTAAGCAGTAAAAACTATAGCTAGGAATATTCCATTCCATTCATGTTATGAAAATTAGATTTGAAAGAAATAAAACATCTACTGTTATTGTAATGTACTCTTTGTATTTGTACTTTCTTGGTTTAAGTCTTAGGAATACATCTAAAGCACTAGTCATCTTTAAGGATGAAAAAAGAAGTTACGTATCTATATGGAATTGGATACAAAGGTTTGGTTCTTCT
>Ga0126307_10000645_pt1 | contig 22666 bp, 22 predicted proteins | sample Plot28_FD_89955 | JGI IMG/M metagenome (GOLD analysis project Ga0126307, IMG submission 89955) | Serpentine soil microbial communities from UC McLaughlin Reserve, CA, USA - Plot28 | ecosystem: Environmental > Terrestrial > Soil > Grasslands | place: USA: UC McLaughlin Reserve, Lake County... | reverse complement strand
GAGAAAGGCGAAGGCGCCGTCCATGATCTCTGCGACCTGTTCAGGGTCAAGCTGCTCGCCCATCGCGGTTGAGTCGACCACATCCGCAAACAGTACCGTCACGAATTTGCGTTCACCCTCTACTGGCCGTGGAGCTTCAAGAGAGGCACCGCAATTCAGGCAGAATCTGGCGCCCTCTGGATTGGCTGTCTGACAACTGGGGCAGTTCATCTCAGCACCTCGCTCATAGTGAATTGATCATAACTTTACTACAACCTCGTTCAACCAGGTCAGGTCTCTGAAGGAAAAGGCCTACGGAAAGAGAGGGTCGCAGGTTCGAGTCCTACCAAGCGCGCTTCCAAACACCTACCAGCTACCCTGGGCGTAGGTGCGGTCTGGGATGCTCCAGCCTCTAGGGTAGACGAGATAGACTACACCACCGGAGCCAGAGAACCAGGCCCGAGCGAACTCGTCACGGCGGTAGACGCGGCGTACCTGGGAATCGTCGCTGCCGGCCGGGTCGTTGACGATCACGTTCCCTGCAGGATCGAAGCCCCCGATCACTAACACGTGCCCGTCGCTCAACGTTAAAGGGGCCTCCGAGAGCTGTCGCTCACCATACCTGTTGTCCCACGCTATGCTCGCCATCACCGGAACCCCCATCTCTATCCACCGCTCGAACTGCTCGATCGAAGAGAAGCGGCTCACGGTTGCCTTGAGACCGTACGCCGAAGCGTAGGCGGTGTTGAAGGGCCAGTTGCCCCACCCCTGGTAGACGTGATCGTATGTACCTGCGGCTATCATCGGGACTGGCTGGTTCAGGTTTGGATCACCGGTTTTGCCCGCCCAGTAAGCCATGACCATCGAGAGGGAGGTCGGGCTGCACCACACCTCGCCTCCATCCTGGTACACCATCTGCGAGCGTGCCGGCACCTCAAGCTCCCGGCCCCCCCATCCCGTACCTGTCGTCCCGAGGTTTTCCCCGTGACGGTATGAATCCGAGACAGTCACATAGACGCCCTGCACCAACGGAGAGACGCCCCATTGCTCCGTGAAGAGCGTAAGGCGGTACTGGTAGGCATCGGCGAAGACCGGCCCCTTGCTCTGCAAGGTGTCGGTCAGCACTTCCCAAGGGCCACTCTGCTGCCCGTTCACACTGTGGCGCCTGACGCTACCTGTCTCAGATGTCCAGACGCCCATCTCAAACCAGGGGCTCCAGCCACCCTCGGAGGAGCGTACTCGGACCTCGAGCTCCATCCAGGTCCCGGCCGGTGTCACCGCTTCCCAGGAGGGTACCAGAGTATCGAAAGGGGCCGCGATCGCGTAGACTGGCGAGGTCATCCGGCCCCAGTAATAGCTGCCGCCATTGTAGAAGCCTGAACCGTCAGAGGCAGTGTACGGCACGGAGTCGAGCCTCACCTCGCCTGCCCCTCCGGAGAGCTCGCTGATCGTGACACCATCCTTCTGAGCTGCTGAGAGCGCCGCGTAGGTGTCGTATTGGCCAAAGTATACGTAAGAGCTACTCGCCGCCTCAGCCTTTGCGGCTGCAGGGCCCATCAAGAGCAGGACGACCGCCGTCACCAGCACCGCCGCGCCTGGACAGACCCACGCAATCTTCGAAGCAAGATACCCCCTCACGAATACCCCCTCAGAAAAAGAGTATACACCCTCCGGCGTGCCCGTACCTCTCAGGTCGAGCGCTGCTTCAGTACCCCAGCACGAAGAACAGGTCGCCGATCACGAAATGTAGTCTCAAGCTCTTGGGCTTTGTGACCCTTGAGCAGGATGGAGTATGTGCCTAAGGGTCCCATTGGTAGCTTGTTGGAAGCAGAAATGGTTAGCTACAGCGCCTTGCAGTGAGGTTGGTTCACGACGCATAGCAGGCGCATGAAACGCTTACCCGGAAGAGCTGCCCAGAAAGATAATGGACGCCGTCGAGTCCGGCATGGCAATAAGCGAGGCCGTATGGGTCAACCTCATTGCAACGCGCTGTAAGGTGAGTCCGACCCCTATCACCATGATCGGCACTGCCCACAAAACTTTAATAGCGCACTGACTACGCCTTTATCGTAGGCTTATCTCGTAAGCTAACTCGGGGGTCGGACCTCTTTGTCTGCGAAACGCTCTTCGAGGTCTTGGATCTCTGGCAGGCCGATGAGGTCTATAAACTCCCCTAGCGGCAATAGCTGGTCCATTACCGAAAGAGGAGTACCGTCGGTGTGGATCCTGGCCAAGACCTCGCTGATAGAGTGGGTAGCCGCGAGCAGTGTGCTAACGGGAAAAATGATTAAACGGAACCCCAGCTCTTTTAAACGCTTCAGCTGTACAGGCGGCGTCTTGCCGCTCTCGACCCAGTTAAAGAGCAGCGGCACATCCGGGAACGCTTCCGCCACCGCAGCGATCTCCTCCTCACTCTGTGGGGCCTCCACGAACAGTACATCGGCACCGGCGTCGAGGTAGCTGCGGGCCCGTTCCAGGGCTCCGTCTACACCCTCGACGGCGCGGGCGTCGGTGCGGGCGATGATCACAAACTCCTCTGAGTGCCGGGCCTCTACGGCAGCGCTCACTTTCTCGACCATCTCGCTGGCCTCAATAACCTGCTTGCCTTCCATATGACCACACTTCTTGGGCGACACCTGGTCTTCTATGTGAATAGCTGAAACTCCGGCGGCTTCGTACTCCCGAACGGTGCGGATGACGTTTATCGGATTGCCGTAGCCATTATCGGCGTCGGCGATGACCGGTACCTTGACCGCCTGGGCGATGCGCCGGGCATTGTCCACCATCTCGCTAAAAGTCAGAAGCCCGATGTCCGGGCGGCCCAAAAGCGAGGCCGCCGCGCCAAAGCCCGTCATGTACACTGCATCGAACCCCGTCTGCTCAACGAGCCGGGCCGTAAGACCGTCGTAAGCGCCGGGAGCCAGCACAGGCTCAGTCCCCGCCAACAGCTCCCGCAGCCTCCCTGCACCAACGTTTCGTTGCATTAGATCCGCCACAACACCAGCTCTTTCTCTCTTGTTCTCCGTGGGCTTGCGATCCACTGCTACCTCGCTTGCTCTTCAAGGTGCTCTCGCATCCAGTTGATGAGCCCACCCTTAAGTATCACGTCAACCTGTCGCTTGGACAGCCCGTGTCGGACCGTGAGTTCGATGTCCTTGGTGCGGTTCTCCAGCCGCAGCTCGCGTCCGGCGTGCAGCGCCTCCGGCACATCGGAGAGAGCCAGGGTGTCGCCCTGCTCGATTGAATCATAGTCGGACTCGTCCGTGAACGTGAGCGGCAGAACGCCGAAATTAACGAGGTTCTCCCAGTGGATGCGGGCGAACCGTTTCGCAATCACCACCCGCAACCCTAGGTAGCGAGGTGCAAGGGCGGCCTGCTCTCGGCTCGAACCCTGGCCGTAGTTGCGACCGCCAACGACTGCGTGGCCGCCTGCCTCGTACACCTCCTCTGCGTGCTCCGGGTAGCTCGGGTCACAGCCCTCGAACGCATACTCGCTCATCCCGGTCAAGCTGCTCCAGAACGACATCGCGCGTGTACCGGCCGGGAGGATCTCGTCGGTAGAGACATCGTCGCCCACCTTGAGGAGCACCGGCAGCTCTAGTGAGTCCGGGAAGGGCTCGAAGTCCGGCAGGCTTACGATGCTCGGACCCTTCTGAAGCTCTACATTCTGTGCCTCCTCCTCGGAGAGCGGCGGTACCACCATATCGGTATTCAGTACTGGCTCGTCGCTCTCCTCGACGGCAGGGTAAGGGAAACCGAGCGTCCGGGGGTCGGTGATCTCGCCGGTGAGCGCAGAGGCTATCGCGGTCTCCGGGCTGCAGAGGTACACCTTGTCCTCGGGGGTGCCGGAGCGCCCCGAGAAGTTACGTGGTACGGTGCGTAAGGAGTTCCGGTCGCTCGCCGGTGCCTGGCCCATGCCGATGCAACCGTTGCACCCAGTCTGGTGGAGACGCGCGCCCGCACGCAGCAGCTGAGTAATGTGCCCGTCGCGAACAAGGTTCTCCAGCACCTGGCGTGAGGAAGGGTTGACGTCCAACGCTACACGGTCGTGCACCTGCCGCCCCTCGACGATCTTGGCCGCCACCGCGAAGTCGCGATAGCCGGGGTTGGCCGATGAGCCAATGTAGGCCTGGTAGATATCGTCGCCAGCGACCTCGCGTACCGGGACAACATTCCCAGGGCTAGAAGGCAGCGCGATCAGCGGCTCGAGCTCGGAGAGGTCGATCTTCTCCTCCACGTCGTAAGTAGCCCCCTCGTCGGCGACCAGCTCGGTCCAGTCTTCCTCGCGGTCTTGGTTGCGCAAAAAGCGCCGCACCTCGTTGTCGGAGGGGAACACGGTGGTGGTCGCCCCCATCTCCATGCCCATGTTGGCGATCACGTGGCGGTCCATCGCTGACAGGCTGGCGAGTCCTGGCCCGTAGTACTCTACGATCCGCCCCGTGCCGCCGTCCGCGCCGTGGCGCTTGAGCATCTCGAGGATCACGTCCTTGGCGCTCACCCAGTCGGGCAGCTCGCCGACGAGCTTGACCCCCCAGATCTCCGGCATCTGGAAGGAGAAGGGCTCGCCGGCTAAAGCCACCGCAACCTGCAACCCGCCGGCCCCGATCGCGAGCATCCCGATCGCCCCGGCAGCGCAGGTGTGACTATCGGCGCCGAGGAGCGTCTTGCCGGGCTGGCCAAAGCGCTCCTGGTGGACAGGATGGCTAATGCCGTTGCCGGGCTTCGAATACCACATCCCGAAGCGCTGGCACGCGCTGCGCAAAAAGAGGTGATCGTCGGCGTTCTTTGAGTCGTCTTGCACGAGAAGGTGATCTACGTACCCGACGGCAAGCTCGGGACGGATCTCATCCAGCCCCATCGCCTCCAGCTCCAAGGCGATAAGCGGACCAGTCGCGTCGTGGGTAAGGACCTGATCTACGCGAATCGACACCTCCTCGCCAGGTGCCATCTCACCATCGACGAGGTGTGACTCGATTAGCTTATATGCAACGTTGTGCGGCACTTCGTTGTTAGCGGACGCGGGGGGCATATTTTCCCTCCAAATACTCGAGTGTCTCCTCCACGCATACTACGTCGCCATATTTGGCGTCTACGTCGTAGAGATTTGCCTCGTGGGCGGCAGCTCGCCCGTCTGCTCGTCGAAGAGCAGCACTTCCGTAAAGGTCCCGCCTATGTCAACCGCTACGTTATAGGCCACAACTCTCCTTTCTGGGAAGCATTTAGCCCTAAGCTTTTAGCTTCTTGATTGTGGTAGCCGGACCACGTTGCGATCGCGTACCGACATCTTTCATGTAGGTCTGGTATCCAGGGCCTCTCATAAAAAAGTTTCCCCAACCTATGACCGGGACACTACTACCACTACGCGACTCTGTCAACAAACACAATCTTTCTGACGTATACCTACCTACCCGCTGGCTAAGATCTTGGCAAGCAAGAGGGTGGCAGGTCCCGTAATGGTCGAGCAGCGCCAGGGCAAGGTTTATCACACTAGCCCGTCCGCGCTGGGAGATCGGCGCATGCCTGCCTGCTGGGCATGACACCACTCTCCGGTAGCCCTTGAGTGTCAGCCACGAGCACGCCATACACCAATTAGTACACAAACCCACGCGAACTATGGCGGTCATCCACGCTAACTCCTAAGAGAGAATATGCTTATTTGCAGGCATTTTTGAATACCAGCGAACAACCACGACATTATGGATCCGATTTCATAGTAGATACCCTTTCTTTAAGACGGCTGCATCGACGAATAGTCTTCGTAACCGCTAAGCTGTTCAGCTATCTTTCAATCCCAGGAACACGACCACCACCCCGGAGACCGTGGCGAAGGCCAGGATAACCGGGCGCAGCCATCGCTCATCCAGGAACTTGGAGGTCCATCGGCTACCCCAGAGCCCGAGGAGCAAGCCAGGAAATAGCAGCAGAGCCAGACGAAATTGGCGCTCCTCGAACTGCCCAACGAACGCCAAGCCCAGAAGCGACAACACATTCCCGACCGCGAACGACAGCGCTATCGTGGAGCGAAGTTCGGGCCCGGGCCGGCTTTGGTAGACGATTGCGAGCGGCGGCCCGCCGACGCCCGCGGCAGTGCCCATGACCCCGGAGGCGATGCCTCCCACGAGTCGGGTCCTGTTCCCAACCTCGAAGCTGGAGCCTAGTAGGCTCATTGCTACCGCCGCCAAGATGAGCCCGCCGGTCATGACCGAGAGGTAAGGAGAGGATACCGCCGCGAGGAGTCCCAGGCCCCCAACTATACCCAGGAAGCGGCCGCCGGTGACCCACAAGAACCCTGGGAGGTCCACCGAGCGCCGCTCCCGGAGGACCATGACGGAGCTCAGCGGCAGGGCGAGCAGCAGCACCGTTGCCGGGAGGGTTTCAGGGTCGACCAGCGCCAGCACGGGGACCACGATCAGGGCGAAGCCGAACCCGACCGAGCCTTGCACGAGCGCCCCGAGGGTCACGGCAAGGAACATCAGGACGGTTACAGCCGTGATGCGTACGTCCCCCTCGGGAACTGAGCAGAATTCTGCTGCTTTTTGTCTCTCATAGGATCGACATTCTAACCTCAGTAGGCAGAACGACGCGCCGAACGGCTCTTACTCGGTCATGCTCTAAAAAGGCAGTCCTGAACACCGCTCGCGAAAAGCGCCCTCTTATACTATCGTCACTACCGTCTAAGAGACGGGGTTCGCTAGGCTCGGACTGGTCGGAGTCTGTTCTAGAAGACGAACGCAGTAATCCCCTGTACGCTTGTACCTCGTGACCGTAGTCCTCAACGGCACGGGTTAGCTGTTAGGGCGAAGGTGGGCAAACTACCCATGTGAGCGTGAGTAAGATTACATATTCCGAGGAATGAACGTTACGATTCTACGTGGCAGGGTGCGGAGGTTAAGACGCCATGCCCTCGCTGCGGATACCTCCTATGCACGTCGGTGGTCAGCGTGAGAATGTTTGAGAAAAGGCTATGAATTCCTTCTCCTCAGGAAACCTATCGCGGAGGGCTCTGAGGTGGGTAGTGAATAGTGTTTTGATTATAGGGGGATTGAGTTTGCCAAGGCACTCTTCTGCCAGAGAGCGGGCTTCATCAGTGTCACCCAAGAATGCGTGAGGGAGACTCAGGTAGAGTTTCAAGTCGGGTCTGTCGTTCTGATTACTAGCGCGACTCTTGACAAGAGCGCCAGTGAGTCGGTGAACCTGCCCTGGTAGAGACAAACGAGACCCTCAACTTGCTCGTTGAAAGGGGATCCTGGATCTAGCTCTCTTGCCCTTCTAACAGATTCAGCTGCAGAATGTGTATTCCCCGCAATTGCGTAGCAAAGCGCGAGATTGCGAAAAGCACTCCCCGCAGCTTCCGACCTCCCGAATATTAAAGTCGCTTCTCTATGATCTTCTATGGCTAATTCGAAATCCTCCTCTTGGAGAGCATAAGCGATTCCGCGACTGTTCAATGCACCTGCGTTCCGGTGATCTAGCTCCAACGCATGATTGAAGGCCTCGATAGCGGCATCAACGTCCCCAGTGAGTAGGAGCACGTTACCTCGATTATAGTGGATTGCTGAGCTGCTACGGTCCAGTTCAACCGCACGATCATAATCTCGCAGTGCGAGGTTGTAGTGGCCCAGTTTTGTGTATGCCTCCGCACGAAGATTGAGCGCTTGAGATATTGTCGAGTCCGGTGCCCCAAGCTTGATTACCTGGGTAAGCTCAGCGATAGCGTCATTGGTGTTACCGTGCTTCAAACTCAGTTGTCCCTTAATCATGTGGGCTTCATAAGATTCATCGTCCAATTCAAGCGAAGCTTCTATTGCCTGGAAGGCACCATCATGGTCTCCAGAATCTAGCAACGCTATAGCTTTCCTGAGTTCGCAAAAGGCTTTCGGCTTGGTATCCGGATAGCATTTGGCGGCGACGGAGAAATCCCCAATTGCTTCTCGATAGTTTCCTAGCATGAGATGGGCATTACCTCTAGACAGGTGGGCGGCACCCTGCTCCGGACCTATTGGCAAGGATTCCAGGGCCCTCGTGATCTCGCGAACAGCCGAGTCAGATTCGTTACGCAAGTTGAGAATGTTGCCACGATTCAGGCGTGCTACCCCATGGATGGGATCGAGTAACAGTGCTCTTTCCAAATCCTGGGTGGCTGCGTCTAGTTCACCGAGTTTCAGAAACGTAACGGCGCGATTGGTCATCGCAATCACGGACTGGGGATCGAGTCTAAGGGCTTCGTTATAGTCTCGAAGCGCCTCATCGTATCTCTGAAGTTCGCCGAGGGCAGCGGCTCGTGCAGTGAGAAATCTAACTTTCTCGGTGTCATCCTGCGCTAAGCTGAGGCCTTTTGCCGCTTCTTCCAACAAAAGTTTGTAATTGCCTAATCGCTCGAAATTCTGAACGCGACTAAGAGCATAGTCAAGTTCAGGCTCATAAAATTCGGCTCTTATGGAACGTCCCTCGCGGTGAAGCGCTGGGGGAAATTCCACGAGGTTACTGGGGAAGAACACCGGGGGGTCCAACCTTGTGCCAGTCTTTCCCAATCAAGCGGGAAATCCCACGGAGCGCCGTCCGAGGGGTCTCTTTCGAGGGCAACTGCCAGTCGATGCCAAGTAAACTCGTGAGCAAGGGCCAGGGTACCTGCGATGAAGCCGAGCTGCTCAGGCTCCGGCGCAAACGATGAAGCACTAGAGCATTGAAGCCACTTTCTAACAGTCTCATCATCAGAGCCGAATATGAATCTTTGCGCCGTTGACGATAACGCTCGATTGAGACCCTCGTGGTTATCGGGCAGATTGTCCACGTGCTCAATGTCGGGAACCCACTTCCCAGACTGGCCTACTGCAATTCGCCCCTCATTCCTTGGAATGACAGCAAGAGCATGCGACAGGCTGAGGGGAATAGCTATTCCAGCTTCCCTGGTGGCACGATTCACAAATGGAGCGTATCCAAGATCATTTGTGATGAGGGGCTCTTCCCCTTTAACCCGAAGCACTACCCACTTGGCCACGACAACTGGGCCTAGCAGTCTTTGCAACTCAAGTAGACGAGCATGGTTTGTATTGTCCTTGGACACATGCCCGGCTTCAGTATCGATGCCAAGGGCACTTATCCTTCGCTCGAATCGCTTGTCGAAATCGGGGCATCTAACGAGCATGCAAGCAACAAACGGCACCAGAACTCTTACCCAGGTTCTCGCGTCTACCTCGCCCGCGATTAGGAGCGTTATCGCCTCAGAGAGCTTTGCTTCGTATTCAGCCCAGGTCCTGTCGATTACGTCCGGGTCGTCTCCCGTAGCTACGAGAGTGTAGAGATTCTGTATGGCACCGGTATTGGCTGCCGACGTGTGGAAGATGCGGTCCTCCTGCTTATCGCCTACGTAAAGATGCCGCTTCCGACGCGGGACGGTCGATGAATCAAGAGAGAATGAAGCAAGGAACGTTGCTGGCAGATAGTGGTGTAGTGGCATTCTGGACGAGCTTATGGACGCAAAGGGGCTGCGCTGACCATGTTGTTATACAAACACATCCCGTATACTCCCTTGCTCGCGAACTTTGCGGAACTATGGTGGGTCGGCATGTAAGGATTATAGGTTGGCGGCGAAGGCAGGACAAATATCGGAAACGCTTCGAAAGGGCACACATCCAAGAAGCAGCGCCGCAGTACCCTTACCGTCGAAAGTAACCGACATAAACGTAGCGTCGTACCCGGATGCTATGAGGGTGATGCTCTAAGGGTGAACCCTCCAAAAAAGCAACGAGTGTCGCACACGGTGATCGGGGCACCGGCAGCAGTATGTGTGTACTTCAAGGAGAATCGAACAGTCTGCGCAGAAAATCTGCACGAGACGCTGTCCCCGATGAGAAATAGGCCTCGGCCCAATCCAACATGGCGTCTGGCTCCTCCCGAGGCGCGTTATGCTGAAAGCTAGAAGTCATATACTCCTCATGGTTGGCCAACTGCTGTCGTGTATGGCCCATTTGACAACCTGGTGCCCTTACTCTAGCTCGGTATGCTAGTGCTGGTGGCCGGACTTTCCGGTAGAGGCATAACCCCTGGCTGACCTCTCGTGCTACTGGTTATCGCTACGATGCTCGAATTCTTCTCGTCCCCCTCCATCCTTAGCCCCTTCTTCGGCATGATGGCCATGGCTTGACTAGGTTTCTCCCTGGTGCTGGGAAGAAGACTGGCTACGCAGCGAGTAAGGGGAAACGTCGCCGCAATGTTCGTTGCCAGGATATCCCCTGACGGAATTGCGCACACCCCCTACTCCCGGGCTGGAGGATTTGTGCCACCTCTCCGCGTACTCGGAAGGGATTTGAGTTAGTGAATCTCGATGTAGACTCGCCCTCAACAAGGTGGAGTTAGGAAGAGCCACTCCGAAGTGAATCCTGGGAAGCGCAGGGAAGGTCGAAGTCCGCTCGTAATGGCGCGTTGTCACGGCTACCCCTTATCCGCCGCGTGCCTTAGATAGGGAGCTTCTCAGAAATTCGGTAGCTCTCGAATATAGAGAAGCCGAGAACCGCGGCTCCGGTGAGGACGCCTCCCCAGAAGACTAAACTCATGCTCATCCAAAACAGCAGCTTTCTCGGCGGGGCTCCAAGGCCAAGGGCTACGAGCGTGCTTATAAGCGTCCCTGCAAATACGGGGGATTGGAAGGCCACACCTATCAGACCGTAATGGTTCCAAAGGCGTTCCACGCGCGCGCGGCGCTTGGAGAACCAGCGCAGGCTGTAGAGCCAGCGTTGCAGCCGTTCTCCGGCTATCATCACGAGTGCTGCTCCTAACAGGCCCCCCGCCGCAGCGGCGACGCCGCTCAACACCGGAGATAATCCTAAGACAAGTCCTATCGGTATTGCCGCCCATAGGTCCAGGGCGCCAAAAGCAAACGTCAAGAGAAGCGCAAGCAACAACCGCATTGATGCCTCCGTAGTTGGTGCATCTAGGGTACCACGAAGGTCATCACCACCTCCGATCGGTCGAGGGGTCTTGTAACCTGGCAAGATCAATGACGCAAACCCGGAAATCCAGAGATCTGCGACTCGCTAAGTTTGAGCGGTATTACCTTTAGCGAGTCGAATTGGCAACGTTACCCGGAATTGTGTCTCTCCCGGTTTGGAAGCTACTTGGATCTGGCCGTTGTGCTTGTGGACGACGATGTTGTAGGCGATATGCATACCCAAGCCTGTGCCAACACCAGGAGCCTTCGTAGTGAAGAAGGGTTCGAAAATGCGCGGTTGAATCTCGGGCGGAATCCCCGGCCCGTTGTCGGTGATCTCGACAACGATATCGTCATCGTCTTTGGTATACGTGCGTAAAACTAACTCTCCCTGCCCTCGCATAGCGTCGATCGCGTTGTCGATTATGTTGGTCCAAACCTGGTTCAGTTCGCTCCCGTAGGCCTCGATGCGCGGCAAGTCGTCGGTATAATCTCGCGTGATGCTTATACCTGCTTTGATCTTGGGGCGCAGGATCACCAGAGTGTTCTCCAGGCTCTCCTCTATGTCGACTTCCTGGACCGGTGCCTGATCTAGATACGAATACGTCTTGACCGCCTTGACGATCTCCGAGATCGCTTCAGCGCTCTTTGCTAGTTCCTCGAGCAACCCATAGACCGAGGAACTCGCAGCTAACCACCGCACAACCACAGGTAACTGGATGGTAGAGAAGTGTTCGGTCAATCGTTCTAGCTCATCTCTGTCCCAACCGAAGGAGACCAGTACCGGTGCAAGCTCCCATGCCTGCTCAATACTATGGTGCTCTAACCACTCCTGTAGTTCGTCCTCTTGATCGCTGAGAGAGAGCGGGTCGGATGGCATAGGCGTAGTCGTGCGCTTCGCGGTCTCCTCTTGCAGAGTACTGACTATCTTAGCCCGATCTGGATCGTTGGTAAGCGTGCTAAGTTCGGCTGCCAGGTGCTCTCGTTCGGTCAGCGCGTCACGCAACTGTGCCGCGCTACGTCGTATGGCAGCCGCCGGGTTATTCAGCTCGTGTGCGAGCCCTGCGGCAAGCGTGCCCAGCGCGGCCATCTTTTCGTTCTGCATCAACACAGATTCGTTGTTGCGTAACCGGGAGGTTAACGTATGCAAGATCGTCAGAGGTGCTGAAGGGCTGCAGGAGAGCAGCGTTTGGAACGCAGCTTGACTGATCACCAACAGGCGGCTCTCCCGCAACGTACGTACCGAGGCAGACCGGGGTGTCTGTTCGAGTAGCGACATCTCGCCTAGGAATTCACCTGCCCTGCTCACTGCGAGCAAGATGTCTTGCCCACCCTGGCGCTTGGTGATCTCAAGCTCGCCGTCGAGAACAACGTAGAGTGCGTCACCCGGCTCGCCCTCCTGTAACACCAGCTGCCCCGCGGGGATGGAGACCGTTTCAGCCATCTGATACAGTCGCTCCAGATCCTCTTCAGAGAGGCCAGCGAAGAGCGGTACCCGGCGTAATTCGTCAAGCATCACTACACCCTACTCCGGCACTCTACTAAGATATTGGTGGACAAACTGCACGGCCATAGCTCCCTCCCCGACTGCGGAGGCAATCCGCTTCACCGACCGCTGGCGTACATCTCCGGCCGCGAAGATTCCGGGTACGCTGGTCTCTAACAAGAAGGGGTCACGATCCAGATTCCATCCCTTCGGACGCCGACCATCCCGCACCAGGTCAGCTCCCGTCAGGATAAAGCCCCGTGGGTCTCTCTCCAGGACGTCCACCACCCAGTCGGTGTGTGGCATTGCGCCGATAAAGATGAAAAGTGCGTACGCGGGCACGGTCCGCACATCACCGGTCGCGACATCGGCAATGGTGATTGCCTCAAGGCTGGTTGTGCCCTTCGCCTCGACGACACTGGAACCCGTCCATACTTTGATCTTCTCCTGTGCTTCGAGCTGGGCGATGAGGTACTGGGACATGCTCGCGGCGAGAGAGCCACCCCTCGCGAGAATAGTCACAGAGCCAGCATACTTAGAGAGGTACATAGCGGCCTGTCCAGCGGAGTTCCCCGCGCCAACGATATACACATCCTTATCGCGACAGGCCAGCGCCTCGGTGATCGCCGCACCGTAGTACACTCCCGCGCCGGTAAGCCTTTCGATACCGGGCACGTCTAGCTTGCGATAAGATGCGCCTGTCGCGATGAGTAGCGCGTGGCAGTTGATCTCGGAGCCGTTGGTCAGGGTGACGAAGCGATACGAGTCCTGAGACCGGATACCCGTTGCCTCCAGAGGTGTGAGTATCTCCGCGCCGAATCGGCTGACTTGAGCCACGGCCCGTCTTGTCAGATCCCCTCCACTCAAGCCTATCGGGAAGCCCAGGTAATTCTCGATGCGGGAGCTCGTGCCCGCTTGTCCACCGGGCGCCTCGCTCTCGATGAGCAATGTGCTGAGCCCTTCTGAAGCCCCGTACACCGCCGCTGCTAGACCAGCTGGACCAGCGCCAACGATGACCAGGTCATAGAATGCTAATCCGGGGTGCATCTTCAGCCCGAGCCTCTCCGCAACCCGTATGTTTGTCGGTTGTACCAGAGGTGGACCTTCAGGGAAGAGCACCAAGGGTAACTGAGAGCCATCAGCGCCAGAGAGCTCTAGCAACTGGCGAGCTTCCTCATCGACCTCGATGTCCAACCACTGATACGGAACAAGGTTCCGGGCCAGGAAGTCTTTGACTTGATGTGATTGCGCCGACCACCGGTGACCGACAACGCGGATACCTTCAAATGATGGGGGAAACAAGGCCTGCCAATCGTCAAGCAAATCCGTAAGCACAGGGTAGAGGTGCTCTTCAGGCGGGTCCCACGGTTTCATGAGGTAGTAGTCTAGTCCGACCTCGTTGATCGCACGGATGGCAGCCTCGGTATCCGCATACGCCGTGAGCAGAACGCGCTTGGCGTCGGGGAAGAGCTCGATAGCTTCCTCGAGAAACTCTACGCCGGACATACGCGGCATCCGCTGATCTACCAAGAACAGGGCGACCGGCTCGTTGCGCAGCTTCAACTGTCGCAGCGATTCGAGCGCCGTGATACCAGAATCCGCCCTCAGCACCCGGTACTGTTCGCCGTATCCGCGCCGCAGGTCGCGCGCGACGGCGCTCAACACCGCCGGCTCATCGTCAACAGCAAGAATTACTGGCTTTTCCATATCGCTTGCCCAAAGCTTCTGTACAGCTTACTCGTCGCGCTCTCGACAAGTGTTGCGTGTAGGTCCTCATTGCTCATATATGGTGAACTCTACTCCATCGAGTCGAACCTGTCGCCACCCGCACCTTTATCTAGGGTGAGTTAATAAGGCTCCTAGGGCACTTGTCGTTCCTCGTCGGAGAAGATCTTAGCGGGGTTCATAATCCCGTTAGGATCGGCTAACTCCTTTATCTTGCGCATAAACGGCAGCGAGTCGCCGTGCTCTTTCTTGAGGTGCTCCGTCTTGCCGGAGCCTATGCCGTGCTCCCCGGTACAGGTGCCGCCGCGCTCTAGGGCGTAGGCGACTATCTCGGCGTTGACCTTCTCGGCCGTCTCGAGCTCTGCCTCGTTTGTGTGGTCCACCGGGAAGACGACGTGGTAGTTGCCGTCGCCGACATGCCCCAAGATGGCTCCGTCGAGGCTGTAAGCCTCGATGGTCTTGCGCGCCTCTCGAAGCGCCCCTGGCAGGTCGGAGATCGGGACGCACACGTCAGTAGTCATCAGCCTCTTACCGGGGTTGAGATCTTCTATGGCGAAGGCGGCCTCGTGGCGGACCTCCCACAGCTTCTCCCTTCCCTCCTCGTTCTCCTCGAACTCGAACGCTTCGCATCCCTCGGACTCGGAGATCTCGCGTGCCGTCGCCACGTCGTGTTCTACGGCAGCCTCGCTGCCGCTGAACTCTAAAAAGAGGGTCGGAGAGACGGCGTACTCCGTGCCCTTGTAGGCGTTGACCGCCTCGACGGTGCGGGCGTCGACCAGCTCGACGCGCCCGATCTGCATCCCTGAGCGGACCACGGCAACCGCCGCCCGCCCTGCCGTCTCGACATCACGGAAGACGGCTCTCGCGGCGACTGCGCTCTCGGGGATCGGGTAGAGCTTGAGTACGAGCTCCGTGAACACGCCTAAAGTTCCCTCCGAGCCGACAAAGAGACTGGTGAGATCGTACCCGGCCGAAGACTTCATCGCCATCCCTCCGGTTCGCATCACCGTCCCGTCGGCCAGCACTACCTCGAGCCCCAAGACCTGGTCGCGCATAACCCCGTATCGGACGGCGTTCGTTCCGCTCGCGTTAGTGGCGGCCATTCCGCCCAAAGAGGCGTCCCAGCCGGGATCTACAGGGAAGAAAAGGCCGTGTTCCTTGAGGCGTTCGTTCAGCTTACCGTGTGTTACGCCCGGCTCGACCCTGGCGACAAAGTCCTCGGGCATAACCTCCAGGATCTCGTTCATCAGGCTAAAGTCCAGGCTTATGCCGCCGCGGAGGGGGATGGTGTTCCCCTCCAGGCTGCTCCCCTCTCCGTAGGGCACCACGGGGACAGCGCTCCCGTTGGCGAAGCGCAGGATCTCGACGACCTCGTCCCTTTTCTTCGGGAAGACCACGGCGTCAGGGGAGTGCGGCGCGTGGTAGGAAAAGACCTGTCCGTGGCGCTCAAGCTCCTCCCCGTCGACGTAGATTCGGTCCTCATCGGGGACTATGTTCCTTAGCTCTGCGAGCTGATCCATTAGGTCACCCCTCTCAACGTAGACTCCTAGAGCGCTACAGCGCTGCGGATGGCTCGGTCCGGCAGGGCCATATCCTCGGTGAAGGCTTTAAGCGTTTCGTCGATCATGGCTTATACTCTTTTAGGATTGTGCGTTTTGTGCTGTACAGAACGCAATTTAACAAAACGACGGTGACCCTTACGACTCTAATGCGCTACGGCGAGATCAGGAGGGTCCTAGTCTCCGTGTAGAAGTCCCGGGCGGCGAGCCCCTGCTCCTTGGGCCCGATGCCCGGCTCCTTCGAGCCCCCGAAAGGCACGTGGTAGTCCACGCCGGACGTCGAAGCGTTCACCCGCACGAGCCCAGCCTCCAGTCGCCCGGCGAGATTCATCGCTTTATCGAGATCGTTGGTAAAGACGGCGGCGACCAGTCCTTGGCGGACGTCGTTGGCGAGCCGGACGGCCTCCTCGGCCGAGCCAACCCTCAAGAGTGCAGTGACTGGCGCGAAGACCTCCTCTTGAGCGAGAGGGTTTCCTGGGTCCTCGACCTCTACCAAGGTCGGCTCTAGGTAGAAACCATCACTGTCGAGCTGCTTACCACCCGTAAGCATATTCCCGCCGGCTCGCTCCAAGGCACTGAGTGCCGACTCACGCGAAGCCTTATCGATCAAGGGTCCTACCTGGCAGCTCTCATTCTCCGGATCGACGACCTCAAGGCTTTCCACGGTGGCGACTAACCTGTCACGCATGTCCTCGTAGACGGCGTCTTCCACGATTACCCGGCTCGTTGCCGTGCACTTCTGCCCGGCGTAGCCCATCGCCGCGTAGGCTATCGTCTGTGAGGCATTGTCGAGGTCCGCGCCGGTCAATACTACTGAGGGGTTTTGCCCACCCATCTCGCACTGCACCTTTGCGCCCCGGCCCACTACCTGCTGGGCTACGATCCGGCCCACCTCCGTTGAGCCTGTGAAAGAGACAGCGGCCACGTCGGGATGATTGACGAGCGGCTCCCCAGTCTCCGCATCCCCGGTAACAAGTTGGAACGCTCCTTCGGGCAGGTACTTGGTCACGATCTCGGTCAACATCTGTGCGGTGACGGTGGATTCCGGAGCAGGTTTGAGAACGACGGTGTTACCGTAGCCCAAGGCCGGGGCTGCCTTCCACACAGGGATGGCCACGGGAAAATTCCAGGGTGTGAGCAGGCCGCACACGCCCGCAGGGTACCTGCGGGCGATAAGCCAGTCTGTCGACTGGGTGGCCGGGTATGTCTCCCCGTCTGGGGCCAAGACCAGTTGAGCATAGTAGCGCAAGATCGCCACGGCCCTCGAGAGTTCGGCGCGGGCCTCGCCGAGGGGTTTTCCGACCTCCCGAACGGTAAGCTGAGCCAGCTCTTCGGCTCTCTCCTCCATCTCGTCGGCTATTTGGGCTAGCGTGTGGCCGCGGAAGACAGCTGACTGCTCGCTCCACTCGAAGAACGCTTCGCGGGCGCGCGCAACGGCCTCCTCCACACCCCCTTGGCCAGCTTCCTCGAACTCTCCGATAACGTCGGAGGGCTGGTGCGGATTGATGCTCTTCATCGCTAAAACCTCCTTGATCTCCTAAGCACCTTCCGAGGTATATAGTCTCAAGCCGGTACCACAATTCAATTTTGAACCAAAATCCCGAGTTCTGAACCAAATTCCTGTCGATTAGGCGGTAGGCACACCTAGCGCACGCGCGAAGGCTGCTCGGCTGGTATGCCCCTCTGCAACCAGAGAACGTAGCCTAACGCCAGCCACATAAGACCGATCAGGGCGTACCGCCGTATTCTCCTAGGGCCAGCGAAACAGGCAACGCGATGATGAGCGCCACCCCGCTCCAGCGCGGCAATACCCTAGCTTGCTGGGTGGCCGCCCCGTAGAGTACGAAACCAACGAACGTGACCAAGATTGCTATCCCGAACACCCCCTCGACAACACCGATGGGACGCCCGGCCACGATGCTGATCATGACGGCCACGAGCATAAGCGCCACCCCGACGAGGGCCGCTACGAGGCCTGCCCTCCCTATCCTTCCGTAGCTTGGTGCTTGTCGGGCGTGGAGCCCTATAAGCCCTGCTAGTGTGCCTATGAAGGCAATAACGAACACTACGTTGGACAGGTAGAAGGAGGGTGAGCCAAAGGCCTCGGGGCCTTGTTCCGGTATCACCAAGGTGAGCAGGCCCTCCACTATCCACGCCCGCCAGCAGGGCTCCTAGCGCCCCCCACCGGATAAGGTCCGAAGACGACATAAATGATCCTCCATATCCCGAGTTTCCTTGCGAGCGAATAGTGGCACACGGTGAGGCTCGGCGCACCACTAGAATGGGCTTTTCGGCTAGGCGGTGCGCATCGAGCCGACTTTTGCTCAAACTTAATTCTGGTTAATCCCCGCTTGAACCACGATTACCCGCTTAGGGCGAATTCTGGTGCAAAGCTAGGTCGCCGTTTCTAGGGTACAGGAGGGCTGAGCTATCGCGTCAGCGTGTTCTAGACGCTCTCGTGTCGATCCGTAGTAGACGACCGCTACCCGCTAGCGAACGCCAGAACCGAAGTTTCGCGTTCGGAGACGGCTGGGTTGGCGAGCGCCCCGTTGAGAGGAGGCGCTCGATGCGGTCAAGCTCTGCTTGGTGACCTTGGATTGCTCCCATAGCTCCACGCGCAGCTGCTCGGCTTGCGCGTAGACCCGGACGTCAATTAGCACGAACTTCAACTGTATCGGCTCCGTAACCACCACTATAATGCTCTCGTGGCCGGGGAGGAATATACCGCCGACATCTTGATCCTCTCAAGCGCCATAGGCAGCGGTCACATGCGCGCCAGCGCGGCCGTGGTTCGCGGCGTAGCGCTCCTAGACTCCGAGAGTACTTGTTCGATAGTAGACTTCCCCCACGAAGTCTCGCCCAGCATCGAGCGCCTCCTGCGCAGCATGTACTTGGAATCTCTCAAGCTGTGGCCGACGGCGTACGGCAGGATCTACCGCTCCTCGGGGAGCAGCACCCAGCCGGGCTCGTACCAGCATTACGTAGAGAGGGCTGGCCTCAAGACCCTGGAGTACCTGGTGTCGCGCACCGGGGCACAGGCCCTGGTGGCTCCGCACTTCTACGGCGCCGCTGTTCTTAGCAGCTACAAGAAACAGAATCCCCGGGCGTTCGCCGCCGTAGTCCTGACCGATTACGTGCCACACGCGATTGGAGTGCCCCCGAACCTGGACCTTTACGTCGTCGCCGATGAGGCGGCGGCGGAGATCGTGGCGAAACTCTGGGTTCCAGAGGAGAAGATACACCCTACAGGCATCCCTATAGACCCGGCATTCGAGGAACCTGCCGACCCGGGTGGCGTACGGCGGGACCTGCTGAAGCTCGAGGATGACGACCTACCCCTCGTGCTCTTGATGGGCGGCGGGCTCGGCAGCGGAGACCTCGAGAGGGCCGTTTCCCTACTCTTCCAGGCCAGCCCCGCGATGCACCTCGTCGTGCTCTGCGGCTCGAACGAGCGGTCTCGGGAGAGCTTGGAGCGGAAGGCAGCAAGGGAAGGGTATTCGGCGACTTTCCTCGCTTTCACGGACCGTGTGCGTGATCTTATGGCGGGAGCTACGGTACTTGTCACGAAACCGGGCGGCATGAGTTGCACGGAGGCGGTGACGTCGGGACTGCCCCAGGTCCTCTATCATCCGATCCCGGGCCAAGAGGAAGACAACGCCGCGGCCATGACGCGCTACGGCGCGGGTGTCGTTGTGGGGAAACCCGACGAAATCTTGGGTGAGACACTGAAGGTCCTCACCAGCCAGGACCACCGTAGCCGGATGGTCGAATCGGCCCGGGCGGCCCATCGCCCACACTCTGCCAGATCCGCCGCCGAACTGATACTGGGCGGGTTGTAGTGAGGCATCGACGAACCCACGCTTGGGAGGCCGCCGCGAGTATCGCCGCCGCCAGCGCGGCGCTGGCGGGGCTTCGGACCGCTGCCGGTCGTCCGGTACGCTCTGCGCCAACCCTGGCGGCGGCCGGGGCCAGGGTAGCGGCCAGTGGGCTCGTGGTCTACGAGTGGCTCACGCCTCGATTCCTGGCTCTACGGATCCGTGTTCTGGCACGCTCGCACGCAGGAACGCGTGTTCACCTTGACCTTCGATGACGGTCCGTGCCACCCATACACGGAACAGCTACTCGAGATCCTGGACCGCGAGGGAGTAAGGGCACCTTCTTCCAGATCGGGAACAGCGTCCGCCGCGAACCGAAGCTCACCGCCGAGGTCGCCTCCCGGCACGTCGTAGCCAACCACACCTACGATCACCCGCACCTCGTCTGGAGCCGGCCTGGTACGATCCGGGAACAGTTGGCGCTAAGGAAGCCATCCACAACGCAATGGGCACCCTCCCTCAACTGTTTCGGGTGATTCACGGCTGGTACGGGTCCCAGGTCATCTCGATAGCCGAAGAGCTCGGCTTCAGGTGCGTGGGCTAGTCGGTTATGGCGTGGAACTGGGACCGTCCACCCTGGGAGGCCATCCAGCGCCGCATCCTGCCCGGCCTTCGCCCCGGCGGCCTCTCCCTGCTGCACGACGGTCAGGACACCGACGCTTTCCCGAAGGCCGACCGCTCCCACACCATACCCGCCACCCCCCAAATCATCCGCAGCCACAAAGCGAGCGGCTACGGCTTCCTCACCCTCCCGGAGCTGATGGACCTCGACGCTGGGGATCAGCAACTTCGCTGACACGGAACTCGTACTGGTTGTAGGCGGTCAGTTCTCTTCCGGAAAGATGCAACCGGAGCACGGCAGAGCCCGACGCCGAAAGCGTAGCCTTGGCTTCCCCGATCTCCACCACCGAATCCGCCGGTATCTCCGTCTCTCCACCGTCACAAGCAATGCTGGATCCTCCAATTAGCACCTCCCAGCTCCAGCTCACCTCGCACAGCCCGCGCGAACGGTCGTTCACAACGAACAAGGGCAGGGAGAGGTCAGCGTCTGGTTCGTAGCTCTCTTGAGGATATTCTGCGCAAATCAAGACGGGGTTCATGGCGGTCTTTAGGGTCTCGTAAGCCCTCTTCGGTCGGCGCCTCCAGTCCAAGACGGACCACGAGACAGCCGGCGCCGGGTCGTTGAGCATGAAAGCAAAAGTTCCCCCCGTCGGGCGGTACTTGCGTCGGCGGAACAGCTCCGTAGCGTGTTTGAGCACCTCGGCCTGGTACTCCTGGGTCTTTCTGACAAAACCAGCCCGATCCCCTTCCCACGGCACGTAGCGCAACATGCGCTGCGCCTGCAGGCGGTAGTTGAGGGAGAGAACCTCCCAGTCCGGATCCTTCTCCGAAGGCCAGATCTCTTCTAGCGACTCCAAGTCAGGGAGCGCCTGGGCCCCGTACCCCGTCGGCAGCCGCGAGAGACCCGGAATGATTCTCACGATCCGCTCGAGATCCCTGAACCTCCCATAGTACCAGCCGAAGTAAAGGTGGTTCGTCGTTAGGGGATGACCCGCTGCGTCTATCACGGGCCTCGATAGGTCTTCCTCTCTGATGGAGCGCACTACCGCAGGATCCAAGACCCGCCGCTGCCACAGCGCCCAGCGTGGCGAGAGCACCTCGACAGCGGTACGCACAAGGCTCGGTAAGCTCCACTTCTCGGGAGGCACCACATAGAAGGGTTCGTCGTGGACCAGGTATACCCCCACGGAAGGGTAGCTGCGCAGATCCCTGGCCATCTCCGCAGCCTGCGCGACGGCAGGTTCTAGGACGCTCCGCTGGTGGGTCCACTGCAGGGGGAAGTCTTGGAGGACAAGAAGTCCGAGCTCGTCGCAGGCCTCGTAGAAACCCTTCTCTGCTACGTGGACGTGGACTCTGGCGGCGTTCATGCCGGCGTCGTGAACCAGGGAGGCGTCCGCATGCAGGCGTTCCTTCAAGGCCCTGGCAGGGTACACATCGGTGGGCAGGTAGTTGATCCCCCGCAGGAAGACGCGTTCTCCGTTGAGGTACACCTGCCAGTTACGCAACTCCACGGTACGCGCACCGAACCGCACGGTATCTTCGTTCCCGTCGCAGCTGATAGTCATCTCGTACAGTGTCTGCTCTCCCCTGTCCCAGGTCCACCAGGAACGAACCTGCGGTAGGTAGAAATCAATAGCGAACCGATTAGTTCCCTCGTCGACTCGCACCTCGCGCTCAAACTCGGCGCCCGGAGCCTCAAAACCCAACGGTCGTACTCGCCCTGTCAGCTTTGTCAGCGCTCGCTGGCGAGCGTAAACCTCGATGTGTGTCTGCCCGTATCCCGAGGCATCCGCGATGGCTCCTACAGATCGGATACGCACCTCACCGCTGGAGATGAGTTCTACTTCCCTGAAGATACCGCCTGGGTTTATACGAGGCCCTAACCCGTCCCATCCGGCCCACACCCCCCCAATGGTCTCCCGCTCGTTCTCCTCGTGCTCCTCGGGACTGTGCGCTTCCACTAGGAGCTCATTCTGGTCGGCTACGAGGACGTCGGTGACGTCGAATTCGAAGGGAGAGAAATACCCTTCGTGCTCTCCCAGATAAGTCTCGTTCAGCCAAACACGCGCCGAGTAATAGACGCCTCCGAACCGCAAAGACACCATCCTCTTCTGGGTAGAGGGTTGCCACGCGAACCTGCACCGGTACAACACAAGCCCCTCGTACGCCACAAAATCATCTTCGAGTTGCCAATGTCCTGGAACGCGTACGGGGCTCCAGGCGCGCTTTATGCTCGCCGCTTCGATAGCCTCTGTGAGCGGTGCGGCGATGGGCACGGCGTTCCAACCCTTAAGAGCTTGCGAAAGACTATGGGGGCTCGTCGCACACATATGGGTTATGTATACCGAAAAAGGGCACACAGCGTGACGAACAGCCTGGTTGTTCTTCTACAGAGCCCTCGCAACACTACTCTTGTCGTCAGGCTTTGCGTCCAGGGAGGCTCTTCCGGCGCCGAGCAGTCCCGAACCCGCTGGCACACTGCTCTTCGGCGACTCGTTCGCATTCACGGTGATGCTGCTACCCGTAGCACAGGAGATCGTTCGCTTGCCCCCTT